>FSZW01000032.1_pt1 | contig 9419 bp, 10 predicted proteins | sample 1638921 | NCBI WGS metagenome assembly FSZW01 (sample SAMEA3914812, study PRJEB12502) | metagenome | biome: forest; material: soil | place: Canada | collected 2011-07-07 | depth 0.1 m | reverse complement strand
GGCCTACCAGGAAGAGGTCATGCCGATCTTCCACGAATATGGCGGCCAAATGGTCTCGGCGTCTCATGCGTCGGCGCCACGCCCGGACGATCCCGACGAGATTCACATCGTGCATTTCCCGAGCTCGGACGCCCTGAAGGCCTTTCGCGCCGACCCTCGCCATGCGGCCTTGATGGACAAGCGCATCTACGCCGTCCGTGATACGCGGCTCTATGAGACCGACCAGTTCGTGACCTACATCGATTGATCCGTCGGCGCCTTGACCGGATCGGTGAAGCCGGTTGCGAGGACATGGAATTGCGCCTTGCCCCAGGGGTAATCGAGCCTGTCGTGACGAAAGCCGGTTATGGCTTCGGCGACCTGAATGGCCTCCGCCACCGGCAGGCCCTTGTGCGGATCGAAATGGGCCCAGCCGTCGGCCCAGGCCTGCTGCGCCTTGGCATCGACGAAGTGGCTGTATTGCGCAGGCAGTTGGCCATCGACGTGCAACTTGTCGTCTTGTGCGGTGTCCCGATAGACGCGCCAGACCGGCGCGCCCTGGCTATAGTAGGCGGTGCCCCAAAAGTCGGTATGCTCTTCGACCCAGACGGCGAGGACGTCACGGTGAACCGCCAGGCGCCGAACCTTGTCTTCCGAGACCCAGTCCATGTCATTGGCGAAGATAATCGACCATCCCCCAGGCATGTCGCCATAAGACAGGGGGGCTTTGTCCATATAGGGATCAAGTTCGGCCGTGACGTGCAGATTGAGTTCGCGCAGAGTACTGGCGGCCTGCGAATGCGGAAACCCGATCCATGCAATTGAAAACCCCATTCTGTCCCCGCCCTGTTTGCGATCGCTGAAAAAGCAAGTTATGCCGACCAGACCCGTTTTTCCATAGTGAGACGTACATGAAAATCGTCCTTGTCGTGGCCGCGGCCCTGATCGATGGTGACGGCCGGGTGATGATCGCCCAGCGGCCGCAAGGCAAGTCGCTGGCGGGCCATTGGGAGTTTCCCGGCGGCAAGGTCGAAGAGGGCGAAACGCCCGAGATCGCCCTGATCCGCGAACTGAACGAGGAACTGGGCATCGTCGTCAAGGAAGCGTGCCTGGCGCCGTTCGTCTTCGCTTCGCATACCTACGAGACGTTTCATCTCTTGATGCCGCTTTACCTGATCCGGCGTTGGGAGGGCGAGCCCGAGGCGCGCGAGCACACGGCGCTGAAATGGGTACCGCCGCTCAAGCTGCGCGACTACCCCATGCCGCCGGCCGATGTGCCGCTTGTGGCTTGGTTGCAGGACTTCCTTTGATGAGGTCTCTACAGCCTATGGCGGCGGCTTCACCTGCCTTTGCCTGGAACTTCAGGTGTTCAGCACGCCCGCTTGAGGAAGGAAAATTTCCACAGATGCACACAGATGAACACTGATTTCATAATCATTTGACCGCGCGAAGCGCTGCATTTTTTAGAGCGCTTTTCGAACCTTCAGATGGACCATGAAATCTGTGTTCATCTGTGTGCATCTGTGGAAACCCTTTTCTTTAATAGCCGCCGCGCGGCGGGTTCAGAGCTTGGTTTCCTTGACGCCCAAAGCGTCCGCCAGGCGGGTCTTGGCGGAGCCGGGCTTTAACGGCTTCTGCTGTGACTCGTGCGGTTTCCAGCCCGATAGCGTAATGATCTCGAACGTCGCCGTGACCCGCCCTTCCGCATCGGCGAAGCGCGCGAAGTAGAGTTCCGACATCTTGTGCAGGATCGCCCGGTTCAGCCCCTTGCGCGGCCGGTCGATCAGCACATTGCTCTCGCCCATGGCGCGCAGATCAGCCAGCAGGCGTAGAGGATGTTCGTACGAAACCTCGACGCGGTCGCTATCGACCACGGGCATGGAAAAGCCCGTCCGCCGCAACAGGTCGATCAGGTCGGGGCCTTCGGCGAAGGGCGCAATGCGCGGTCCGTAGCCGCCACGCACCTCCAGCTCCGCCTCCATCAAGCAGCCGCGCAGTTCTTTCAGCGTCTCGCCGCCGAACAGGGTGCCGATAAACAGGCCGTCGGGCGTCAGCGCGCGGCGCACCTGGACCAGCACGCCCGGCAGGTCGTTGACGCTGTGCAGGCCCAAGACTGAGACGACCAGGCCCAGACTGTCGTCGGCAAACGGCAGCCATTCCTCGTCCATGATCAGCCGGGCCGGTCCCGATTGCTGCGCCGAAAGCGCCGGCGACAATTCGCCCTCGATCAGCAAGCCGACGCGGGCGGCCGCATCCGACGTCGCCAGGGCTCGGCCGAAGCGACCATCGGCCGCCGACATGTCGAGCGCCACATCGAACCGGCGATTGATCGCCGCCAGGGTCGACAGGGTATCCTCGATCGAACGGTCGCGCAGGAATTGCGCTTGCGCAAAGTCTTTCGCCGCGCGATGTCTACGGGCAGCCAGCAGGGATCGGTCGAACAGTCGGGGCGGGGAGGACATCGGGAGTGCCTAAGCTTTCCTCGCGCCTGGGTCAAATGGCTTCGGAGGCGAAGGCGTTCGCCGCCCACCACTGGACGCCGTCACACCTGCGTCACGGCCTGGCTCACGCCGTCGATATTATCTTCCCGCCGCAAACACTGTCTTCGCAGAGCGAGGCGCGCGGCGACCATTCGCTCGACATGACCGTGCCTGAACCCGTGCTGCAGGGCGGGCTGCATAGCGACGCCTGGGCCCGCATCCGTTTTCTCGACGGCGAAGGCTGTCAAATGTGCGCCCGGCCGCTCGAAGGCCTCTATGCCGGCCTGGAGGGCCGATGCGAGGCCTGTCTCGACAAACCCTTTCCTTTTACGCGGACCCGTGCCGCCTGCCTTTATGACGACGCGTCGCGCGATATCCTGTTGCGCTTCAAGCATGGCGACCGCACCGACCTGGCGCCCTTGCTGTCGCGCTGGGTCGAACGCGCCGGCGCCGATATCCTAAGCCACGCTGACGCCCTGATCCCCGTACCCCTGCATGCCAAGCGCCTGCGCGAGCGGCGCTACAACCAGGCGGCCGAGATCGCCCGGCCCCTGGCGCGGCGGCTGAAGCGCGTCTATCTGCCGGACGCCCTGGTTCGCCGCAAATATACGATGCCGCAAAGCAAGGACGCCGAGGCACGCTGGGCCAATGTCCGCCATGCCTTTGCGGTGACCCCGGCCGGTGCGAAACGCATCGCCGGCAAGGCGGTGGTGTTGATCGACGACGTCTTCACCACCGGCGCCACATTGCGCGCTTGCGCCGAGGCCCTGCTCGAGGCCGGCGCGCGCCGAGTCGACTGCGTCGCCGTCGCCCGCGTCACCAAAGGGCCAACCGGCGGCAATGATCTTTAAAAGCCGGAAGATTCCCTTATATTGAATCTGAAATTCCAAGCGTACGGTACGAGACAATGGCCAAAATCGACATCTACACCAAACCCTATTGCCCCTATTGCGATCGCGCCAAAGCGCTGCTTGAGCGCAAGGGTGCCGCGTTTAACGAGATCGTTGCGTCGAACGACGCAGACCTGAAGGCCGAGATGCAAAAGCGCTCGGGCCGGCATACCTATCCGCAGATCTTCATCGACGATCTGCACGTCGGCGGCTGCGACGACCTCGTCGCGCTCGACCAGCGTGGCGGTCTGGATCCGTTACTGGCGGCCTGATGAAAGATTCGGTCGATATCGCGCTGGTGCAGTTGACGACGCCGGCCGACGCCGTCGCCGCCTTCGACCATGCCCGGCCGCTGATCGAAGAGGCGGCAGGGAAGGCGAAGTTCATCCTGCTGCCGGAATGCGCCAACCTGGTCGAACAAAGGCGTGAGCTGAAGGCCGGCAAGGTGGTCGCTGAAGCCGACGATTATTTCGTCAGGGGCGTGCGCGATCTGGCGCTCGACCTCCAGGTCGAAATCCTGATCGGCTCGGTGATCGTCAAGGCGGAAGACAGCGACAAGGCGGCCAATCGCGCCCTGCTGATCAACGCCCAGGGCGACATTACCGCGCGCTACGACAAGATTCACCTGTTCGACGCCGATACGCCCGACGGCAAGAGCTATCGCGAAAGCGCCACCATGCGCCCGGGCGAGGCCGTGGTGGTCGCCGATACGCCGTGGGGCGGGCTTGGACTTACGATCTGCTACGACGTGCGCTTTGCCCGCCTCTATCGCGAACTGGCGCTCAAGGATCCCCGCATGATCGCCGTGCCGGCCGCCTTTACGGTGCCGACCGGCCAGGCGCACTGGGAGGTCATGCTGCGTGCCCGGGCGATCGAAACCGGCGCCTGGATATTGGCGCCGGCACAAGGGGGGCTTCATGAGGACGGCCGCACCACCTATGGCCACTCCATGGTCATCGATCCGTGGGGCAAGGTGGTAGCCGCCCTCGATCACGACCGGCCGGCGGTGCTGACCGCACGGCTGGATTTGACACGGGTCGACCAGGCGCGGCAAGCCTTGCCGCAGCTTCGGCACGACCGGGAATATACGGTATGATCAAGTATGCGTTGAAGTGCGAAGTCGATCACGACTTCGAAGCCTGGTTTCCATCCTCCGACGGGTTTGACGAGCAATCGCGCCAGGGGCTGGTCGAGTGTCCGATGTGCGGCTCGCGTCAGGTCGCCAAGGCGATCATGGCGCCGATGGTGCGCACCTCAAAGGGGCGCGACGAGGCGGGCGAGGCGCAGCGGCGCCTGGCCGAGCTGGCTTTCAAGGTGCGCAAGCACGTCGAAGCGACCCACGATTATGTCGGCGACGCCTTCGCCAGGGAGGCCCGTGACATCCACGAAGGGCTGACACCCGACCGGCCGATCTATGGCCAGGCGACGCCGGCGGAGGTCAAGTCGCTGGTCGAGGACGGTGTCCCGGTCGCGGCCATCCCGGTCATGTCGCCAAAAAGGGCTGTTAAAACCGAGGACAAGAAGCTGAATTAAAAAAGCCCGCCGGAGCGATCCGGCGGGCTTTTTCCTTAAGCTTCTTCAGCCGCAGCCTCTTCGGCCTTGCGCTTGGGGCGGCCGCGCTTGGGCTTGGGCGCCTCCTCGGCGGCGGACTCGACCGGCTCCGGGGCCGAAGCGACCGGTGCGGGCGCCCGCAGGAAGGCCGGCAGATGGTCGGCATCCACCGCCACCGGCGCCGGCTTCGGTGCCGGCTTGGGCGTAGCGGGGCGGGCGTTCAGCGGTTCTGTCGGCGCGATAAAGCTGGGCGCCGTGATCTCGGCGGTGGTCGGCGCGGCGGAATAGCCGTTGGCGCCATTCGTGCCGTTCACGTTCTGCTCCTGGTCGTTCAGGCGCTGGGCGCGGCGGCGCTCATAGCGTTCGCGGCGCGTCTCGCGGCGGCCGTCGGCGTCGAAGCCCTCGGTATTGGCATTGGCGGCGGGGGCGCGGTCGTCGCGCGGCTCGAAGCTGCGCGCGCCATTGCCGTTATTGCGCTCGCCGTTGTTACGGTCGCCGCGCGGCTCGAAACTGCGTTCACCGTTATTGCGGTCGCCATTGTTGCGCTCGCCGTTGTTACGGTCGCCGCGGTCGCGGTTATTGCGGTCGCGATCCCGGTTGCCCCCATTGTTGCGATCGCCATTATTGCGATTGTCGCGGTCACGACTGTTGCGATCGCGCCCGTCACGATTTTGCTGGCCGTCATAGCGGGGTTCGTCGAACGACGGTTGCTCGTCGCCGGCCGATACCGCTTCGGTGGCTTCGGCCTCGTTGCCATCCGTGTCCATATCGTCTTCGTCGAAGTCGAAGCCGTTGGAGAACGGGTCGCGCTGGACGAATTCGGATACCGGCCGCTGCGGCTGCATCTGGCGGATCAGGCGGAAATAGTGTTCCGCGTGCTGCAGGTGGTTTTCCGCCAGCACTCGGTCGCCGGACGAGTTGGCGTCGCGGGCCAGCTGCTGGTACTTTTCATAGATGGTCTGGGCATTGCCGCGCACCTTGGTCCCTTCGGGACCGTTGGACTCGTACGCGCGGTTGGGGTTGTTCGAATTGCCCGAGGGTTTGCGATTGCGGCTGCGTTGCCGTTTCATGCCCCTGAAATCTTTCATGTGAGCTACGTTCTCTCTTACGCTCCGCCCGGACTTCAAAAAGGGGCGGTGATTGCGGGTATGTCTGCCAAGTCGTTCGCGCCGGGTAATCCTTGCGGCGATCACTCTGCCGCAAAAGCGGCGCTCCAGGGCATGTCCTTGGCTTTAAATCCGGCGCTTCGGGACCGATTTCGGTCCCATCGATCAAGCGCCCTCAAGCAATCCCCGGCGCTAGGCCGCGCTGAACCCACAACAGGTCCGATTCGCGTTCACGATGGGATGAAGACCCTTTGAATCTAGCGCCTATTGTTACCGATGCCAAGCGCTTTTTATATTATTACAGAAATTTCAGGCCTTACGGGCGGTCACGATGCGCGGCAGGTTGGACAGGTCGAGATAGGTTTCGACACTATGGAAGCCGGCCGATGTCATAAGCGCTTCAACGGCTTGCGACTGATCGTAGCCGATCTCCAGAAAGGCCAGGCCGCCCGGCTTGAGCAGGCGAAAGATTTCCGGCGCCAGGGTCTCATAGGCCTCCAACCCGGACGCGCCGCCGTCCAGCGCCAGGTGCGGATCGTGGTCCTTGACCTCCGGATCGAGCTCGGGGATGACGTCCGAGCGGATATAGGGCGGGTTCGAGGCGACGATGTCGAAGCTTGAATCGGCCAGGCCGCTGCCCCACGAGGTGCGCAGGAAGGCCGCGCGCCCTTCGATGCCGATACCGGCGGCATTGTCACGGGCGACGGCCAGCGCCTCTTCGGAGATATCGGTGCCGACGCCACGCGCCGATGGCCGCTCCGACAGCACCGACAGCAGGATGGCGCCCGATCCGGTGCCGAGGTCGGCCAGGCTGAAGGCCTGGTTGGCGACGGTGCGCTTCAGGATCATGTCGACCAGGCACTCGGTCTCCGGCCGTGGCACCAGCACCGCCGGCGTCAGGTTGAGCAGCAGCTTCCAGAAGCCTTTGCGCCCGAGAATCCGCGCCACTGGCTCGCGCTTTTCGCGGCGGCCGAGATAGGCCTCCAGGGTCGCTTCGGCGTCGGCGGACAGCTCCCGGTGCGGATGGGTCAGGATATCGGTGCGCGTGGCGCCGGTCGCCGCCTCCAGCAGCAGGCGGGCGTCGATCGCCGGGCTGTCGATATCGGCGGCCTTCAGGCGCGCCTGGGCGTTTTTCCAGGCATTGACCAGGGTCAGGGCGTTTGGGGTCGTGGTCATAAATTCAGAAACTCAAGCGGCGTCGGCGGGATGCCGTGCCACCACCATGTAGTTGACGTCGGTATCGCCCGACAAGGCCCATTGGCCGGTCAACGGGTTATAGCTGACGCCGACAGGTGTGTCAGGGATCAGCCGGGTGCCGGCCAGGAAGCCGATGATCTCCTCCGGATGGAGGAACTTGTTCCAGTCATGCGTGCCGGCGGGCACCCAGCGCAGGATATATTCGGCGCCGACGATGGCCAGGGCATGCGACTTCAGCGTCCGGTTCAGCGTGGCGCAGACCAGCAGGCCGCCCGGCTTGACCAGCGAGGCGCAGGTCTGGAGAAAGGCTTCGGGGTCGGTGACGTGCTCGATGACCTCCATGCACAGTACGACGTCGTATTGCACCTCGCCTGACGCTGCCAATTGCTCGACGGTCTGGTTGAGATAGCGAATATCGAGCCCGCCCTGGGTGGCGTGAGCTTTCGCCGTGCCGATGTTCTTTTCCGAGGCGTCGAGCCCGGTGACCGTAAAGCCCATCCGGCGCATCGGCTCGCTGAGCAGGCCGCCGCCACAGCCGACGTCGAGCAGTTGCAGGCCCTGAAATGGGGCGCGTTCGGATGAATTCAAGCCGAAATGGCCGAGGCAGGTATCGCGGATGAAGCTGACGCGCGTCGGGTTGAACTTGTGCAGCGGGGCGAATTCGCCCTTGGTATCCCACCACTTGGCGGCCAGGGCGGAAAACCGTGCAACCTCGCCCTGATCGATAGAAAAGCCCTCCGCTGTACCCATTTCTGTGCGCTCAGACGCCGCGCGGGCTTTTCCTCGCACGAGCTCGGGCGGGCCCTTGCCCTTGCCGAACGCTTCCGCGTTCGGAGGGGTGGTATCCGATGTAACGGAATCGTTTAGGATTTCAGGCATTTCGCACGCTTATTTCTCGTCAATCGCCCCGGTTAAGTCCTTGCGGCAGGGCGTCTTCGCGGCTAGATATCCGCGCTTTAAGATCAGGGGTCAATGGCCCCGCAACAAGGACATCTCGTAAAATGACGCGGTTGGTGATGAAGTTCGGGGGCACGTCGATGGCCGACCTCGAACGCATCCGCAGGGCGGCGCGCCTCGTCGCCGCCGAATTTGACGCCGGACACAAGGTCGCGGTGGTCGTCTCCGCCATGGCCGGCAAGACCAACGAGCTGGTCGCCTGGACCGACGGCGCCGGCAAGGCGCAGACTCGCGATGGCAGCAATATCACCCCGATCGAGGGCGATGATGAGTATGACGTCATCGTCGCCTCGGGCGAGCAGGTGACCGCCGGCCTCCTGGCCATGACGCTGCGCAATATGGGTTACGACGCCATCACCATGATGGGCTGGCAGATCCCGATCATCACCTCGGACCTGCACGGCAAGGCGCGTATCGTCGATATTCCGTCGGCCAAGCTCGACACGGCGCTCGACGCCGGCCAGATCGTCGTCGTCCCGGGCTTCCAGGGCGTGACCGAGAGCGGCCGCATCACCACGCTCGGCCGCGGCGGCTCGGATACCTCGGCGGTCGCGGTCGCCGCGGCGGTCAAGGCGATCCGCTGCGACATCTATACCGACGTCGACGGCGTCTACACCACCGACCCGCGCATCGAGAGCAAGGCGCGGCGGTTGCCGAAGATTTCATTTGAAGAAATGCTGGAAATGGCCTCCCTTGGCGCGAAAGTCCTTCAGACGCGCTCGGTCGAATTGGCCATGACGCAGCGCGTCCCGGTGCGCGTGCTGTCGTCGTTCGTCGAACCCGGCCAGGCCACCGACCAGGGCACCATCGTGTGCGACGAGGAAGAAATCGTGGAAAAGCATATCGTATCCGGCGTGGCCTTCAGCCGTGATGAAGCCAAGATCACCCTGCTCGGCCTGCCCAACAAGGTCGGCATCTCCGCGCTCGTCTTCGGCAAGCTGGCCCAGGCCAACATCAATGTCGACATGATCGTCCAGTCGGAAAAGCGTTCGGGCGACTATGCCAACCAGATCTTCACCGTCGGCCGCCGCGACGCCCAGACAGCGATCGATATCATGACGGCCGCCAAGGACGAGATCGGCTTCGACGATATCCGCCTCGACGATACCGTGTCGAAGATCTCGATCGTCGGCGTCGGCATGCGCTCGCACACCGGCGTCGCCGAGACCATGTTCCGCGCCCTGTCGGAAAAGGGCATCAATATCCAGGTCATCTCGACCTCGGAAATCAAGGTCAGCGTCCTGATCGACGAAGCCTAT
>FSZW01000229.1_pt1 | contig 9647 bp, 7 predicted proteins | sample 1638921 | NCBI WGS metagenome assembly FSZW01 (sample SAMEA3914812, study PRJEB12502) | metagenome | biome: forest; material: soil | place: Canada | collected 2011-07-07 | depth 0.1 m | reverse complement strand
CTCGCGGAACGCGCACAAGGTAGCTTTCAACTTATCCAGCTTCTTTGTCACAAATTGTGCGTTTTGGACAAAGTTACAGAAACTCAAGCCGCATTGAAAACGATCGAGACGTCCTCTAATGTGATTGTAGAGGATGTTATATCTGATCTAGGGCGGCAGTTCAAAGAGGCAGCAATCACGTTTGCTCGTGGGTCTAAGCTTCGCCGAGAAGGTCGTGCACCATATCTGCATATTCTTCGATGGCTATCAGAAGCAGACGAATGGTCATTGGATCTGTCTGAGGCCATGGCGGCACATCCGGATATGAAGGGTAGCATTGGACAAGTCATTGACAAGGGCTGGCTGTTTGCAATGCTTAATGATCCAGATAAGGAAGCAATTCTTTCTCCGTATTTTCACTTTGAGCAGTCTACGTCTGTATTAAGCGTCGAAGACCCAAAGTTAATATTTTATCTCAAGAATATTATTTGGCGCGTATTCACAAGGCAGGTGGGATACAGAGCGGACTACTTCAAAGGTCGATACGATTTTGCCCTATCTTTTGCCGGCGCGGACCGCGTTCTCGCGGAGCTTATTTTCAAGATTCTTAACGCCAGAGAGGTGTCTTGCTTCTACGATGAAAACGAGCAGCATAGAATAATATCACAAAATGTCGAAGATTACCTCGCCCCGATTTACAGAAGTGAGGCAAAATATATTGTAGTGATTCAATCTCCAAGCTATCCGACGCGCATTTGGACAAAATTTGAAAGCGATCAGTTTAGGGAGCGTTTCGGAAAAAACGAAGTGATACCGATTCGATTCACAACATTACATTCCGGATTCTTCGGAGACGAACTACTATATGGCGGACTTCCATTCGATCCGGAGCGCGATTTGAACGAACAGGCCGAGCTCATTGTCGATATGCTATGCAAACGCCTTATTGAAGACAGAGACAACAGTAGCGCTGCTGAGGCGGCCGAATTGCTAGAGGCAAGTGGCGACGAAGCGGGGCCTCCCGACCACTCAGCGTAGGCAGCAAGACTACTCTCACTTCACACGGCCTAGGTGGGGGTTTCATCCGCGTCTTTTGTCCGTTGCCTGTGGGCGGGAGGGAAGGCTAACCTTTGAGATGCACCTTGCCAAGGTGGATGTCGAGAGTTCGATCCTCTTCGCCCGCTCCAATCTCTCCCTTATTGCGTAAGGTGTTGGCGGCAATGATATCGTCGTCGATACCGGCTTCCAGGCCGCTGCTGCGCCGAGCTGGGCCGGACAGGCATCGATGGCGCACCTCGGCGAGGCGGCCTCCAAGCCGCCTCGCGCCCGCGTCAGGACAGGGGTTGCGTCAGCTTCAGTACCCGGCTGCCGTGCGCAGGTAAGGTGATGTCGATGGCCGTCAACCGGCCGAGGCGCTCGCCTTCGACAACGGTTTTGGCCTCATAACTCGATTGCGGTAGATTATAGAAGCCCAGGCTATGCTGGACATGGGCCGGCTGATCACCCAGGTTGAAGAAGGCCAGATACCTTGCCCCGTCGCGGTCGCGACTGGACCAGACCACCGTAAAGCCTTCGCGGGCCTCCTGGTGCTGGCCATAGCTCGACTGGTCAAGCGCGATCAGGTCCCTGTTCGTCAAAAGTCGCGTCGTCTCGGCGTCCAACCGGGTCAGGTTGGCGCCGAGGATCAGAGGCGAGCGGGCCATGGCCCAAAGACTGAGCATGGTTTGCGTTTCCACGGGCGTCAGCCGGCTTTGGCGCGCCTCGCCGAACCCCGGATTGGGCCCAAGATAGCCGATCGGCAACATGTCCGCATCCGGCCAGCTTCCGGCGGTCGCCACCGGCCCCCAACCGGACAACAGGTCGAAATGCTCCTTCAGGCCCCGCGGCCAGGCCTGCTGGTTGCTCCAGTAATCCCAGACGTCATCCGAGATGCGCCAAAGCTGCGCATACGGCTTTATGTCCGGCAGGACGCCGGGCGAGGTCGGCCCGGGCGACAGGCTGAGAACGATCGGACGCCCGGATCTGACGATGGCTTTGTGGATCATCCGGATTTCAGCCAGTTTGAACGGATGATCGGAAATGCAGTCGACCTTCAGGTAGTCGACGCCCCATGCGGCATATTGCGCGATCAGGGAATCATACCAGGCCTGACCGGCGGGCGTATCCTTGACCCCCCAGTTGGTCGGGTCCCAAGGACAGGCGTCCGTCTCATCGGCAACGTCCTGCGCCCGAAAACGACTATTGGCGACCGGCAGGTTCCGGGCCACGGATTCGCGTGGTATGCCCCGGACAATGTGGATGCCGAACTTCAATCCCCGGGCATGCACATCCTTGGCCAGGGCGGCAAAGCCGGTATTACGCCCGGCCGTCAGCGCCGACGGGAAGCGGACAGGGTCCGGTATATAGCGGCCATTCTCGTCCAGCACATAGACCAGTTTTTCCGGCGTGGGTCGGTCCTGCGGGTTCTTGAGAAACCAGCCCTCGTCTATGACCGCATAGGTCCAGCCGAAGGGCTTCAGGGTGTCATCCAGAACGCGGACATTTTCGCGAAACTGGTCTTCCGTGATCGTCAGCCCGTAGGCGTCCCAGCTGTTCCACCCCATCGGCGGCGTCGCGGCCAGGACCGCTCCGCGGGCGTGGCCAGGCTCGGCGGCCACCGCAGACGACGCAAGCATTTGAACCGCGAGGAGACCCGCCAAAACCGACCTTCGTAACGAAGCGAAATGCATGCGCCGACCTCCAATTTCATAACCGCTGACATCGCGAACGGCGACCTGACGCAATTCCCGATCATAGGTTTGATGGTTCCGTCGATTTCGAGCGCTTGTCAAATGACAGTGTCTTTGCAAAAAAAGACGTACATCGTTCGGACGCGATCGACCACTGCGCGACGTTGGCGATGCCCGGCGCGCCGTTCACGAGGCATGCGCACTGTCAAAATCTCCGGCCCGGATCATGGGCTGGAAAAAAAGAAAAAAGGCCGGGCGATGACGCCCGGCCAAGAGCCCAGGCAAAGGGAATTCCCTGGAGCAAGCCATATCTGTCGGTGACGCGATCACACTTCAGGTAAAACAGCCGAAACCTTCGGCGCAAACTCAGGCCGCAGCAGGACCCAGGTGGTGCCGGCGCCGATGACCAGGAAAACGAAAATGACTAGCATCGGCAGGTCGTAGCTGCCGCTGATGCTCAAGAGCCAGCCGGACAGGCTGGCCGCGACGCCGCCGGCGAGGCTGACGGCCACCTGCTGCACCCCGGTCACCAGACCGACGGCCGGCCGCGGAATAAGCGTCAACCGGCACAGCGCCAGGACGTTGGCGGTGGCGAAGCCCAGCAGAGACAGCGACGTCACGTTCCAGAACAGGGCCGATTGCAGCGTATCGGCATGGGCGCCGAGCAGGACCGTGCAGGCGCCGACGAAACCGACGGTGATAAAGCATTTGCGGACCAAGACCGGATTGCCGCCGCGCGCGATGATCTTGTCGGCGGCGAAGCCGGCGGCCAGACCGACGATGGCGATGCCGGCGAAGCTGAAAAACGTATAAAGACCCGACCTTGCCAGCGAGAGATGGCGCTGCTCGACCAGGTAGGACGGCATCCAGGTCATGCAGAAGAAGGTGAAGTAGTTGTAGCAGAAATTCAGCACCATGGTGCCCCAGACCAGCGGGCTGGCCAGGACGGCGCCCAGCGACACGGAGGCCGCCTCGCGCCGCGCCGTCTTCGCCTGCGCGGCGGTGGGAAAGTCGTTCCTGGCGAAGACCAGCCACGGAATGAGCCAAACCAGGCCGATGGCGCCCGTCAAAAAGAACATGACCCGCCAGTCGTACTTGACGATCAGCATGGCGGCGATCGGCGCGCTGATCGCCGGACCGAACTTGTTGCCCAGCGTCAGGATCCCCGTCGTGGTGCCGCTGTGCGTTTCATCGAAATTGTTGCGTATCCAGCGATAGCTGGCCGGGATGACCGCCGCCTCGGCCGCGCCGACGATCACGCGCATCAGGATCAATCCCTCCAGCGCCGTCATCAGGCCCGTCACGATCGTCGCCACGCACCACAGCACGAAACAGAGGGTATAGGGCACCTTGACGCCGTAGCGGTCGACGATCCAGCCCATCAGCATCTGGGCCAGGCCATAGGACCAGAAGAAGGCCGCGCCGACCCAGCCGCGACCGGTATCGGACAATCCGAAATGGTGCTTGAAGGACGCCGTCGCCAGGGCGGACGATATGCTGGTCCGGTCGACGAAGGCGATCAGCACCCCCAGAGCCAGCAGGAGCAGCATGCCCCAGCTGCCGAGCGTCGAGCGCCTTGTCTCCACGGATGTCGGGTCTTCGCTCATACGGGCTCCCTTGTGATCTTCCGGGGCGCCGCCCAAAAGCGACGACACGCCCCGCGCCTTGTTCTGTCGCGGCGCTCATCCTGGATCATGCACCAAAGCCGCGGGCCGAATAAGGTTGGCATTGCGCACACTAGTCTTGCGCAATTCGCTCAAATCGTCGCGACGCGGACGGCAACAGACGCCCCTTGACCCGGGCTCCATGAGAGAGACATAGCATGTTTGGCCGCTCGACATTCGGCCGACGTCACCGCGATCGATAGATATCATGACAAATCCTCCAGGCCTGCGCGAGATTATCGAGACCTTCGCCATGGAACGGCATCACACCGCCGGATGGATTTCCCCGCACTACAGCGACAGCGAAATCTGGGGCCGCTCGAAGCTGTCGTCGATGTACTACCTCCTGTCGGGCGACGAACCCATGCCCCTGCACAAGCTCGACGGCGTCGAGGTCTGGCACTACTACATGGGCGCGCCGGCCGAATTCACCGTCACCAACGGCAGCCGCATGCACGAGGTCAGCCTGTTGGGCAATGACCTAACGGCCGGCCAACGTCCGCAGCTGGCCGTGCCGGCCTATGTCTGGCAGTCATGCCGCAGCCTGGGCGACTGGACGCTTTTGGGATGCACCATGTCGCCCGGTTACTCGCCGCGGGCCACATTCATCATGGACGCCGAAGGCTAGAGACCGTTCTTGCCGAACCAGTCCGTCACGAAATCGAGCAGCAGCCTGACCTTCGACGGAATGCCGCGCCCCGGCGCGACCGCGACATAAAGCGTCTGGCCAAGCGGCGTCCACTCCGGCAAGGCCGCCTTCAGCCGCCCCCGCGCCAGATCTTCGTTCACCAGGGGCTTTGGCAACAGAACCAGGCCGAGATCGTCCAGCGCCGCGTCGCGCAAGGCCGGGAAGGTATTGGTCGACAGGGTGGGCGTCGGCTGAAACCGCTCCTCGCGGCCATCCTTCTCGAACTGCCAGGTGTGGTAATTATATTGAACCAGGGCGTTGTGACGGGCCAAATCGTTCGGGTGCCTGAGCGGCGGCGCGGCTTCGAGATAGGCCGGTGAGGCGCACAGGCAATAGGGAATATCGGCGATCTTGCGCGCCAGGATGCGGCTGTCGGGTATTTGGCGCGTGTGCAAAGCGATCTCGCAGCCCTGTTCGAGGAAGCCGTAGGCCGTCTGCGCCATCCCGCCGAAGATCAGCCGCGGCCGGATCTCGGGATGGGCCTTGGCGAAGGCGACCAAAAGCTTCGTCGCCGTCGTCTGCATCCATTTGGGCGCCAGCACCGAGAGCTCGCCGCGCGCCTCGGCCGCGTCGGCGATGAACTGCCGGTCCATCTCCTCGACACGCGTCAGGGTCTCGTCGCAGAAGTGAAAATAGCGCTGCCCGGCGTCGGTGAGCGACAGGGATCGCGTCGTCCGGTTCATCAGCCGCACACCCAGTTCGCTTTCCAGGGCCTGGATATTGCGACTGACCAGGGTCCGCGAAATGCCGAGCGAATTCGCCGCCGCCCCCAGGCTGCGGAGTTTGACCGATGCGACAAACGCCTCCATCGATTTCATGCGATCCAATCGTCGTCTCCCGGCGCTGCGTTTTGCGAATGGCCTCTTTGAGAAGGCTCTCAGCCCCGAGGTATGTTCCTCTCGACGGGGCGCGGTCAAGCGGCCGATGGGTTCGAAAACGAAGCGATCCCGCCCGAAAATGGCCCGCGCCGGCGCTCGTTCCTTTTGGATAGCGCCTTTGCGTCCAATGGCGCGATTAGAGCGATTTGCGCAAGATTAGTGTGCGCAACGCACAGCTTATTCCGCTTCGTCGATTGAGGCATGATCCGGGCAAGCCCCGCGAAATAGCGGGTGAAGCCGATGCGGGTGCCGGCTGTTTCGCACAGCCTCCCGCGGACCTGGCCACAGATCAAAAAATCTTCCCACCGGGGAAAGGAATAGAGAATGAGCAACGCGTCAATCGAAAGCCTGGAGCAGGCGATCCAGCGGTCCGGAAATGCGGTCGACCTGCTGCGCAACAGCCAGCGCCGGGCCTTTTCGCATGGCACGGTCTCCGGGCAGTTCACCAACTGGCAGAGCGAAGTCCGCTCCTGGCGCGAAAGCGTCGGCTTCATGGACCAGTCGCATCACATGGTCGACCACTATGTGAAGGGCCCCGGCGCCTTCGACCTTCTGCAAAGCCTGGCCGTCAACAGCTTCAAGGACTTCAAGCCGGGCATGGCCAAGCAGTTCGTCGCCACCACGCCGGACGGTTACTATCTCGGCGATTGCGTCCTCTTCTATCTCGAGGAAGAGCTGTTCAACCTGGTCGGCCGCCCGACCTCGCTGGACTGGGTGCAGTATCACGTCGAATCCGGCAAGTGGGACGTCACCACGGAGCGCGATCCGCAATCGATGGACCGTGGCGGCCGCCCTCCCGTCGTCTACCGCTACGAGGTCCAGGGACCGCTGGCCGGCGCCCTGATAGAGAAGGTGACCGGCAAGCCCCTGCCGGAGGTCAAATTCTTCGGCATGACCGACTTCCAGATCGCCGGCAAGCGAGTCCGCGCCCTGCGGCACGGTATGGCCGGGGCCGTCGGCTTCGAGATCTTCGGTCCATGGGACGAAGGCGACGCGGTGCGCGAAGCCATCCTCGCCGCCGGTGAAGAATTCGGCCTGCTGCGTGTCGGCTCGATCGCCTACTCGACGGCCAACCTGGAATCGGGCTGGATTCCCGGCCCCCTGCCGGCGATCTTCAGCCAGGACAGCTTAAAGGCCTATCGCGAATGGCTGCCGGCGAAGGCGGCGGGCAGCCTGGCCGGCAGTCTCTATTCGCGCAATATCGAGGACTACTACGTCACGCCGTTCGACCTCGGCTATGAGCGCATCGTCAAGTTCGACCACGACTTTACCGGCTCCGAAGCCTTGCAGGCCCACGCCCGGGGCAAGCGCCGCAAGAAGGTGACCCTGGTCTGGGATGCGCAGGACATGGCTCGCGTCGTCGCCTCGGCCTGGACGGAGGGCCCCAACTACAAGCACTTCAACATGCCCAAGGCGCGCTATGGCCTCTACCAGATGGATGAGGTCCTGATCAACGGCACGCGCGTCGGCGTTTCGATGGACGTCGGCTATATCGCCAACGAGCGCGCCATCGTCTCGCTGGCCGTGGTCGACGAGGCGTTTGCCGAACCGGGCACGGAAGTCACCGTACTGTGGGGCGAGGATCCGGTCTCCGCCAAGCCGCAGGTCGAACCGCACCAGCAAACGGCGATCAAGGCTGTTGTCGCACCGGTGCCCTACGGCGCCCATGCGCGCACGGTCTACCGCGCCAGGTCGCTGACGCCGGCCGAATAAATTTCGGTTTTCCCGCTAAGTTGCCGGCGCTTCGCAAGCGCTGGCCCCGGCCCTGCAAGGCAGGCCGTTGGCAAACCGCGCCGCGAACAATGATGAACCCCAGGTGATCTCGCCATGACCAAGCCCATCCTGCAGCCGCAATGGCGACCGTACCAAATCAGCTTGACCGACGGCTATTCGCTTGAAATCACCGCCAAGGACGTCGATGCCCTGCGCGCCGCCGCGCCCCGCATTCCGCAGGGCGCCTCGGTCTCGGTCACCTTCCTGCCGACCGAAAAGCGCGACGATCGCGTCCTGGCCGCCAAGGCGGTTCGCGAATTGGGATTTGAGCCCATGGCGCATTTTTCGGCGCGGCGTTTCGGCTCGCCAAACGGCTTTCACACCTATCTCAACCGCCTGGTCGACGAAGCCGGCGTACGCCGGTGTTTCGTGATTTCCGGCGACCTGCACCAGGCCGTCGGCCCCTATAATGACAGCGCCAAGCTGATCGCCACGGGCGCCTTCGAACGCGCCGGCATCGAGGTGCTCGGCATAGCCGGCCATCCGGAAGGCCATTGCGTCATGTCCGACGCGGAAGCCTGGCAGGTCCTCGACTACAAGTGCAGCACCATCGCCGAGCGCGGCATGGAACCGTTGATCGTCACCCAGTTCGGCTTCGACGCCGAACGCGTGCTGGCCTGGCTCGACGCCCTGCGCCAGCGCGGCATCACCGCTCCCGTGCGCATCGGCGTGCCCGGTCCCGCCGGCATCAAGCGCCTGCTGCAATTCGCGGCGCGGTGCGGCGTCGGCGCGTCGGCCTCGGTGATGACCAAGTATGGCATCTCGATCACGCAACTGCTGGGCACGGCCGGTCCCGACCGGATGCTGGCTGCGCTTGCCGCGGGCCTGGGTCCGCAACACGGCGCGGTGCGGCTGCATTTCTATCCCTTCGGCGGCCTCGAAAAGACCGTCGAATGGATCGCGGCCTACGACGCGCGCAACTAAAGCGACGTCCCAGAAGACTTTCCGACTCGGTCGTCGCCATTTTTGGTTTCGCCGAACTCCGTTTCGGATAAGACGTGCGATAAAGCAAAAACACAGCAAGAGACTTCGAAGTGACCGAGACCTATACGCTTACCCTGCAATGCGACGACCGCCCGGGCCTTGTCGCCTCCGTCGCCACCTGCCTGGCGTCGCATGGCGGCAACATTGTCGATGCCGGCCAGTTCAACGACCGCGAAGCCAACCGCTTCTTCATGCGCGTCGAGCTGGATGTCCCCGGCACGGACGTGATGGAGGGCCTGGAGGCCGATTTTGCCCGGCTGGCACATTCGGCCGGCATGACGTGGAAATTCCGCCGCAATGCGACGCCGACCAAGGTCCTGCTGCTGGTCAGCAAGCTCGACCATTGCCTGGGCGACCTGCTCTACCGCCGCCGCGTCGGCGAACTGGCGATGGACATCGTCGGCATCATCGGCAACCATCCCAGGGAAGACATCATCATCTCGCTGGGCGGCGGCATTCCCTATCACCACTTCCCGATCACGCGCGACACCAAGCCGCAGCAGGAGGCCAGGATCCGCGCGGTGGTCGAGGAGACCGGCGCCGAACTGGTCGTGCTGGCCCGCTACATGCAGATCCTGTCGGACGAGATGTCGGCCTTCCTGTCGGGCCGCTGCATCAATATCCACCACTCGTTCCTGCCTGGCTTCAAGGGCGCCAAGCCCTACCATCAGGCCCATGCCCGCGGGGTCAAGATGATCGGCGCCACCGCCCACTACGTCACCGCCGACCTCGACGAGGGCCCGATCATCCACCAGGACGTCGAGGCGATCACCCACGCCGATACCCCCGACGATCTGGTGCGCAAGGGTCGCGATATCGAACGGCGCGTGCTATCGGAGGCTGTACGTCTGCACCTGGAGGATCGCGTGCAGATGAATGGCAGCAAGACCATCGTTTTCCGCAGCTGAGACGGCGCCTGCGGCAACCGGGGTCAAATTCAAAGGTTTACGGG
>FSZW01000093.1_pt1 | contig 9701 bp, 8 predicted proteins | sample 1638921 | NCBI WGS metagenome assembly FSZW01 (sample SAMEA3914812, study PRJEB12502) | metagenome | biome: forest; material: soil | place: Canada | collected 2011-07-07 | depth 0.1 m | reverse complement strand
GCGCGCTTCAGTTCACGCGTGGTGTAGCGCCTTCCCCCTCCTCCCCTGCGAGCCTCTTGGCGAAGCGCGGGCGGTGGATTTTGGGCGCGCAAGCGCTCAAAAGACGGAGGGGGCCATTCCTCCGTTTTTCCCACCTGCCAACAGAGCCTCCCCATGCCCCGTGTCCCCTTCTTCCAGATCGACGCCTTCACCCAGGAGCGGTTCCGCGGCAATCCGGCCGCCGTCCTGGTGCTCGAAGCCTATCCCGACGATGCGACGATGCTGGCCATCGCCGCCGAAAACAACCTGGCCGAAACCGCCTTCGTGGTGCCCGACGGCGGGCATTACCACCTGCGCTGGTTCACGCCGCGCCTCGAAGTGCCCCTGTGCGGCCACGCCACGCTGGCCTCGGCGGCGGTCGTGCTGGAGCGCCTGACGCCCGAACGCGACACGGTGACCTTCGAGACCCTGAGCGGGCCGCTTCACGTGTCGCGGCAAGACGACGTCTACCGCCTCGACCTGCCGGCGCGCCCGTCCGAGCCGATCGAGGTGCCGGACGCCATCATCCAGGCGCTCGGCGCCGAGCCGGCCCAGGTCTGGGTCAACAGCTTCAACTACATGGCCGTCTTCGACGACGCCGACAGGGTGCGTCAGCTTGCCCCCGACATGGCGGCGGTGGCCGCGCTTGACCGGCTGGGCGTCATCGCCACGGCGCCGGGCGACAGGGGTAATGCCGCCCACGACATGGTCAGCCGCTACTTCGCCCCGGCCAAGGGCATCCCGGAAGATCCGGTGACGGGGGCGGCGCATTGCACGCTGGCCCCCTATTGGAGCGGACGCCTGGGCAAGACCGAGCTTCGGGCGCATCAGGCGTCGGCGCGCGGCGGCGAGATGACCTGTCGCCTGGCGGGTGACCGCGTCGAGCTCGAAGGCGCCTGCGTCTTCGTCATCGAGGGCCAGATGGCGATCTAAAAAATCCTCTCCTCCCCTGCGAGCCTCTTGGCGAAGCGGGGGAGGTGGCGCGGAGCGAGCCGTAAGGCGAAGCCCGCGACGGAGGGGGCCTTCCAGCGCAGCAAAGCCTCACACCCTACCCATGCGGCGTCGCGGACATGGACGACGACATCTCGCTCGACGCCGCCGAAGAGGATGACGAGGACGACGACGATGAAGACGACATCGCCGCGCGGCTCTTCGTCTTGTGCCTGGCCGCGGCTGACGAGGTCTGGCTGCTGCTGGACGATGCCGCCGTGTCACCCGTCGCGCCGGTCTGAGCCTGGGTCAGGTCGGGGAAAGCGGCGGCGGCGGCCGTCAGCACGACGACGGCGGCGATCGGAAGAAAAGGACGCATGGGATTCCTCTCTATGTGTTCAATGACCAAAGACCACCCGCCGCCGCACTATAGCATGATGCACGAAGAAGGGCAGCGCTCCATCATCGGGCATCGGCGAGCGACCGCCTATTCGGTCAGCAGCACCAGCTTGCCATGGGCGCGCCCGCTCAAGCTGAGCTCGGCAGCCGCTCGCCAGTCTTCCAGGGCGAAGGTGCCGGCGATCGGAATCGTAAAGCGCCCCTCCGCCGCCAGTTGCGCATAGTGGGGCAGCGCGTCGTAGCGGGGGACCCCGACCCTCTCCCGCCCCGTGGTGCGCACGCCGATGCCGTCTTCATCGAAGTCGCTGAAGCTCATCACGCGCTGCGGATCGCCGCCGACGATCCGGACCAGGTCGGGCAGTACCCCCTTGACCCGTGCGGTATGCAGGGCGAAGTCGGTCGGTCCGCCGTTGAGTTCGAGGACCCGTTCGACCATGCCGTCGCCATAGGGCGTGACCCTGGCGCCGAGCGCCCGCAAGCGCCCGGCGAAGGTTTCGCCCGCACTTGCAATGACGTGGGCGCCGCGCAGCAGGGCGATCTGCACCGCCGCGAAGCCCGTCATGGTCCCGCCGCCATTGATCATGATGGTCTGGCCGGCCGCCAGTCCCAGCAGGTCGAGGCTGCGCACGGCCGTTTCGACCGCCATCGGCAGGGCGGCCGCCTCGACGAGGCCCAGGCCCTTGGGGATCGTCCACCACTTGCCGAGCACGGCATAGTCGGACGCACCGGCTGTGGCATAACCCCTGTAGTCGGGCACGCCGAACACCTGGTCGCCCACGGCGACATCGGTGACACCCTCTCCCAGGACATCGACCGTGCCGGAGATGTCAAAGCCGATGCCGCGCGGCGGCGGCAGGGGCAGGAAACCCTCGCATACCGCCCAGTCGGCCGGATTGAGGGCGCAGGCATGCACCCGCACGCGCACACGGTTCGCGACGGGTATGGGCACGGCGACCGTCTCAAGACGCAGCTCATCCAGGGCCGGGCCATAGGCGTTCACGTGAAGCGTTCTCATCGAGGCAGGGGCGGGTGTGGTCATGATTTCGCATCCATCGGGGTTGCGCGCACAGCCACGGCGGCTGTATCGTCACACTATGACGATACTCGTATCGTCACTCAATGACAATACGATGGAGCAAATATGCCGCGCGATAGCGAAAAGGTGCGCCGGCGCCTGCAGGAGGCGGCTCTGGAGCTCTACCTGGACGGCGGCTACGACCGGATCACGGCGGCGGAGATCGCCGCCCGGGCCGGGGTGACGGGACGCACCTTCTTCCGGCACTTCGCCGACAAGCGGGAAGTGCTGTTCGGCGGGGAAGACCTGTTCATCGCCGCCCTGACCGGCGCCATAGCCGACGCGCCCCAAGGGCTGCCGCCCCTGGACACCCTGTTCCACGCCTTTCGCACGCTTGAGCCCATGTTCGTGGAAAACCGCGCGTTCGCGATACGGCGCCAAAGGGTCGTCAACAGCAACCCGGCCCTGGCCGAACGGGCGCAGACCAAGCGCGAGGCGGTGACGGCGGCCGTGGTGTCGGCGCTCATCGGACGTGACGTGCCCCCGCGCCTGGCCGGGCTGGCGGCCCAGATCGGCATGGCGGCGCTGAACAGCGCCGTGGCGGCCTGGTTCCAGGGCGGCGCCGACGATCTGGACGACCACGTCACGCAGGCCTTCGAGGACCTGCGCGGCCTCACCTCCTTCGGCGCCAGGCCGGCGCGATAGGGAAACAGAGTCCCGCCCAATCACCGCCATAAGAAATTATATTTTGCAATCAGTATGTTGCGAGATTTCGAGCGGAGGAAGATTGTGTCGTGACTGCGCACGCATGTCGGCGCGATTCACCGCGGCAAAAAATTTTGCGCAAGAGCTATAAATTTTGCCTTGCAGATATGTGGAAATGGCGTTGACGTTCATCTTTACTCATTGACCGCGTTGCGCGGCATGGATGAGTAGGCGCTCGTGACGCGAATACCGCAAGACAGAGGCGATCGGCAGAGTCAGTTCGACAGACTGATTGTTGATCTGTATCCGGCTGTTCGCGGCTACTTCCGACGCCGTGTGAAGTCCGCTTCCGAAGCGGATGAGCTAAGTCAGGAGGTCATCGCGAGAATTTTGCGCCGAGCCGAACAAGGGCCGATCGAAAACGTCGAAGGCTATGTGTTTCATGCAGCCGCCAATCTGCTTCGTGAGCGCGGCCGGCAAGCCTCATTGCGCGACAGCGCGCAGATCGTCGAAATTGCACCCGGATTGATCGATTCAGATGAGGTCAAGACACCTGAGCGCATCTTATTGGGCAAGGATGCCCTTCGCGGCTTGGTTGATAAATTGAACGAACTCCCCGAACGCACCCGGACGGTCTTTATTTTGTGCCGTTTCGAGGAAATGAAAGGCCCGGAGATTGCTCGGCGGCTGGGCATATCTGTCTCGGCTGTGGAGAAGCATATGATGCGCGCGATGGCGCATATCAGGACTTACGCGCGATGACGAACCCCTATCCCCGTTTTACCGGAAAGCGTCCACCCGCGGACTCCCGCGAAGCTGCCGAATGGTGGTTGGCTCGCAAGTCTCTCGGCTTGCTTTCGGGGCGCGACGCAGCGCTGTTTGAGAAGTGGGTGTCCGTTGCGGGAAATGCCGAGGCCTACGCGCGCCTGGAGCAGTTCGACAGTGAGCTTGGCGCGATGGCTGCGGAGCCTGAAATCCTGCAAATGCGGGCGGTGGCTTTGAATCACAAGCCCGGCCTGAGTGCCGACTATTGGCGTTGGGTCTTTCCGATTGCCGCCGCCATGGTGCTGGCGATTGGATTGACCTGGATTGGATTGGCTAAACCCCAGCTTCCAGCCCCCACGCTGGAAGCCGATTTGACGATTCCGACCAGTGAGCGTTATGAGACGCGTGTCGGCGAGCAGCGCCAGGTTCGACTATCCGACGGATCGATCGTGACCTTGAACACCGGTTCGCTGTTGGAAGTTGCCTATACGGCTAAACGCCGTGACGTGCGCCTGCTGCGCGGCGAAGCCATGTTCAAGGTCGCACATAACGCCGCGTGGCCCTTTGTCGTCACGGCGGCGGATCGCAATGTCACGGCGGTCGGCACCGCCTTTGTCGTTCGTGTCGATGGCCCTGATATCAAGGTCGTATTGGTTCAGGGCAAGGTGCGTATCGACCCGTTGCGCCCGACAGGACTTGCCCGCATCATTCCGGCGTTGAGTGAGGACGATCTTACGCCTGGTGAGCAGTTGACTGCGGTTGAAGGTAAGGCAAGGGCGACCGTCGAAGCTACGGACGTTCAGCGAGCAACCAGTTGGGAAAATGGTCAGGTCATTTTCCAGGACGATACAATCGAGGCCGCGGCCGCGGAAATGAACCGTTATTCCGATACGCGAATTCTAGTCAACGATCCCCGTATCGCCGCACTCACGGTGAGTGGCGTATTCAATGCAAAACGTCCCCAGGACTTCATTGCCGCTGTAACAACCTTCTACCCCATCGTGTCCGTTCACCCTTCCGCCGATGTGACGGAACTGAAGTGGCGCGACGCCGGTTGACATATTTGTCAAAAAAAGAACATCGTTGGATGAGGAGTTTTTGAACTCGTTCATCTTCCCAATTTAGAGGCCCAGATGCTGGGTCCAATGCCACGCATAAGGCAGGGGAAACGAATGTCCTTTTTCAAACCAATGAAAACCCGCGCTTGGGCCATGGCTACCGTTGCAACGGTAGCCATTTCGAGCTCCGCGTTCGCCGAGGCCGCCAGTCACTTTGACGTGCCCGCGCAGCCGCTAAGCTCGGCGCTTGAGGCTTTTGGCCGGCAGGCCGGTGTCTCTATTCTCTTCGATCGTCAGGAGCTGGCGGGCAAAAGCTCTGCGGGCTTGCAAGGCGACTATCTGCCCAGTGAGGCGCTGAAGCGACTGCTTCAGGGCACCGGGGCGCGGGTCGAACAGCCCAATGCGACGACGTTTGTGGTCAAGATGTCAGGCGCCGACAAGGTATCGACCGTCGCGCCCAATCCCGCCCCGGCCGAGACCACCGAAGTGGTCGTGACCGGATCTCGCGTCATCAGAAATGGCAATAATAGCCCGACGCCCGTAACCGTGGTGAGCACCGAATCTCTGCTGAAGCTCCAGCCGACGAGCGTGGCTGAAGCCCTTTCGACGCTTCCGGCGTTCGCCGGGTCGCGGGTTGCGACCGGCAATCCGGGAACGGGTACGACCAACAATGCCGCCGACGTAATGAACCTGCGCGGCCTCGGCTTTACGCGCAACCTCATCCTGGTCGACGGTCACCGAGAATCGCCAATCACTCAGGACGGCCTAGTGGACATTTCCATGATCCCCCAGATGTTGCTCAAGCGGGTTGATGTGGTCACCGGCGGCGTTTCAGCGGTCTATGGCTCCGACGCCGTAAGCGGCGTCGTCAACTTCATTACCGACGACACGTTTAACGGCTTTAAGCTCAATCTCCAGGGCGGCGAATCCAGCCGTAACGACGACCATACCTATGACGCGGGTGTCGCTTTCGGGCAAAGGCTGCTCGATGACAGGGGCCATATCGAAGCCAGTTTTGAGTACCGTGATGATCCCGGGATCGATTGGCGCAGCTCACGGCCTTTCGGCGCGGAAGACATTACGGTTCAAGGGGCTGGGACGAACGCCGACCCGTACCACGTCACCTATGATACGCGCTTCAATACGAATACCCTGGGGGGCTACTTCAATACCGGTCCCCTCGCGGGCATGCAATTCGCCCAGAATGGCGTTGTGTCCGCCTTTGACCACGGTACGGCGACCGGAACGAACGGCTTCGAGAGCGGCGGCGATGGCGGCTATTATGACGGCTCACTGAAGTCGTCGCTGCGCTCCAGCCAGTTCTACGGCCGTTTCGATTATGACTTTACCGATACCCTGCATGGCTATGCCTCGGTTTCGTATACCGGGCAGAGAACCAACAATTTCGGCACCTGGAACCTGCTTAACAAGGTGACTCTCAGTTCGACGAATCCCTTTCTTTCGTCGGCGGTTCAGAGCCAATTGGCCGCTTCGCCGACCTTCTCCTTCAGTCAGATCATGTCGGATGGGTCCAGGGTCGACACCGATTCCAAGACAGACCAGGCCTTTCTGGTTGCGGGCCTGAACGGCAAGCTCGGCGACGGATGGAAATGGGAAGCCGCCGCGACCCACTCCGACAGCCGGATCACGACGACGGACGACAGCAATATCGACAACCAGAAGCTTTCGGCGGCACTCGACGCCATCACCGACCCTACAACCGGAAAAATCGTTTGCCGCGTGACCGTGACCAATCCGGGCCTGTATCCGGGCTGCGTCCCGCTCAATCCGTTCGGGCCGACCGCGGCCAGTTCCGCGGCGCTGAACTATATCCGCCAGGCGACGACCTTCGCGGGCGATACGACGCTCGACGACTTATCCGCAAGCGTCAACGGGACGCCTCTCAACGACTGGGCAGGCCCTGTCAAGGTGGCGCTCTCCGGCGAGTGGCGCCGCCTGGGATATGTCGGCACAAGCACGGCCTTGCCGACGGATACTGTCAATTGCACCGGACTGATCTACAATTGTAAGGCCGGTCAGCTGAGGTGGCTCGACGGTACACTCGCCAACCGCCCCTATGTCGAACAGACGGTCAGCGAGGCGGCCATCGAAGCCGACGTGCCGTTGCTGAAAGATCTTCCCCTGGCCCAGGACGTCACGATGGACGTCGCCGCGCGCTACACCGATTATAATACCAGCGGCGCCGCCACCACATGGAAAATCGGCATCGACTGGCACTTCAACGACGAACTGAAGTTCCGTGCCGCGACGTCACGCGACATTCGTGCGCCCAACCTCAATGATCTCTACCAACCCCTGTCCGTTACGACCGGGAACTATACCGACCTGTTGACCGGCCAGAATCCGACGGTGACGGTGACGGCCGGCGGCAATCCCAATCTTCGGCCCGAAGTCGGCCATACGACGACCGCCGGCTTTGTCTACAAACCTGGGTGGCTGCCGGCCTCGAACTTCGCAATCGACGGCTATTATATCGTCATCGACGGGGCCATCACCAATGTGCAGGGCACGAATCCCACCGTTCAGGAGCAATGCTATCTAAGTGGCGGGACGTCACCTTACTGCCAGTTGCAGGTCCGGCCGGGCGGCTACACGGATACCTCGGCCGCGAATGCGGCGACGGCCTTCTATAGCGAGGTGATCAATATCTCGACCATCAAGACCTATGGCGCCGACTTCGAGGCCAACTACGCAACCCGCGCGTTCGACCATCCTCTGACCTTGCGCGGGTTGGTGACCTGGCAACCGCATATTCTCTACGTCCAGCCCGGCCTGCAGAATGTCGATATGGGTGGCGTTTCCTACAGCTCGAACTCCCTGCAGGCGAGCCCGAAAGTGCGGGCGATGGTGCAGGCCGATTATACGGTCGGACCCGTCTCGATCGATGTTCAGGAACGTTGGCGCAGCAATCTGAAATGGTCGGGCGACCCGACGCAGATCTTCTCGACGCCGCCGACACCGTCGGTTGCCTATACCAATCTGAACATCAGCTATGAGCTCAAGTCGCACGCCATCGGGGACACGCAGCTTTTCCTGAACGCGCAGAACCTGTTCGACACCCTTCCGCCCGCGGCCGCGTTCGTTGGGGCCAATGGCAACATCGGTGTCTTCGGAGGCTATGCGCTCGGCGACGATCCGATCGGCCGCTACATCACCATTGGTTTGCGCCTGCGTCGTTGACGGCGCATCAGCGATCGCCGCGTCCCCCCTCCCCGGAGCGCGGCGATCGCTGCCTGTCACCGTCACACTCAGATCCAGCGGAGCGGAAGATGTTGTATTGGCACCGGTTGATTGCCGTTATCGGCGCGCTATTGATAACCTGGATAGCCGTGACCGGCGCGGGGATCGAGTTGGCCGACATGCGTGCGTTGATTGCGCATGCGCCGGAGACGGATACGGATATGCTGATGATGCGTCAGCATATTGACGGTCCGCCCAATTACGGCGTCGTGTCGGCGCCCGACTATTCCGCGTCGGCCCTGCCGGCGCGCATGGATATTGCAAATGGCCTCGAACGCGCAGCGGCTATCGGACGGGCGGCGGCGCCCGGTGCGGATCTGAGGTTGGTCGAACTCAGGATGTTGGGCGACCGGCCGGCCGCGCATGTCCAGATGGGCAAGACCCAGATGATGTTCGACCTGGCCAACGGCAAACGCCTGCCCGACACGGCCTTGCCGCCGCCGGCGCCCACCAACTTGCCGGCGACGCGTGCGGCCTTCAAGTTCTTCCACAAGTTCACATTTTTCGGACGATGGGCGACCGTTTTCAACGCACTGGCCAGCATCGGGATTTGCGGGCTGATCTTCACCGGTATCTGGCACTACGCCCGGCTATATTCAGCCCGTCTGAAGCTGGATCGTCGCGCGCCGTTCTGGCGCGCCGGAAATGCGTGGCGCAATCTTCATCGTTGGACCGCGGTCGTGTGTGGCGTCATCATTCTATGGATCGCCGTCACGGGTTTGGCGCTCTCGATCGACAATTTCGGCGCCTTCATCAGTATCGCGACAACGCCGAAAACCCATGGGGTTGATCCTTTCACCGGGGATCTGTCCAAGCCCCTGTCGGACGCCGAGCTGTCGGGCATGGCGCGGACCACGCTTTCCGCCTTCGACAGGGCCGAGCCCGGTGCGGGTATCAAGGTCATTCGACTGCGCTATTTCGTCGGCTACCCGCAAGGCGTTATCATCGCGGGCGATAGCCATACATCGCAGTTCGTGTTCAACGCGGCGTCGGGCCGACGCATGTCGATGTACGAGCCCGGCTATCCCAATCTCAACTTCCCGTCGGGATGGGAATGGCACCAGCGCCTGAAACGTCTGCACCGCGGCGACTTTTTCGGCATGCCTGGGCGGTGGCTCGATACGATTGGCGCTTTGGCATTGGTCTACCTCTGTGTTTCCGGGATCGTCATGTACAGCCAACTATGGCTGGCGCGGCGGCGAAACGGACGCAAGGCCCTGGTCTGGTAGCGCGGCGGACGTCGCGCCCTCACGTCCGACACCCACATGCCGCCAATTCATATTTCCAAGGACAAAATCGCATGCATAAACGAACCAAAGCACTGACGGTGGGTCTGGTCGCGCTTGGAACGCTGGTCTCGCTGGGACGGGCGTCGCAAGCCGGCGCTGCTATTCCAGGTCAGGTCCAGATTGCGAGTGGGCGCCTTCAAGGGGTGAGTGGGCGTGCGCCCGAGGTCACTGTTTTCAAAGGCATACCCTATGCGGCGCCACCGGTCGGGGCCCTCAGATGGAAGGCGCCTGAGCCCGCCCTCAATTGGAACGGCGTAAGGC
>FSZW01000156.1_pt1 | contig 10046 bp, 4 predicted proteins | sample 1638921 | NCBI WGS metagenome assembly FSZW01 (sample SAMEA3914812, study PRJEB12502) | metagenome | biome: forest; material: soil | place: Canada | collected 2011-07-07 | depth 0.1 m | reverse complement strand
GCCGCCGCTCGAAGCGATCAGCGTCAACGACCAGTTGTCGGCCATCGGCTTCCGCCGCTCGCAGAACATCGCCTATCGCCCCGCCTGCCAGAATTGCCGCGCCTGCCAGAGCGTGCGCATCCCGGTACGCCGCTACGTCATGTCGCGCTCGGACAAGCGCGTCCTCAAGGCCAATCGCGATCTCGCCAAGGCCTTCGTCGAGGCCGAAGCCTCGCGCGAGCAGTTCGACCTGCTGCAAAAGTACCTCAAGGCGCGTCATCCCGATGGCGGCATGATGGACATGACCTGGCCCGACCTAGTCGCCATGATCGAGGACACGCTGGTCCGCACCCACCTCATCGAATACCGCCTCGACGGGCGCCTCGTCGCCTGCGTCCTGGTCGATGCGCTGAACGACGGCCTGTCCCTGGTCTACAGTTTCTACGATCCCGAACTGATGTCGCGATCGCTGGGCCGCTTCATTATCCTCGATCACGTCGAACAGGCGCAGCGCGCCGGCTATGGCTATGTCTATCTCGGCTACTGGGTCAAGGGCTCGCCCAAGATGGACTACAAGGCGCGTTACCGGCCTCTGGAAGCGCTGACCGATTTCGGCTGGCAGGACGTCCCCGTCTCGCCCCTGCCGCCCACGCCGGTATCGATGAAGCGGGTCTGATCGGCCCGACCGCCCGAAACGTGGCTTTTCGGCCGCAGTGGAAATCTCATCCTCATGTTTCAGGCCTGACACCCTTTTTCCTAGACGGGTGCTATATCTGGTTGCGTTTATTCGGTCGAATAGACGTCAAATCGGATGACAATTCTGCATGCTCGCTCACAATTTGTCCCAGCAGCGACGACTGACCTTGGGCGTCAGCCTCTCCGTCCTTATGGCCGTCGCCCTGCCGGCGGCCGCTTGGGCGCAGAGCCAGGCCGGCTCGGCCTCATCCGCCGCCGCGCCCACCGCGACACCGGCGAAATCCGCTTCAGCACCCGCGTCATCCGCCCCCCCGGCCCAGCCGCCCCGGGTGAAGACGAAGACCGACGATGACACGACGACCGTCACGGTTACAGCCGACCGGCCGCTGATCGAGCACAAGATCGACCGCGACGTCTATGACGTCAAACAGGATCCGCTGGCGGCGACGGGCGTGGCGTCGGACGTGCTCAACAACGTGCCGGGCGTCACCGTCGACAATGACGGCACCGTCTCGCTGCGCGGCAACAGCGGCGTCCAGGTCTATGTCAACGGCAAGAAGTCGGCGCAGATGCAGGGCGACAACCGCGCCTACACCCTGCAGAGCCTGTCGGCCGACGATATCGACACCATCGAGGTCATCCCAAACCCAGGCGCGGCCTTCGGGTCGGATACCGCGGGCGGCATCATCAACATCGTCATGAAGCGCGGCCGCGGATTGAAGCCGCAGACCGGCTTCAACCTGACCGTCGGCGAGGAAGGCCGCGTGGGTCTCAACCTGCGCACCGGCAAGACCTTCGGCAAGCTGAAACTGAACGGCAGTCTCAATCTCAATCACGGCGCCGGCGGCAACGGCCGCGGCGGCGGTGGCCAGGGGTCCGGCGGCAACAGCCCCAAGGTTCAGTCGGTCAGCGAGCAGGAGGAACTGGATCCGACGACCGGCCAGGTGCTGAACGACAGCTTGACTCACAGTGTCGGCAAGTCGAGCCTTTTCAACCTGTCGGCCACGGCGACCGCGGAATACGACTTCACCGATTTCGACGACCTGACCGCCGATCTCAACTACACCAAGCACCAGAGCGACAGCCACGGGTCGTCGGAGACCGACACCTACGACGCGGCGAATACCCTGGTCAGCAATACCACGCGGGTCAGCCAGTCCTTCGCGCCCAGCGAAACCGGCGACTATCGCCTGACCTTCGATCACCGCGGTCCGGTCGGCTCGACCGAAGACTTCAAGATGCAGCTGTCGCATAGTTCAAGTCTCAATGACGGCGTCACCTATACCGAAAATATCTTCAACAGCCCGGCCGAGCCCGCCACCTATACGACGCGCTGGAGCAAGACCAAGACCGACGTCGACGAGTTCAGCGGCGACTGGTCGCATCCGCTCGGCGATTACGACAAGACGCAGCAGCAGATCCAGGCCGGCTGGTCGATCCAGCAGACCGTCACCGACCAGGATCGCTACCAGTCGCTGAACCTGCCTGAACAGGTGGCGCCGCCCGACATGCCGAACGACCAGGGCACGACCCTGTTCGACGACACCCAGTTGATCGATGCCGCCTACTTCATCTACCAGAGGCAATTGGGGGCCTTTGGCTTCCAGACTGGCCTGCGCGTCGAGGACGAACACGAGAAAATTTTCGGGCTTAACCCCACCGAGCCGTCGCTTGCGCCGTTCGCCCTGACCCGCGACATGATGAATTACAGCCCGTCGATCTTTCTGACCTACAAGCTGACGACCGCCGACAATTTTCGCTTCTCCTATTCGCGCAAGATCACACGGCCCAGCGGCAGCCAACTTAACCCGCAGATCGTCTTCAGCGCTGATGGCTTAACGGCCAGCGAGGGCAATTCCAGCCTGAAGCCGGCGACGACGGACAAATATAATCTCCAATATACGCACGACGGCCAGGTTATGAATCTGGACGGGGCCCTTTATTACAATGCCACCCAGGGCAATATCGAAACCGTTTCCTATTATCTGACCGATCCGCCGGACGTCCTTTTGAGCCTGCCGGAAAATATCGGCGGCGTGCGCAACTGGGGCTTCTCGGGCTCGTTGCGCCTGCGCAGCCCCGACCGCAAGTTCATGGTGATGGTGAGCCCCAATATCGGCTACACCGTCCGCGATTTCTTCGACCCGTCGACCCTGCGGCAGACGCGCTTCGCAGGTCCCAATTCCAGCACCAATTTCCGCTTTACCTACCAGCCGGAAAGCGCGGATACGGTCACGTGGCTTGCCCAGTATCGCGGCAAGTCGGTCAGTACCCAGGGCTACCGCTCGGCCTCGTTCACCAACAGCCTGTCATGGATGCACCAGGTCATACGAAACAAGATGGTCCTGACGGCTAACCTATCGAACATCCTGGAGGGGCCGATCAACAAGACCGTCACCGACACCCCCACGATCTTTGGCTATCAGGAACGAGTCGACCAGTCGCCGACATTCATGGTCAGCCTGCGTTACACCTTCGGCCAGCCGGTCAACCGCGGCCAGGGCAATTGGCAACGCGGGGGTGGTCGCGGCGGCCTTGGTGGCGGACAAGGCGGCGGCTACGGCGGGGGAGGCCCCGGTGGCGGCCCCGGCGGTGGCGGCGCAAGTGGAAGCCCTGGCGGCGGTGGCTACTAGAGTGGGCCGCGTTTGGAAGGAGACACGATCTCGCCCGAGGAGGACAAAAAAGTCACAAGTACTCATGTTTCAATCGACGCACATATCAAAGACTAGACAAAGCAAAAAGGTTCATAAATAAGGTTTATAATTCATTAAAATTACAAGAATCCATCATACAGGGATAGTAATGGCTAGGTAGTTGCATTCATCCCTTTATGAAGGAATCCCCAATGCACAAGTCAAATATTTTCCCACAGGCGTGCTGCAGCACTCTGGCTCTGCTGGTTGCAGGCGCTTTTGCTCCCCAGGCCCAGGCTCAAACAACGCCTCCGACGACGGAGAACCCGACTGTCGTCATCATCCAGGCCCCCGATACCGCGCCGCAGTCGGTGCCGCTGACGACCCCCTATTCGGAAAGCACGATTACCGCCGACACCCTGCGCAACCAGTCGGACGTGAAAAGCCTGCAAACCATGCTGGTCGACCAGCCGTCGGTGTTTACCTACCAGAACGGGCCGAACGGCGTCGGCGCCAATATCTTTTTCCGCGGCTTCAATTCGGGCCAGTTCGCCGAAACCTTCGACGGCGTGTCGATCAACGACATCTTCAACGGCGGCGTCACCGGCGAAGCCTCGACCTGGAACAGCGTCCTGTTCATTCCGTCGAACGTCGACAGTGTCGAGCTGAACCGCGGTATCAATAATCCCGCCACGAACTCCTACAACTCCCTGGGCGGCACGATCGACTTCCTGCCCCGGATGCCGACCCAAACGGCGGGCGCCAGCGTGGGCGCAAGCTTCGGCAGCTTCAATTCCTACACCGTCAACGCCTCGGTCAACACCGGCAACCTCGACGGCATCAAGCAAACCTTCCAGGCCGACTATCGCAAGAGCGATGGCTGGATCGCCAATACGCCCGATGACAACACCAACCTCTACTACGCCGGCCGTTACGACGGTGCCGACGGCAATACGCTGAGCCTGGTCGCGGTCTATGACCAGAACCACGGCAACGAACCGTTTGCCATGCCGGTGCCCTTGCTGCAGGCCGACGGCAAGTTCTATCAGTATCCGTTCTCGGTCGATCATCAGGACGCCAAGGATGACGAGAGCATGGTCATCCTCGACGACAAGTCCGTCCTGTCGTCGAACGTCGTGTTCGACAACAAGGTCTTCGCCGGTACCCAGGACTTCGGCCGCACCTCGTACGGCAATCCCGCCGATGCGAACTCGCCCTACGAACTGCCCGACCAGTCCGAAAACTATAATTACTGGATCTACAATCCGAACGGCCCGACCTATAACCCGAAGACCGCCTTCGGCTCCGACCTCGCCGGGACCGCGTATCACTTCTATGGCTATCAGACCTGGGCGGCCGGCTATTCGACAAAGATGATCGTGTCGCTGCCGTACAACACCCTCACGGTCGGCGGCAACCTGACCTACGGCGAACTGCACTCCGACGAATTCTGGTACGGCTCGGCGCCGGTGCCGCAAACCGTCGGCTACGACGACGCCTGGGACGAGCATGACACGCGCTTGCTGGCGTCCGTCTACGTCCAGGACGAAATCAAGCTGCTGTCGGATACCCTCAGCATTACTCCGGGTCTGAAATACATCTACGCCAAGACCCAGGACACCGACGCCGTCGGCGTCTTCTATCCCTATGGCGGCACCGACGGCGACAACGAACGCTTCACCTCGCCGACCCTGGCCTTCAACTACAAGCCGACGGAGCACCTGGCCTTCAACGCCGCCTATGGCCAGAACATCAAGCTGCCCGATATTTCCGCCTACTATAATGCCGTTCCGGGTACGACCGGCGCGACGCCCCTGACGCCGCCGCCGATCACCATCAAGCCAGAGCATGTCAACGACTACGAACTGGGCGCGCGCTACACCGATGGCGACCTGTCGCTGTCGCTCGACGGTTATCGCGAGGATTTCAGCGACGTCTTCGTCGACAGGTTCAATTCGACCCTGTATGAAACGCTGGTCTCCAACGGCGGTTCGCAACGTTTCCAGGGCATCGAGCTTCAACTGGCCGACGGCATCCACTTCAGCGATGGCGGCTACCTGAAGGGCTTCGTCAACTACGCCTATAACCAGGCGACCTATACGTCCAACTTCACCGCGGACTCCGTGGGCGACGGCCTGAGCGACGCCGACTACGCCGTGACCAAGGGCGAACGCGTCGCCGATGTTCCCGACACGCTGGCCAGCGTCGGCGCCACCTACCTCAAGGCGGGATATCGGGTCGACCTGATGGTGCGTTACATCGGCTCGCAGCTGACGTTGAACGACAATACAGGTGCACCGAGCGGCGGCTCGATTCCAGGCTATACGGTTGTCGACCTGGGTCTCTCCAAGACCTTCGAACGCAGCCATGCCAACGGCCTGCCCCAGAACATCAAGCTGTCGGTCTACGTCGACAACCTGTTCGACAAGTATTACTATAATACCGCATACTCGGAAACGAGCGGCACCGCGGGCCTGACGCAATTCGCCACGCCGGGCGCGCCGCGCAGCATCATGGGCAAGGTCGAGGTCTCGTTCTGATCCCATCCTTGACCGCAAGGTTCGCCAAACGCCGTCCCGGAGCCCTTGGGCTCCGGGATTTTCCATAAGCGGTCGAAATCGACACCTGCCTGTGACAAGATGACGATCATGACCGTCAAGCCTCCCTTTTCGCCCCCGCCGCCGGTCGAGCATGGGTTCAATACGGCCCTGGCGCGGCATCGCGCCGGGGACCTGAGCGCCGCGGCCGATCTCTATAGGCACGTGCTCAAGATCGCGCCCGACCATGTCGACAGCCTTCACCATCTGGGCCTCGTCCTGGCCCAGTCCGGCAGCCCAGATGCCGCCCTGCCGCTGATCGGCCGCGCCATTGCCTTGCGCCCGGATTTCGCCATGGCGCATTTCAATCTCGGCAATGCCTATCGCCAGTCCGGCCGCCTCGAAGAGGCCGCCGCAAGCTACCGGGAGGCGCTCCGTCTCGATCCGGCTCTTGCCGGCGCCGGGGCCAATCTGGGCGCCGTCCTGCGCACGCTTGGCCGGGAGGATGAAGCGATCGAGGTCTATCGCCAAGGCGTAAACCGACGGCCCGGCAATGCCGATGGCCACTATAATCTGGCCTGTGCCCTGCATCATGCGGAACGGCTTGACGAAGCGGTCGCCGCCTACCGCCAGGCGATCGCCCTGAAGCCCGACCATGCCGACGCCCATGGCAATGCCGTCCTGGCGCTGATGACGCTCGGCCGCGCCGCCGAGGCGCTGACCTTCGCCCGCGCCCAGGTCGCACTGGTCCCGGCTTCGGCGACGGCGCATATGGCCCTGTCCTCGGTATGGGCGGCGCTTGGCGCCCCGGCGGCGGCCGTCGAGGCGGCAAGGCGCGCCTGCCGGCTTGATCCGTCCAACGCCAAGGCCTGGCGGCAATTGGGCCAGGCCCTGGGCGAGGACGGCCAGATTGAAGCGGCGGTCGACAGCCACAGGAAAGCCCTGGCTCTGGCGCCGGAGGCGCCCGACATCTTGGTCGCCCTGGCCATCAGCCTCCAGGAGGCGGGGCAGCGCACCGAGGCGCGCCGGACGATAGAGACGGCCCTGCAAAGGGATCCGTCCTCGGCCGCCGCCTGGACCGTGCTGGGCAGGCTGAAGACCTTCGCCGCCGGCGACACCGAGGTCGACGACTTGCAGGCCCTTGCCGTCTCCCTGGAGAACCGGCCGGACAAGCTCGACGACCTGATCCATCTAGAATTCACGCTCGGCAAGGCGCTGATGGATATCGGAGACGCGGACGGGGCCTTTGCCGCCTTGACCCGCGCCAATCGCCGCCATCGCGCCCGCATCGACTACGACGTCGCCCGCGACCTCGACGCCTTCGCCGCCATCGCCGAGGCCATGGACGCGGCGCGGATCGCCGACCTGTCACACCAGGGCCATGGCTCGACCCGCCCCATCTTCATCGTCGGCATGCCGCGCTCGGGCACCACCCTGGTGGAACAGATCCTGGCTTCGCATCCCGGTGTTCATGGCGGTGGCGAGATGAAACACCTCGACATCGTCCTGATGGAGCGCTTTCACGCCACGGTCGGCCAGCCGGAGTGGGTTTCGCAGCTCAAAGCGCTTTCCCCGGCCGATCTGCACGCGCTGGGCGAGGCCTACCTGGCGAAGATTGCCACGGCCGCCCCGGCGGGCATCAGGATCACCGACAAGATGCCTTCCCATTTTCGTCACGCCGGATTGATCCACCTGATCTTCCCCGATGCCGTGATCATCCACTGCCGCCGCTCGCCCCAGGACACCTGCCTGTCGTGCTTCGCCACGCATTTTTCGCAGGGCCAGGACTTCACTTACGATCTCGCGGAATTGGGCGCCTATTACCGCGCCTATGCCGGATTGATGGCGCACTGGCACAATGTCATACCGGGCGACCGGCTGATCGCGGTGAACTATGAGGATGTGGTCGCCGACATCGAAGGCCAAGCCCGGCGGCTGATCGCCGCCTGCGGCCTGCCGTGGGACGAGGCGTGCCTCGATTTTCATCACACCTCGCGCCAGGTGCGCACGGCGAGTGTCAACCAGGTTCGCCAGCCACTCTATGCCACCAGCGTCGCGCGATGGAAGCCATATGGCGCGCATCTGGGACTGCTGGGCTTCGAGGACACCCCATGAACCGCAGATCCTTTTTGCTCATGACCGGAGGGCTACTCAGCCTTCCGGCCACATCGATCGCGCGCCAGGCCGAAACGGGCGCACCCCTGCCCGCGCGCCGGCCGGGCGAACTGGATATCCACCACATCGACACCGGCCGCGGCAATTCCACGCTCATCATCGGTCCCGACGGCACAAGCCTTTTGATCGATGCCGGCGCCTCGCCCGGCGTCAGCGATCTGGTCGCGCCGGCGCGGCCCGACGACAGCCTGCGGCCCGGGCAATGGATCGCGCGCTACGCCCGAAACCATGCGCCGGCGATCGACATCCTTGTGGCTACCCACATCCACCCCGACCATGTCGGCGACGTCACCGCCTCGTCGCCATTGGCGCCGGGCGGAGACTATCGCCTGACCGGGATCAGCGACGTCGCCGCCGAAATGCCGGTCAAGCGTGTCATCGATCGCGGCTTTCCGGGCTATGGCGACCGTCCCCCGCCCCAGGCCGACTTCGCCCTGAACTATCTCGCCTATCTGAAATGGCGCCGCGGCCAGGGGCAACCCGTCGAGCCCTTTGCTGTCGGCTCGGATACGCAAATGGCTTTGAACGCGCCGCAAGCCTTCCCAACGTTCAAGATACGCAACCTGGCAGCTTCGGGTCGCATCTGGACCGGCCAGGGCGACGACACCAGGGATCTCTTCGCCGCACGGCCAAAGGACGCCGCGGTCGACGAGAACCTGTGCTCGGCGGCCTTGCGCCTGAGCTACGGGGCATTCAGCTATTTTGCCGGCGGCGACCTGACCTGCGATACCTTCGACGGCCAGGCCCCCTGGCGCGACGTCGAAACCCCGGTCGTCGAACTGGCTGGCCGGACCGAAGTGGCCGCCGTCGATCATCACGGCTATTTCGACGCCTGCGGCCCCGCCTTCGTCCGCGCCCTTAACGCCCAGGTCTATGTCGTCCAGGCCTGGCACGCCACGCATCCCGGCCAGGCGCAATTGCAGCGCCTGCTGGGGGCTTGGGCGGACAAGACCCAGGCCGACGTCTTCCTGACCGAAAACCTCGCCGCCAATCACGCCCTGAACGCGCGCTTTTTATCGAAGGTCCGCAGCCTTCAGGGCCATGTCGTCATTCGCGTCGAACCCGGCGGAGACCGTTACCAGGTCTTCGTGCTGGACAGCACGCAACGGGCCACCCCAGTGGCGGCGGTCTTCGGTCCCTATACGTCTCGCGTTTAAGGCCGCAGCTTGCGCAGGCCGCGCGGCGCCATCTTGCCGGCGGCGGCGCGCTTGCCGGTAAAGTCCTTGACGTCCTTGAAGTCGCGCGCCTTGCCGGCCCCGTCGTACCAGACGGCACCCGAGGCGCTGTCGAACACGGCGATGTCGCGGACATTGCCGCCCTTGTAAGCCTGGAGTTTCACGCCCTTGCCGCGCGCCATTTCCGGCATTTCGGCCAGGGGATAGACCAGCAGCTTGTTGTTGTCGCCCAGCACCATGACCATGTCGCCGGTCACCGGCAGCGCGGCCAGGGCCTCGGTGCCGTCGACGTTCAGCACCTGCTTGCCGGCCCGCTTATTGGCCACCGCATCGTCCTCGCTCATCACGAAGCCGTAGCCATTCTTCGCCACCATGAGGCGCTTGGCGCCCGGCGTGAAGACGAACATGGTGACGATCTGGGCGTTTTCCTCGATGTCGAGCATCAGCCGCAGCGGCTCGCCGTGGCCGCGCGCCGACGGTAGCTTGTCGCAGCCAAGCGTCAGGAAACGCCCATCCGAGGTCAGGATCAGGACCTTGTCGGTCGACATCGCCGGCACCAGGAAATGCAGGGCGTCGCCTTCCTTGAACTTCAGTTCCGACGGATCCTCGACCCGGCCCTTGGCGGCGCGGATCCAGCCGCGCTCCGACAGGATGACCGTCACCGGCTCCTTGGGCAGGTAGCTCTCGATCGAGGCCACTTCGAAATTGGCCGGGGCGTCGGCGAAGGTCGTGCGCCGCGGCGACGGCAATTGCTTGCACACCTCGACCAGTTGCTGGTCGATACGCTTCCATTGCAGCTTTTCCGAAGCCAGCAGGGCCTGCAAGCCGTCGCGCTCGTCGCTGAGCCTGTC
>FSZW01000255.1_pt1 | contig 10061 bp, 9 predicted proteins | sample 1638921 | NCBI WGS metagenome assembly FSZW01 (sample SAMEA3914812, study PRJEB12502) | metagenome | biome: forest; material: soil | place: Canada | collected 2011-07-07 | depth 0.1 m | reverse complement strand
GCCCAGCTTGCGCGAGCGTTCGGGCGACCAGGCGTGCACCGGATCGGGCGCATCGTCATGGTCCTTGAACGGCATTTCCAGCGTCATCGACACCGCGCCGAAACGTTCGGCGAGCGCCGCCGTCGACATGGCCAGATTGGCGCGGCCGGGCGCCGAGATCGGATAGCCGTGTGTCCTCTGAAAGTCCGGCGTCTTGACGTCGAGGCTTTCGGTATAGATGCGGTAGAGCACCGACTGGCGATCGCTGAGCGACGGGATGCCGTCGAAGCCGGCGATGAAGACGTGCGGAATGGCTTCGTCGCCGTGGACATCCATGGCGAAGTCGACGCCGGTCTCAATCATGGCATTGAGCACGCAGAGGATTTCCGGGCTGCGCTCGGCGGTCGGGCCGGCCCATTCGCGGTTCAGGTCGGTGCCGGCGGCGTTGGTGCGCAAATGGCCGCGCGCGCTGCCATCGGGGTTCATATTCGGGATGACGTGGACGGTGGCGGCCTCAAGCAGGTCGGCGGCTTGCGGGCCGGTCAGCCAGGCAAGGGCGCCTTCCATCCACCATTCGGCCATCGTTTCGCCGGGATGCTGGCGGGCATAGAACCAGACCTGGAGCGCGCCGGTCCCGAAGCGCAGGCGATCGATCGTGCGGCCGTCGAGCGAATGGCCCAGCACATCGTGGCGCACACCCTCGGCCACCGCATATTGCGTGACCAGGGCGGCATGGCGCTCGCTGGAGAAGGGGGCGAAATAGGCAAACCAGGCGCTGTCGGTGGTGGGCGTGTAACGGATCGTCAGGACGCCGTCGGCATAGGCCGTTTCGGCGCAGGTCCAGTCGGCGTTGTCGCCGCTGACCCGGGCCTTGTAGTTCGGCCAACCGTCGGGATAGGCGGAACCTGAGGCATTGACCAGGCGCAGCTCGAGGGCTTGGCCTTTGGCGCCGTCGACGCGGAAATAGAACCATTGGTAGTGGTGGGACTTGCCGTCGGGGCGGATGGCCAGGTCGAAGCGGCCATTGTCGCCGCCCTTGAACTCGATATTGCCGCCGTCAAAGTCCGCGTGGAAGGAGATAGTCATGGATACTCTCAAATGAAACTAATTGCCCCCACCTAGGCCATCGCCGACGAAACTTGCAATACGCAAATTCGGTTGAAGAGAAGGCTTTTAACCACGGAAACGAAGTTCGGCGGAGCCAATACAGGACATTTCTGAAACGCGCGGAGCGCTTTCAATCCAAGGCTCGCTTCGCGAGTGAGACTGAATTCCGAAGCGGTTGCGGCGGCTCTTTTCGGTGTTTTTTCCGTGTATTGGCTCCGCCGAACTTCGTTTCCGTGGTTGAAATTTGTCTTAATGCCGTGTCTGGCCTTCGCCGCGGACGATGTACTTGAAGGTCGTCAGCTGCTCGGCGCCGACGGGGCCGCGCGCGTGCAGGCGGTCGGTCGAAATGCCGATCTCCGCGCCCAGACCGAACTCGCCGCCGTCGGCATATTGCGTCGAGGCGTTCCAGATGACGATGGCGCTGTCGACCTCGTTGAGGAAGGTCTCGGCCGCCTCGGCGTCTTCGGTGATGATCGCCTCGGTATGGCCGGAACCGTAGGTCTTGATGTGGTCGATGGCGGCGGCCTCGTCGGCGACCACCTTTACCGCCAGGATCGGCAGCAGGTATTCGGTCTTCCAGTCGTCCTCGGTCGCCTCATTCATGGGGACGATGGCGCGGGCCGCCGCGTCGCCGCGCAGCTCGCAGCCCGTGGCGAGGAGGGCCTCAGCTATGGCCGGCAGAAGCGTCGGGGCCACGGCCTCGTCGATCAATAGGGTCTCCGTCGCCCCGCAGACCGAGACGCGGCGCATCTTGGCATTGACGGTGACCTCGACGGCTTTTTTCGGATCGGCGGCGGCGTGGATATAGGTGTGGTTCAGCCCCTCAAGGTGCGCCAGGACCGGGGCGCGGGCCTCGCGCTGCACGCGTTCGACCAGGGAACGGCCGCCGCGCGGAATGATCAGGTTGATCGCCTTGTCGAGCCCGCCCAGGATCAGGCCGACGGCGTCGCGGTCCGACGTCGGCACCAGTTGCACGCAATAGTCCGGCAGGCCCGCGGCACGGAAACCGTCCTCGAAGGCCGCATAGATGGCCAGGGCCGATTGCAGGGCTTCGGAGCCGGTGCGCAGGATGGCGCCGTTGGATGAGCGGATGCAGAGGGCGGCGGCATCGGCGGTGACGTTGGGCCGGCTTTCGTAGATGATGGCGATGACGCCGATCGGTGTCGAGACGCGGGCGATGTCGAGCCCGTTGGGCCGCGTCCACCGCGCCAGTTCGCGGCCGACGGGGTCGGGCAGGGCAGCGACCTCTTCGAGGCCCTTCGCCATGGCTTCGACGCGGGCCGGATTGAGGATCAGGCGCTCGATCATGGCCGGCGTCAGGCCCTTGGCCTCGGCGGCCTTTTGATCGGCGAGATTGGCGTCGAGGATCTGGGCTTCACGCGCACGGATGGCACGGGCCGACTCGACGATGGCGCGGGTGCGGACCTCCGGGCCGGCCAGTCGCAACGCTTCGGCGCCGAGTCTGGCCTTTTGGGCCATCCCGGTCATCAGGTCGTTGAGCGATAGCCCGCGGCTTTGGTCGTCCATCGTAAAATTCCTTGGTCTGTCGCGCTCTATATAGCGCAAAGCGAAGGAATTGCGACGGTTTCATGGGATATCATCACCCTCCGGCGGCAAGCCGGGTTGCGCGGCCGACGGCTTGCGCCGTACGTGGCGAACCAGAACCACGACCGCGCCCAGAACCCCGCCGACCACGGCGCCGGCCAGCAGGACGATCGCCAGGGTCACCAGGCCCAGACGCGCCAGGTCATCTCCTCCGGGGCCGCTGGCGGTCGCGAACAGTCCGACGAAGATCAGTATCGGGATCAGGAACATGGCGATCGCCAGGCCCAGACGTAGCCGGCCCCGCGCCCAGACCAGGGCCAGGAACTCGATGACCGCCGGCGGCAGACCGATAATAAGAACCATCGAGGTGAATTGATCCATCAGACTTCCTGGGGAACTGGACGTGAGTTGCGCCGACGATAAAGCAGAACGGCGCTGACACCAAAGCCGAAAACGGCCGACAGAAACATCAGCGCGATCAGCGCCAGGATAATGACCACAATCGCGAGGAAGCCGGCATTCAAATGCTCGCTTTTGGCCGTTGCCACTTCGTGCACGAGCCAAAGCGCCGCGAGTATAGAGGGCGCGAACAGCAGAGCCGAAACAGCCAGGCCGCGCGTCCAGCCTTTGAGGCAGAGCATGGCCGGAAACATAAGCGATCCCGGAATAAGCCCGACGATAATGACGAAAAGCGAAATGGTAAGCGCCACCGACATCTGTCGCCCCTGTTACCCTATCCCACCGCCATATCGTCGCGGTGGATGACCTCGTCGCCGGAGGTATAGCCCAGAATCCCCTCGATGTCCTTGCTGGCGCGGCCGCGAATATGGCGGATATCGTCGGCGCTATAGCTGACGATGCCGCGCGCAATCTCGTCGCCGGATGGCGCCAGGACCGAGACGCTGTCGCCCTTGTCGAAACTGCCCAGGACCTCGACAATGCCCGACGGCAAGAGCGACTTGCCGTTATGTAGCGCCCGCACCGCACCTTCATCCAGCATCAGCTTGCCGGCCGGGACGACCGTGCCGGCGATCCACGCCTTGTAGGCGGCGCCCGCCGAGGCCTGGGGCTTGATCAGGGTAAAGCGTTCGAGGCTGGATAGCGGTCGCACCACGGCGCCATAGGCGATGACCGTGGCGCAACCGGCCGATCCGGCGATCTTGGCGGCCGCGATCTTGGTCGCCATGCCGCCCGTGCCGACGCCGGCCTGGGCATTGGCGCCGCCGGCCATGGCCTCGATCGCGGCATCGAGCTTTTCGACCAGGGGGATATGCTGGGCGCCCGGGTCCTTGCGCGGATCGGCGGTATAGAGCCCGTCGACATCGGACAGCAGGATCAGGGCTTCCGAGCGCACCAGCTGCGCGGCGCGCGCCGCCAGGCGGTCATTGTCGCCATAACGGATTTCTTCGGTGACGACGGTGTCGTTCTCGTTGACGATCGGCACGCAGCCGAGACCGAACAAGGTCTCGATGGTGGCGCGGGCATTCAGCCAGCGCCGGCGCTTTTCGGTGTCTTCGCGGGTCAGCAACACCTGGGCCGTCTTCAGTCCGACTTTGGCGAAGGCCTGGTCCCAGGCGGCCATCAGGCGCGGTTGTCCGGCGGCGGCGGCGGCCTGTTTCTCGTCGAGTTTCAAGCGCTTGCCGGTCAAACCCAGATGCCGGCGGCCGAGCGCGCCGGCGCCCGACGAGACGACCATCACGGTGCGGCCTTCCTTCATGAGGGCCGCCACATCCTGCGCCAGGCCGTCCAGCCAGGCGGCATTGGCCATGCCGGTCGTCGCATCGACGACCAGGGCCGAGCCGATCTTGATGGTGATGCGCCGCGCCGCGTGGAGCGCCTCGGGCAGAAGGGTTTTTTCGGCGGCGGGCGACATCGGGCTCTTTTCCGGCACGGCGTAAGATGATAGGCCGCGCTTGTAGGGCTTGGGGCATCATCACGCAAGCGGCAGAAATGGTAACGAAATGAACTATATAGGCACGCGCGGCTTCGTCGGGACCAAGACCTTCGCCGACGCCCTGCTCGACGGATTGGCGCCCGATGGCGGCCTCTACCTGCCCGATACCTACCCGGCGCGCGACGCCGCCGAGTGGAACGCCTTGGCCCGGGGTGATTACGCCGCCCTGACACGCACCCTGCTCAACGATTTTGCCGTCAATGTCGGCGATGCGTCAGCGGAAGCCGCTTGTGCCGCGACCGCGAAGGCCTTCCTGCGCGCCGACGGGTCCGTGCCCCTGACCCAGCTTGACGACGATCTCTGGCTGCTCGAGCTCTGGCACGGTCCGACCATGGCCTTCAAGGACATGGCGATGCAGATGATGGCCGAGCTGACCAGCGGCGCCCTGCGTGAGCGGAACGAGACCCTGACGCTGGTTACCGCGACCTCCGGCGACACGGGTGCTGCCGCCGTGCGCGCCTTTGCCGGCGCCGAGCGTGTGCGCCTGGTCGTCTTCCATCCGCTGGGCCGCGTCTCGCCGGTGCAGCGCCTGCAGATGACCACGGTGGAAGCCGACAATGTGCTCAACATCGGCGTCGCCGGCGATTTCGACGACTGCCAGCGCATGGTCAAGAGCCTGCTCGGCAATGCAGCGCTCAAGGAACGCGGCCTGATCAGCAGCGTCAATTCGATCAATTGGGGCCGCCTGCTGGGGCAGGTGCCGTACTATCTGGCCGCCGCCGCCGCTTCGGGCGCGCGCCATCCGGAATTCGTCGTGCCGACCGGCAATTTCGGCGACGCCTTCGCCGGCTGGGTGGCGCGGTGCATCGGCGGCAATATCGGCCACCTGCATGCGGCGGTGAATGGCAACGACGCCCTGGCCGAAGTGATCAATGACGGCCGCTATATCCGCCGCCCGGCGGTCGAGACGGCGTCGGTCAGCATGGACGTCCAGGCGCCGTCGAACTTCGAACGCCTGGTCTTCGAAGCCTCCGGCCGCGACGCCCCGGTCACCAAGGGCTTTTTCGACACCTATGGCGCCGTCGGTGCCGCCGATGTCTCGCCCGACCTGCAATATGCCCTGCGCGCCGAGGTCACGGCCTCGTCGGTCGACGAAACGCAGACGGCGGCCGCCATCCGCCACGCCTGGGATGCCTATCACCAGGTCATCTGCCCGCATACGGCGGTCGCCCTGGCGGCGGCGCTGGACCGGCGCTCGGCGCAAAAGAACAACTCGCCGCAGATCGTTCTGGCGACCGCGCATCCGGCCAAGTTCCCGGACTTCGTCGCCGGCGCGCTGGGTTTCCGCCCCGAAGTGCCCGAGGCGATCCAGAAGCTGCACGGGCTGAAGGAAACCATCCGCGAGATCGCCAATGACGATGCCGCGGCGTTGAAGACGGTCACCGAATTCACGGCCTGACGAAGGCCCGGTTTGTGGCGCGACAGCCGGTGTCATGCCTGATACAAAGGCCGCATACTTACGCCCTTATGGCCTGTTAGGCCGCAAGGTGAACACAGGGGCTAAACCATGCGCATCTCCATCCTCCTTTTGCTGACGACCGGCCTGACGCTTGTCGCCGCACCCGCCTTTGCCCAATACGGCGGCGGCGGCATGGGCGGTGGTGGCATGGGTGGCAGCGGTATGGGCGGCATGGGCGGCAGCGGCATGGGCAGCGGCCAGAGCGGCGGCGGCGGGCACCACAAGGGCTCCGGCCAAAGCCAAAAGCCGGCGACCTCGACGACGGCGCCGGCTGCCATTCACGCCCCGGCCAATGTGCCGCTGTCGATGCGCCTGACCGGCAAGCTGGTCATAAACGGCGGAATCAAGTCGATGACCCACGCCACGCTGGCCTCGGCGTCGCCCGACATGTCGACCATCTATGTCGAGCGCGAAGCCCAGCTCAGCCTCGACACGGTCGATCTCAGCGGTTCGGGCGACCTCTCGCTGGTCAGCGACGGTCGCGCCGCCGGCCTCGACTCGGCGCTGCTGGTCGGCAGCGCCGCGGCGGTCACCATGACCGGCGGCCATATTTCGACGACCGGCAGAGGCGCCAATGCCGCCTTCGTCAGCGATGCCGGCTCGAAACTGAGCTTCAAGGGCACCGCGCTTTCCACCCACGCTAGCGACGCTTACGGTATCGAAGCGACAGGGGGCGGTAGCGTCTCGGGCGACGGCGTGACCGTGGCGACGACCGGCGACCGCGGCACCGCGGTGGCCGTCCAGGCGCCGAACAGCCAGGCGACCCTGACCGGCGGCCAACTGGGCACCGAGGGCGCAGCCGCCAATGCCTTCTTCGTTGCCGGGACATTGAACGCCAGCGGCGTCACCGCCCACGCGTCGGCGGCCGACGGCCTGCTGGCCGAAAAGGCCAAGACCGTAGCCCTGACCGACACCAGCCTGAGCGCCGGCGGCTACGGCGCCGTGCTCTATGCCGGTGACGAGGCGGGCCGTGACGGTGGCGTGGCGGCCGGCGACGGCGGCCATGGCGGGCATCGCCCGGGCGGCGCCAACATAGCGGGGCCGGCGGCGCCGTCACCGGAGCAGAACCCCGATCCGGTCCAGGTTACCGACGATATGCCGCTGCACCGGACCAACTTCACCATGACCGGCGGCGCGCTGAAGGCGCACAAGGCGGACTTCTACGTCACCAACCTGCATGCCGAAATCGTACTGGACCACGTGACGCTGCAGAGCGACGGCGGCATCCTGGTGCGCTCGGCCGCCGACCAGTGGGGCAAGGTCGGCAGCAATGGCGGCGACGTCCACCTGGTCACCCACCACCAGACCCTGACCGGCGATTTCGCCACCGACGTCATCAGCAATATCGCCGTCTCGCTGAACGACGACTCGACCCTGACCGGGGCGACGACGCCCAACGTCGATGTCGAGATGGATGCGTCCAGCCACTGGGTGCTGACCGGCGACACCAATGTCGGCAAGCTGACGGACGCGGCGATTGCCGGCGACAGCGTGCCCAACATCACCGGCAACGGCCATACCCTGACCTATGATCACCGCCATAATCCGCAACTGGCCAACAAGACCTACGCCCTGGTCGGCGGTGGCCAGCTGGTGCCCGGCGGGTTGTAATTTAAGCTTTTGCCTCTCCTCCCCTGCGTAGCGGGGGAGGTGGCACGGGAGCGAGTGCGCAGCGCGAAGCCCCGTGACGGAGGGGGCCTTGAAGCGCACGAAAGTCTTGCGATGAGGGACGGTGCACCGCGGCCCCTTCCGTCATCCAGCGCTTGCGCGCTGTCTGCCACCTCCCCCGCTGCGCAGGGGAGGAGAGGCTTAGAAATAAGCTTCGCCGCTATCGATACCGCGGTGATATTCCAGCCGGCGGTAAAAGGCCTCCGGATCCTTGGGCTTCACCACCCAGGCCGGATCGTGGTTCAAAAGATCGAACAGGCGCGTCAGGGTAAAGCGTACCGCCGAGCCCCGGGCGAACAGCGGAAGCGCTGCGATCTCGGCGTCGGACAGCGGTCGCACCTCGGCATAGGCCTGGGCAAAGGCGTGGATCATCTCGGGCAGGGGATGGCCGCCCGGCGTAAAGCCCCAGGCATTCAGCGCCACCGCCAGGTCGTAGGCGTAGAAGTCGGTGCAGGCATAGTAGTAGTCGATGACGCCGGTGACGATGCCGTCGTCGCTCATCAGCACATTGTCGGTGAAATAGTCGGCATGGATGGCGCCTTTGGGCAGGTCTCGCGGCCAGCGTGCTTTCAGAAAATCGAGCTCTTTTCGGAAGTCTTCAAGGATGGCTTCGGCGCGCGGATTGGTCGAGGCCTTGGGCTCGCAGCGTTCAATCAGGTGCGGCCAGACGTGCGGCCCCATCGAATTGACGCGGACCTCGGGAAAGTCGCCGCCGGTCAGGTGCAGTCGCGCCAGGTATTCGCCGGCCGACGCGGCGTGGCAGACGTCCGGGTTGCGTGGCCAGCGCCCGGGCAGCCACCTGATCAGGGCACAGGCCTTGCCGTTGATGGTGCCGAGGCTCGAACCGTCGCGCTTCAGCGCCGGGCCTGGCGCCGGATAGCCCTTGCGGTCGAGATAGAGGGTATAGTCCATGAACCACGGCAGGTCGTCCTGCGGCGTGGCGGCTTCGAACAGGGTCAGGGCATAGAGGCCGGTCGTCGTCTCGACCTTGAAATTGGTGTTGGAAACGCCTTCCTCGATGCCTTCGAGGTGGGTCAGTTCGCCGATGTCATAGCCGGCCAGATAGGCTTTCGCGTCTTCGATGGAGACAGGCGTGAATACGGCCATGCAAAAGGGCTCACCTCATATTTGAGAGAGCCCTCTTAAGCTTTGGTGGGAAAAGGGACAATGCCCTTTTTCTTAAGTCTGGATTAAGCGCGGCTCTTGGCGTTCAGGCTCTTGGCGCTGAACAGCGCAATCAGGATGCCGCCGCCCAGGGTCGAGATCAGCACCCGATTGAAGGCGCGGTAGGCGATGACGCCCATGCCGTCGGTCAAGGTTTCACGCGGTGAGGCGACGATCAGAACTTCGGCATTGACGGCGCGCTGGCGAAGGGCGGCAAACAGGCAAGCCACGCCGACCAGGACACCGAATATCCCGAAAGCAATAATCGCGATCAAAGCCCCGATGGGCATACCTGCCATGTGCATGGCACGTCTCCTGAACCGTTACCAGTCTGTTAAACACGACTGGGTTGTTAAAAAGCCATATGGTCTTGAAACTGGCCTTTGGCAAGGGATTTACGCCGATCTTTGCAAGATCGGTGCCGTCGGATGCCGTTAAGCGGTCCGACGATTATTGGCGGCGCCGAAGATGAACAGCAGAACGACCGCGCCCAGCGTCGAAATCAGCACCGAACCGACAATACCATACCAGTAGATGCCCAGTATGTTGGCGATGAAACCGCCGACGATTGAGCCGAGCAAACCGACGATCAGATTACCGAGCAGGCCGCCGCGGCCGCCGGTGATGATGTGGGCCAGCCAACCCGCGATGATGCCGACCAGAAGGGCGGCCAGAATTCCGGAAACATGCATGTAAACCTCCTGAAAGCCCAAGGATTTGGGAGTTAACCCTGTGGCGACCCTAGGGTGCGGGGCTATAAAAAGGCGATGAGGCGCGGTGAGCCCGTTTGCAAATTCAGGCTTGGTGTTGGCTGGCAGCGGGACTAAACCGCGCGGTTAGAATCCATCGTTTGGGCATTGGCTCCGGATTTGTTAGCAACCCCACGTTTTTCAGGACGACCGCCATGAGCAAAACCGTACCTTCCGTGATCGACCTGATCGGCGATACGCCGCTGATCCGCCTGAAGGCGGCATCAGACGCCACCGGTTGCGACATCTACGGCAAGGCGGAATTCCTCAATCCCGGCCAGTCGATCAAGGACCGCGCCGCCTTGTGGATCATCCGCGCCCACGAAGAGAGCGGCGCGCTGAAACCCGGCGGCACCATCGTCGAGGGCACGGCCGGCAATACCGGCATCGGCCTGGCCATGGTCGCCAATGCGCTGGGCTACAAGTGCGTCATCGT
>FSZW01000152.1_pt1 | contig 10465 bp, 8 predicted proteins | sample 1638921 | NCBI WGS metagenome assembly FSZW01 (sample SAMEA3914812, study PRJEB12502) | metagenome | biome: forest; material: soil | place: Canada | collected 2011-07-07 | depth 0.1 m | reverse complement strand
GTTCAAGGACCAGCTCGATCCGAAAACCTATACCTTCACCACACTGGCGCAGATGTTCGCCCGCGACATGGCCGCTCCCAAGGCGCGCGAATATGTCTCGCCCGATGGCAGCCTGGTCCTGCCGGCCTTCCGCGTCTGGAACCAGGGCCCGACCAATTTCCAGGGCTGGCGCTTTTCCGACACGCTCGATACCTTTGGCTTCGTTACCGCCAAACCCGGTGACCGCGTCACGCTGAGCAACGGCTCCGAAGCGCGCATCTATAGTGGCTTGGTGGGCGAGGGCGGCGCGGTGACCGATCTGCAACCCCTGACCGACCGTGGCGGTGAAAGCGTCGCCGTCGACGGCAAGGGCCGGCTGTTCGTCGCCAATGGGCAGATTTTCGTCTACGACGCCGCGGGCAAGCCGTTGGGCCGGATCGACACACCCGAACGTCCCCTGCAAGTGCTTCTTAGCGGCGAGGATCTGTTCATCCTCAGCCACCACAGCCTCTACCGCCTGAGCGTGAACGGCTTCTGATGTTTGCCGTATCGCCACAGACAACCGCCCTGATCGTCGTTCTCATCGCGGTCGTTTCGCTGATTGTGATGATCGCCTGGGTAAAGGTCCAGCCCTTGCTGGCCTTTATCCTGGCCTCGATCCTTGCCGCCTTGCTGCTGCACATGCCGCTCGACAGGGTGACGCAATCGATCGAGAAAGGCATTGGCGACATGGTCGGGTCCCTGGCCGTGCTGCTGGCCTTCGGCGCCATCTTCGGCAAGATCGTCGCCGACAGCGGCGCGGCCAAGAAGATATCCAGCGTGCTGATGGGGGCGTTCGGCGACAAGCGCATCGCCCTGGCGCTCTGCCTGACCGGCTTTATCGTCGGCATTCCCCTTTTCTACAATGTCGGCTTCGTGCTTCTGGTGCCGCTGATTTTTTCAGTGTGGCGCCAGTCGGGCAAGCCGATCGTTTATCTGGCGGTGCCGGTCATGGCGGGCCTGTCGATTGCGCATGGCTTTCTGCCCCCGCATCCGTCGCCGGCGGCGATCGTGCCGATGTTCGGCGCCAACATGGGGCTGACCCTGATCTACGGGCTGATCGTCGGCATCCCGACCGCCTTGATTGCCGGCCCGCTGTTTGCGCTCAGCGTCAAGCATATTACGGCCAATCCGCCCAGACTGTTCGTTGCCGAAGAGGTCGCGGACGATCGGTTGCCGTCCGCGGCCAACAGCTTCCTGACCGCCCTGCTGCCGGTCTTCCTGCTGACAGGCTTCACGCTGCTGGGCTACTGGAACGGGCTCGACGCCCAGGCCAAGGCCCTGATCGCCTTTCTCGGCAATCCGATGATCGTCATGCTGGTCTCGGTGATCGTGGCCCTGGTGACGCTGGGCGTCGGTCGGGGGGTCAAACTCGGCGACCTGATGAACGGCTCCGGCGCGGCCCTGCGCGAGATTGCCCCGATCCTGCTGATCATTGCCGGTGCGGGGGCGCTAAAGCAGATCTTCGTCGACGGCGGCGTCAATGACGAGCTTGGCGTGTTGCTGAAAAGCCTGCCGGTGCCGCCATTGGTCCTGGGCTGGCTGATCGCCGGCGTGATTCGCCTCGCCCTGGGTTCGGCGACGGTGGCGGGGCTGACGGCAGCGGGGCTGGTGGCGCCGCTCGTCAGGGTGAGCGGCGTGGACCCCAATCTCATGGTGCTGGCGGTTGGCGCCGGCAGCCTGATGTTCAGTCACGTCAACGATTCAGGGTTCTGGATGTTCAAGGAATATTTCGGGCTGTCCGTGAAGGACACGCTCCGATCGTGGACTTTGATGGAAGGGCTTGTCGGCATATTCGGACTGATATTCACGCTCATTCTGAGCTGTCTCGTTCGCTAATGCGCCTGCGAGGCATCGACCTTGCGCATCGGCTTGGGCACCAGCCAGACAATGGCCGCCGACAGGGCGAAAAGCAGGGCGACCCCCAGGAAAACGGCATTGGTCGACAACATGACGCTCTGGCTTTGCACCAGGCGGTCGAGCGTGCCCAGCGCCGTCGAGGGGGTCATACCTGCGCTGTTGAGCGATACCAGGGCATCCGGGGAGACATTGCCGACCAGGTCGGCGCGGAAATGCGTCGAGCCGTTTTCCCATACGGTCTGCACGATCGAGGTGGCGAAGGCCCCCGAAAGCGTGCGGCAGAAGCTCATCAGGCCGGCGGCGCTGGCCGTCTCGGCCGGTTGCACACTGGCCAGGGCGAGCGTGGTCAAGGGCACGAAGAACAAGGGCATGCCGAAGCCCTGCAGCAACAGCCAGTGGCCGATGCCGAAATAGTTGAGGTCGGTGTCGGCCTGGCCGCGGAAGAAGGTGATCACCGCCATCCAGAAGAGGCCCAGCGACACCAGCAGGCGCGCGTCGACCTTCCCGGACATATTGGCGACGAAGGGCGCGCAGATGACGGCGGTGATGCCGAGCAGGGCCGACACATAGCCGGCCCAGCTCGCGGTATAGCCCATATATTGCTGCAGCCACAGCGGCAACAGGACGTTGGCGGCGAAGAAGCTGCCGAAGCCGACGCAGAGCGTCAGCACGCTGGCCGTATAGCCGCGGTGGCGGAAGACGCGCAGGTCGACGACGGGATGGCGCTCCGTCAGCTCCCAGATGAGGAAGCAGACAAAACCGATGGCGGCGACGATGGCCAGCGTGACGATCAGGGGCGAAGAGAACCAGTCGGCGTCCTTGCCGAGGTCGAGCAGAACCTGAAGCGCGCCGACCCAGACGATCAACAATCCCAGTCCGACCACATCGACCCGCTGCCGCGCCGTCGTCATGTCGAACCGGCCCAACAGGGTCCAGGCGGCCCAGCCGCAGAGCAGGGCGATGGGCACATTGATCCAGAAGATGAAACTCCAGCCGATATTGTCGCACAGGTAGCCGCCCATGATCGGCCCCAGGATAGGCGCGATCAGTGTGGTCATGGCCCAGATGCCGGTCGCGGCCGGCGCCAGCTTCGGCGGGAAGACGCGCAGCAAAAGCGTCTGCGACAGCGGGATGAGCGGCCCGCCGCACAGGCCTTGCAGGACGCGGAACAGGACCAGTACCGGCAGTGACGTCGCCGTGCCGCAGAGGAACGAGAACAGTCCGAAACCCAGCATGCTGAGCACGAACATCTTGACCGAGCCGAAGCGGCCGGCCAGCCATCCGGTCAGGGGCACGGTAATGGCTTCGGCCACTGAGTAAGAGGTGATGACCCAGGTTCCCTGGCTCGGCGAGACCGCCAGCGCGCCGGCGATATTGGCGACCGAGACATTGGCAATGGTCGTGTCCAGGACGACGAGGAAGTTGGCGATGGCCAGGATCAGCCCGGCGGCGACCAGAAGCGGCCCATGCAGTTCGGGCGCTGCGGCCACGGATCGCGCCGGGCGGGCGGGGGGTGAAGCTTCAAACGACATCCAACAGCTCCATAACTGGACTAATGTGTACGCTTATGTATCGCGGATATTGCCAAGTCAATAATGAACGTACCGTACGGTCCAGAAAAAGATTTGGCCGCGTTTCATCAAAGCCGGCTATAACGGCGCGAAATGCAGGAACCGACATGCGCGTAAAGACGGAAGAGAAACGTCAGGCCATCCTCGCCGCGGCGAAGGACGTTTTCCTGGTGAACGGTTTCGAGGCGGCCAGCATGGCGGAAATCGCCAAGGTCACAGGGGGCTCGAAACAGACCCTCTACAGCTACTTCGCCTCCAAGGAAGAGCTGTTCGTCGCGGTCATGCTCGAATACAGCGGCCGGCTGATCCTGCCGGCGTTTCAGATGCTCGAAGATGACCAGGATCTGGGTGGCGCCCTGCGCGCCTTCGGCCGGGCTTTTCTGACGGCCATCTCCACGCCGGACGTGATTGCTTTCCGGCGCGTTCTCGCCGGCGAAGGCGCGCGCTCGGGCATCGGTCCCCTCTTCTATCAACACGGGCCGCTGAGGGGGCTGACGCACCTGGCCGGCTTCATGGAGCGGCAGATGGCGCTTGGCCGGATGAAGACCGTGCCGGCCTTTACCGCGGCCGAGCAATTCATCGCCCTGTGCGAAAGCGGCCCGCTGCGGCTGCATATCCAGGGGGTGCGCGGCCCGATCAGTCAGGACGAGATCGCCGAGGCGGCGGACCGCGCGGCGGACCTGTTCACATCGGGCTATGGTGCTGGAGGCTACGGCATCTAGAGCGCCGATCTGATTCCATCAGATCGGCGCTCTAGTTTTTTGTTTTAACGCACTTTTTAATCCGAAACGAAGTTCGGCGTAGCCAAAAGTGCGTCACACTTTTCAGCAGCCTGCTAGCTCACGGGGCAGCCTCGATCCAGCTTAGGCCATGATCCGGATCCAGCGTAATCTGCATTTGCTGGATGATCGGCAGGCCGACGTTCGGGGTGCCGCCCTCCATGAATCGGACCCTTGGTGAAGCGAGGTGCACGTCACCGATCTGCACATCGCCATCGATCTGACCTTCCAGAACCGGTTGTTGCCCGGCAGCGGAGGTCGCGTAACCTATGACTTCAGGGGGCGTCTTCATCTTGATGTTTTTCAACAGCGAGGTCGGCAGCAAAAGCGCCGAATCGTTGCCGGTATCGAGTTTCGCGTCGATCACCGTCCCTGCGACGGTCACCTTTACGGAAGGCAGGGCGTCGCGGTAAGGCGTGCCGATACCCGCCGGAGCCCGTTTCGAGGCGGAGGTGAATATCCGGATCCGTTTGGCTTTGAAATCGAGCATGACCAAGTGTCCGGGAAAGCTGTTCGGACCGACGACCCCGGCCTCGTCCTCGGCCTTGTAATCGGCAACCGTCGCTGGACCGTCGGCCATCGGAAAGCCGCCGACCGTGGCGTTCGTGAGCGTGGTCTTGTATCCCGCGACCGGTTGTCCGGTGCTTCCGTCGATCGAGTCGGATGGGCCTGTATGAGGCAGGCGTAACGCGTCGGCGAGGGTCGTATCGATGAGATTGCCATTCGTGCCGGTGTCGAACACCATGGGCGCCGGGGTGCCGCCGGCGACACGCATCATCACCATCATGCGGGTTGCCGACAGGTAGAATGGAAACGAGCCGTCATGACCGGCCGGCGCGGAAGCCGGCTCCGGCGCCGCGGTTCTTTGGGCGGCGACCGCCGGTCCCCCCGGAAACCCGGACAGCAAGGCGGATAAAATGACGGTGGGCAAGACGCGCGGGTTCATATAGGGCTTCCATAGTGCGATTAGAACTAAACCTAACTAGTGCTAATCGTATCAAGGAGGTCAAGTTAATTTCATGCAATACGGTTTGACGGAACTCGAAGGCGCGGTCCTCTCGGAAATCCATCATCGCGGGGCACTGACGGCGTTCCGTGTCCGCAAGGCCTTTCAAGACTCTCCCTCCATCGAGTGGAGCGGAAGTTCAGGCGCGGTGTATCCGGCGATCCGCCGCATGACGGAAAGCGGCCTGATCCAGGAAAAGCTGATGGCCCAGGCGCGCAAGGTGAACCATTTATCCTTGACGCAAGTCGGCATTGACAGCTTGAATCAGTGGATCGTCGCGCCGCGTCGGGCCGCCAGCGTCGGCCTTGATCCGTTTCGCTTGCGCGCCGGACTATGGCCGCATCTTTCCTCCGAGCTCCGCAAGGAAGGCCTGCAAAGGGTGAAGGACGAAATCGAAACCGAGATCGAACATCTGCGCGCCTATCTGGAAACGCTGGACCTTGTCGAACGCAAACGCGTCGAACTTTCCATCATCCTCCAGGAGACGCGTCTGCAATGGCTGGCCCTGCACTGGCCGGACGAGATAAGGTCCGACGGCGAGCGATGATCGGGGACGACTTAGCGGCCCCGATCACTTGGCTGGCCAAATCACTTCGCTGAATTGACGATGGCGGCGATCGTGTCGGGAAAGGCCTCTTTCGCCTGGCCGCGATCGAACAGGCCCGAGCCGTGGTTCGACGTCGTGCCGCTGTCCCAGTACATCGGCACGATGCCGTGGCTGTAGGCGGCGTGGGTGATGTAGGCGTCCCAATAGGTGCGGTATTTGCCGGTAGGGTCGTATTCCGACCTGAGGCTTGCGGCATATTCCCCCAGGATGACCGGCACGCCCTTGTCGACGAAGGCCTGTTTCATCTTGCGGAACTGGCCGTCGGCATAGGGTTCGTTGGCCCAGGTCTGGGTGGCGGACGCATCGGTGGCCCTGGCGCCCCACTGCCAGGTCTTGCTCTTTGTGTTCAGCGTGAAGTCGTACGGATCGTAATAGTGCACTTCCATCATCAGCTTGCCGGGCGTGGTGTCCGCCGGCAGCGCGGCATTGCACGCGACCGTATAGTCGATATTGGTGTTGTAGCCCTGGACGACCAGGAAGCGCGTGGCATTGGCGCCGCCGGTCGCGCGCACCGCATTGACGAAGGCTTGGTTGAAGCCGTTCTGCACGGCGCAATTTTCAGCCGTCGGCGCGCCATATTGACCGGCCACCGCGATCTCGTTGGTGCCGGCGAACAGCAGGTGGTCGTCGTCGTCCTTGAAATAGGTGGCGATCTGCGTCCAGAACCCGGTCAGTTTGGCATCGACGGCCGCTTCCCGGGCCCTGGTCGGCTGAACCCAGCCGCCGTCCCAGTGGACATTGACGACGACATAGAGGCCATCCTTGCGGGCATAGTCGACAACCTCGCCGACCCGGGCCAGCCAGGCAGGGCTGATCCTGCCGTCGCCATCGGCATATTGCGTCCAGGCGACAGGAATGCGCACGCTCTTGAAGCCGGCCGCCTTGACGGCGTCGATCAGGGCCTGAGTCGTCGCGGCATTGCCCCAAAGGGTCTCCTGCGACGTGGCTTCGGGGGCGGTGCCTCGGCCGATGGTTTCCAGGCTGTTGCCGAGATTCCATCCCGGCGCCATTTGCTGCAGGACCGTGGCGCCAGAGAGCGCGGTTTGCGCCGCCGCCGGCTGCGCCAGGCCGAGACTGATCGAAGCCATGGCGAGGCCTGACAGCGCCGCGCGCCTGGTGTTCGTATTGAGACGCCGCAAAGCCCGGCCTCCTCTTCTTTTTTCGCTTGTGTCCTGGCTGCCATACGCGAGGCGGCGGCTCATTGTAGGACATTCGTCGCGCTTGTCGCCCGCTATGTTGTGAGGGTGCCCATATGGCGGCCCTTGCCGGCGACAGGCTCGTGAATCGGCAGCGGCGAGAGGCGCGCAGCATGGTGAATTGGCAGGATCTGAATTCGGCGGACAGGCTGATCGAGGCCTTCGAGATGGTCTGCCGCCCCGGAGCGTCGGACGTCGGGGCCGCGGTCGATTTCATCTTCCAGTGCCAGGTGTCTCCCGGGAGCCTTACCGACTTCCAGAAGGCCTGCCTGACGGCGACGGCCGCCAGCTTTCTGGAGCGTCCGCAAAGCTGGGCGGCGACGATGCCCGCCTGTATCATGCTGGCCAGCGCGATCGTGAGATATGGCGATAGCCGTTTCGGCTGCCGGGCGTTGAAAAAAGCCTTCGACCTGTCGCGCGATCGCAAGGCGCGCAACGAACTGTTCTTCACCGTCAACGGCTTTGCGTTCAAATATGGCGTCGACGTCGGCTTCGATCTGCCGGATATGTTCTTCGCGCAGGTCGACGACTGGTTCCGCTTTTTGAAGGCGCCCGACTTCGAGCCCTTGCCGGGACGGTGCGTGATCGCCATGCCGCAATTCCTCATGCCGCCGCATCAGCCGACCTCGGACGCCATCGCCAAATACGGCCTGTTGCGTGATCGCTTCGGTTTTGACGTCGCCATCATCAACACAGCCGAACGTCCCAAGCAGTTCGATCTGCCGATTGTTGACGCGATGCCGACCGGCCGGCTGAAGGAGTTCAACGGGCTGCAGAATGCAATCGATAATTTCGACGTGCCCAATATCCAGATATTCACACCGCCCCAGGCGATGCCCAGCCTGGAAGGCTACATCGCCATACTCGAGTTTATCGAAACATGGCGTCCGGAATTCATCCTGAATTTCGGCGCCTTTCACCTGGCCGGTGAGCTGCTGGCGCGCGGCGTCAAGACGATCACCATGCCGGCGGGTACGGAGCTGTTGCCGACCCGCGCCTCGGCGTTCGACGTCGCCTTCCATCCCGTCAGCGAGTCTGACCGAGCCATGATCCAACGCTACGGCATGGAGCCGGTGAAGGTTATCGAAGCGGCTTACAATTTTGATCTGCCGGCGCCCGTACGTACCTATACGCGCGAGGACTTCGGCCTGTCCCCGGAGGATTTCGCGATTGCCGTGGTCGGGGTACGGCTGAACGACGAACTTCACGCCGACAATGCGCGGATGCTGGCGCGGATTTGCGCACTCGATCCGCGCATCGTTTTTGTCTTTGCCGGCCCGCTGGCGCCGGCGACACCGGATTTTCTGTGTTCGGTCATGCCCGCCCACCGCTTGCGTTTTCCCGGCCGCGTCGAAGACGTCCCGGCCATGTACGCGCACATGAATCTCTATGTGAATCCCAAGCGTATCGGCGGCGGCGCCTCGGCGGTGTTTGCCATGGCCAAGGGCGTGCCCGCCTTCACACTGCGCCATGGTCACGTCGCCGACATGATCGTCCCGGATTTCGTATTCGATACGGAAGAAGCCCTGCTGGCGGCGGTCAAGGACGCTTTTCAGCCGCAGCGCTACGCCGAACTGCAGGCCATCGCCCGCGCGGGGTTCGACCGGGTCAATAGTCGCGAGCGCATGCTTGAGCACATTCTCAACGAGGCCGGAATCCGGCCGCGCGGCGAGGCGCAATCCGTGGCCGCGTAGGTTATAATCAGACCTGGACTTCGACCGAAAAGGCAAAGCGCGCGGTGTGACCGGCCGCCAGGACGGTGCTGTAGGGCCGCTTGGCCAGGTCGTCGGAGCCGCCGTGCTCGGCCGCCGTGCCGTGCCAGGGTTCGATGCAGATGAACGGCGCACCCGGCTTCTGCCAGATCGCCAGGTTTGGCAGGTTCTCGAAGGCGAATTTCAGGGCCGGACCGCCGTCGGCGGCATAGGTGAGCCCCGATCCCGCCCCTTCGGGAAACATCATCGCGTCGGCCTTGAACTGGGCGGCATCCAGCACGAGCCGGCCGGCGTGGAAGGGCGAGGCGAGCTTTTCGGGGTTCACCAGCCCGCCCTCCAGCCGCAGCATGGCCGGCTCGGCGCCATTGTCGAGCGTCACCGTATGCGCCTTGCCGGCCGCACCCGGCATCGGCCAGAGAAAGGCCGGATGGAAGCCGAAGCCGAAGGGCATGGGCCGCGAATCGCCGTTCTCGACCTCGGCCGAGACAGTGAGCTTTGGCCCCTCGAGCGCGTAGCTCACGACCAGGCGGAAGGCGAACGGATAGACCTTGCGCGTCGCTTCCGAAGCCACGAGTTCGTAGCGGCAAAGCGTCTCGGTCGCACTGACCAGAGTGAATTCGCTGCGGCGGGCAAAGCCGTGCTGGTTCATCTCGTAGGTCTGGCCGTCGATGGTCAGCCGGTTGTCGGGGGCCTGGCCGACAATCGGAAACAGGATGGGCGAACGCCCGGTCCACCATTGGGCGTCGCCGTTCCACTGCCAATCCCTGCCGTCCGCCGTCTTCACCGCCTGCATTTCGGCGCCGAGCGAGGAGATGTCGACGGTCAAATGGGCATTGCTGAGGCGGGTCAGGACGGGCATGGCTTTGTCTTTCTTTTCGGGCATGAAGGCCTGCGTTGAATAACAGGATTACCGCGGGATAAAATCCCCTGTAGGGTGCCTAAATGTAGGGTGATAAACAATCCATTGGGAGAGACGTTATGGCGCGCTACGGCAGTATCCTTGAAACCATCGGCCGCACCCCGGTCGTCAAGATCAACCGCCTGGCGCCCGCGGGCGTCAACCTGTGGGTCAAGATCGAGGCCTTCAATCCCCTGGGATCGGTCAAGGACCGGCTGGCGCTCGGCGTCATCGAGGCGGCGGAAAAGTCAGGCGCTCTGAAGCCCGGCCAGACCGTCATCGAGGCGACCAGCGGCAATACGGGCATCGGCCTGGCCATGGTCTGCGCTGCCAAGGGCTATCCCCTGGTGATCGTCATGGCCGACAGTTTCAGCGTCGAACGCCGCCGCTTGATGCGCTTTCTCGGCGCCAAGGTGGTGTTGACACCGGCAGCGCTGCGCGCCACCGGCATGCTGGCCAAGACTGTGGAACTGGCGCAAACCCATGGCTGGTTCTACACGCGCCAGTTCGAGAACGAGGCCAATCCCGAAATGCACGCGCGGACCACGGCGCGCGAAATCGTCGAGGATTTCAAGGGGGACCTGCTCGACTACTGGGTCACCGGCTACGGCACGGGCGGCACCTTGAGCGGCGTGTCGCGCGTCCTGGCGGACGAGATGCCGGGCGCCAGGATCGTCGTCTGCGAACCGGCCGACGCGCCCCTGTTCGAGAGCGGCCTGCCCCAGGCGCGCAATGCGGACGGCTCGCCGGCCGCCGGCCATCCGGCGTGGAAGCCGCACCCGATGCAGGGCTGGACGCCCGACTTCATCCCGAAGATC
>FSZW01000091.1_pt1 | contig 10489 bp, 7 predicted proteins | sample 1638921 | NCBI WGS metagenome assembly FSZW01 (sample SAMEA3914812, study PRJEB12502) | metagenome | biome: forest; material: soil | place: Canada | collected 2011-07-07 | depth 0.1 m | reverse complement strand
GGCGGCGCTGGGCGGGATGGCGCACCTCGTCAACTTTCAGGGCAGCGATACGCTCTCCGCCATCGTCGCGGCGCGGCGCTTCTATGCCGAGCCGATGGCTGGGTTCTCGATCCCGGCGGCCGAGCATTCGACGATCACCAGCTGGGAACGGCGCAACGAGGCCGATGCCTATGCCAATATGATCAAGGCTTTCGGCAAGCCCGGCGCCCTGTTCGCCGTGGTGTCGGATTCCTACGACCTCTATAATGCCGTCGAGCACCTGTGGGGCGAACAGCTGCGCCAGGACGTGATCGATAGCGGCTCAACCCTGGTCGTGCGGCCCGACAGCGGCGATCCGGTCGAGGTGGTGTCCAAGACCCTGCACCTGCTGGCCGAGCGTTTCGGCGCCGACACCAACGGCAAGGGCTATCGCGTCTTGAAGACTGTCCGCGTCATCCAGGGCGACGGCGTCAATCCGGTCAGCATCCAGGCCATTCTCGACCGCATGCTGAGCGAAGGGTTCAGTGCATCCAACATCGCCTTCGGCATGGGCGGCGCCCTGCTGCAGAAGTGTGACCGCGACACCCTGGCCTTCGCCTACAAGGCCTCGGCGGCCAAGGTGAACGGCCAATGGCGCGACGTCTACAAGGATCCGGTCACCGACAGCGGCAAGCGCTCCAAGCGCGGCCTGCTGGGGCTTGGCGAGGGCTATCGCACGGTCACTGTGCGCGACGGCGATTTCCAGCCGGTGGAGGGCGGGCGGAATCTGCTGGAGCCGGTCTGGCGCAACGGCGAGTTGCTGCGCGACGAGAGCCTGGCGCAGGTCCGCGCGCGGGCGGTGGCAAACTAGCCTTGCAAAGTGACCAGGCCTTGAAGCCTGATCGTTCGGACTGTGTTTTCGTAGTGAGGGCTCAGGATTTGTGTTTGTGATGATGACCGGGCGCAGCGGACGACGCGTCTGAAGCGGTGGAACTGGGAGAGCTCATTTCAGCGCTGGCGGACGACGAGGTGTCGCCGGAGGCGTGGACCTCCGGCAGGCCAGCCGTCGTGTTCACGATGGCGCCGCTTTCAACTCCGGCGATCATGAAGAAGAAAATGGCGGCGATTATGCAAATCACTTCCGGGCCGGCCTTGGCGAGGTTGGCGGCCAGATTTGACAGCGCGGTGATCAGCGCGGTCGCCTGGTCTATCGAGACGCTGAGGGCGTTGGCCTTGATCAGGGACTGCCTGGCTTCATTGACCAATTGGGCCGGGCCCTGTTGCGGCGCCAAGGCTTTTTTCACCACGAGAAAAAAGAAGACGAGCTGGCAACAGATACCCGAGACAAGGCATATGGTTTCGACCCAATTCTGTGGTGTCATTGCGATGCTTCCAGACCGCGCGAGGGGGCGTTTAGAATTTTGAGGTGAGGCTGATCGAGACTTGCTGTTCTCGTTTGGCGGTGTCTTCGCGGCGTCCGTTCGTGTAGGTCAACGTCAAGCCGATGTATTTGTTCGAGTTGGGATAGTATGTCGCGGCATTGGAGAAATAGCCGATCTTGATCTTGCCCCGGATCGCCGCGAGAGCAGTGTAGGTCGAACTGAGCGATACCTGAGGCACGTTGGTGCCGGTAGTCACGGCCGCGAGGCCGACTTGGCTGCCTGCACGCAGGTAGTCTTTGTTGGCCGGGGCGACGGATGGAACGCCGCGATCCAGGTAGGAACCGCTGTCCAGACGAAAATCGACAATTCCTTTGATGGCGAATGGCGTGAGTTTGAGATTGTAGTCGTTAAGTCCGCCGGTGCGGATCGGAACAATCTGCAGGCTCAAAGTCGCCAGCTTGCTTTTGCCGATACGGTCCATGAGATAGTCGGGCCTGACATTGAAGACGGTGATCAGTGCATGTTCGCCCTGGCCCTGGTCGTACACGGCGCCGACAAGGCCGATATCGTAGGTATCGGTGGCGCTGGCCTTCGCAGCGCTGGTCGGTGTGACCTTCACGGTCTGATGGTTTATTCCCAAATAGGGGATAAGCGCGGAGAGTCTGTCCGGAAATTTGAAGGCGTAGCCGACTACGCCTTGAATCGTCCCCGTTGTCTTGCCTGTGACCGCGTCGGAGGCATAGGACAGCGTGGTCTGGCTGGCGGAATTGAAATTCTTATTGGGGGTGCCGTCCAAGTTGTCACGGTCGAGATAGAGGTCGTCGGTCGTGCCCCTGACGCGAAAATTGGAATACCATGGACCGCCTGCGTTGCCGCCGGTCGCCGATGTGGCATTCATGTCCCCGGACGCTACCGGCCCTGCCGGCGCGGTGCCGGTGGCCAAAAGACAGACGATCTCGTCGCGCTGGCTATCTGTATCCAGCATATAGCTCTGAAAAGGCTCACCATACTTGCCGCCCGGCATGGTGAAGGTGCCGGTCTGAGAGGCGGGCAGCATAAAATGGGCCATATAGCCAATAATGCCCTGGGCATTATCGATATCGCTTTTGGCACATTTCGCATTGTAGGTTTTCAAAGTCTTATTGCTGCAATCCTCGAGGATCGTATCTATGCGACCGACTATGTAGATGCTCTTTTGATCGGCGGTCACATCCTTTGTAACCGGAGCATAAGCGTCTTCGCTGATGGAATAAGTCGCGATAGTGGAATCCGCAAACGCCTGGCGATCGACGACCTGCTTGTGCTGATAGTCGGGCCTTTTTCCCACGTAGGGTTTGCAAATCTTGTCCTGAACCGGTTGAGACGAAACGGTTGCGGCGCTGGCCGCGGAGGTAATCAGAAGAGCCGCCAGGGATAGGCAGGCCGCGACACGACCGAACATGGGCGCCTCCCTCAGGTTGTGGCGGCGTAAATCGCGCCTGTGGTTTCCGCCACCGTCTTCGTAAGGCACGAAGCGCCGAAGGTTGGGTCAGGATTGAACGCGAAGGCTGGCGTGTCCCTCAGGAGGCGGGCATGTATGCCGATCATGAAGCTGTTGATAGTGATGTTACTGTAAAGAAGATCGGCACCCATCACGGCGTCGAAGTTGTTGTTGGGACGGCCGTCGGTGTCCAGTTGATCGCTTACGGCCTCCGCCACCGCCTGCCCCTTGGTCAAGAGTACCGCGGATGCGGCCTCCCATAATGTCGGCGGCAGCGGCGCGGTTGTCGCTGTCTCTGTCGCCATTGAATCATCAGACATTTTGCCCACCTTTGGTTTAATGTATTCCCGTCATGAGGGATTATATATTGCAAAAACGGGAAGTGATCAACAAATGGTTAATTGGTGCGCGAAAAAGCCAACCATAAAGCGTAGGTCTTCGCCCAGATCCACCCCTTGCCCTTGCCACCCGGCCGGGTGTGTCTCCAGCCGCTTCTGACGCATAAGGAACTGTGGTGCCAGTAGCCGCGCCGCGGTTGCAACCGGGGTTTGACCGCGGGTGATATCCGGGCCTATAGGAGAGACATCTTGGGGGGGATGATTGAGCCTTGATCTCGAAAAGGTGGAAGGACTGGCGCCCGACCAGGGGTCGCTCGACGCCGCGCGCAAACTGCTCAAGCCCGGCCAGTGGCCGACCTTGGCCGAGGACGGCGCGGGCCTGATCTGGGGCGAATGCCAGGGCTCCGGCGCCACGCCCTATCGCGTCTGCGTCACCGAGATGGACGCCGGCTACAAGTGCACCTGTCCCAGCCGTAAATTTCCCTGCAAGCATTCGCTGGCCCTGATGTGGCTGCGCGCCGACGGCCGGATGAGCTTCGCCAGGGGCGCCGCGCCCGATTGGGTCCATGACTGGCTCTCCCGGCGGCGCGGACCGTCCGAAGCGTCGGCAAGCCCGGCTGTGCCAAAAGCCTCGATATCCGCTGTCGCCGAGGTCGAAGCCGCGCCAGACCCAAAAACCGAAGCCCGCGCCGCGGCGGCGCGCGAACGCAACCGCGCCGAACGCGAAGCGTCGATCCTCGTCGGGTTGGACGACCTCGACACCTGGTTGCAGGACCAGGTCGACGGCGGCCTGGCCGGCTTTGCCGCCCATGCCGTCAAGTCATGCCGCACCGTCGCCCAGCGACTGGTCGACGCCAAGGCCTCGGGCCTGGCGGCGCGGCTCGATGCCCTGCCGGCGCACCTGTTCGGGCAGGACGATGCGGCGCGGCCGCGCCGGGCGGTCGAGGCCCTGGGCCAGGTCTATCTGATGGCGCAAGCCTATCGCCGACAGGACGCCCTGACATCGGCGCTCAAGGCCGATGTCCGCCAGGTCATCGGATGGACGGTGTCGCGCGAGGCCCTTCTGGCGGACGAGACGGCCGAGCGGCTGACCGGACGCTGGACGGTGTGGGCGGCGCGCAGCGAGGTCCAGCCGGACCGGCTGCGACGCGTGGAAACCTGGCTCTACGGTCAGGGCCGCTTTGCCGTGCTGATCGAGTTTGTGCCGGTGGCGACCGGCGCGGCGGCGGGCGGGTTCGCCGTCGGTGACGCCTTCGAGGCCGAACTGGTCTACTATCCCTCGCCCGCGCCCCTGCGCGCCCTGCTGGTCCGCCAGACGAGCGGCGCCCAGCCGAACGGCGAGATCGACCTGCCGCAGATTGGTCTTGAAGCGGCCTATGCCGGGTATGAGGCGGCGCTGGCCGCCAAGCCGTGGCTCGACGATTATCCCCTGGCCTTTCGCGGGGCGCAGGTGCGGCGCTCAGGCGAGCGGCTTCTGGTCTGCGACGGCGGCCTGGCCCTGCCCCTGGCCGCGGCCCAGGAGGCGGCCGGTTGGGCGCTGTTGCACGCCGGTGAGATCGCCGGGGCGGGGCTTTGGGACGGCCTCGCCTTCACCCTGTGCTGGGCCGAAACCGGGCAGGGGCGGTGGCTCGCATGAGTGCGCGCGACTTGAAAACCCATATCCTGCCGGGGCTGTTGAGCGGCGCGCGCGGCAACCTGCCGGTCGAGCGGGCCGGCGTCGCCACGCCGCTTCAGGCCCTGGCCTTGACGGCCCAGGCCCTGCGCTTCGAACGGCCGCTGGCGCCTGTGGCTTTTCAGGTCGAGGATACGATTGCCGATCACCGCGCCGTTGTGCCGGACGCCGTGCGCCGGCCGTTGATCCGCCTGCTGACTCTGAAAACGCAGGCTCGACCCAATGTCCTGCCCGATGCCGTTGCGCGCGCTCTGGATGCGCGGGGTTTGCGCCTGCATCCCTTCGACCTGGCGAAGCTCGAAGGCTTCGTGAAGGCGCACGCCGAACATTTGGGCGCCGAGGCCACGGCCTTCGCCGAACGCCAGGCGCCGCCCGAGCAGAGGCGAAGCCATTTCGAGGCGGATGCCCTGGACGACGCGACCTGGACCCAGGCCACGCCGGCGCGGCGTGAGGCCTATATCGCCGGCCGGCGGCGTCAGGATGCCGCCGCCGGCCGCGCCCTGGTCGAGGCGGTGTGGGCCGATGAGCCGGCCGAGATCCGCGCACGGTTACTGGCCGTGCTGGCCAAGGGGCTTGGGCCGGAAGACGCTGCCTTTCTCGAAGGCCTGGCCAAGGACCGGGCGCCGCGCGTCCGCGAACTGGCGGCGCGGCTCCTGGCGCGCCTGCCCGGCCACGAAGGCGACAATCCGGCGCTGAAGACGGTGACTGAACGCATCAAAAGCAAGCAGACTGGCATCCTGGTCAAGCGTAGGGCGCTGTCGTTGGAACTGCCGGCGACGGTCACCACGCCTGCCGCCATCACCGGATGGATCGGCGAGACCTTTTCCCCCGTGGGACTCGATGAACTGGCTCATACCGTGGGGCTCAAGGCGGAGGATCTGCCGGCCGCCGCCGAAAAGGACGACAACCTGTTGCTCGGCCTGGCGGTCATGGCCACGCGTGACCAGCGCTTCGACATCCTGTCGGTGGTCGCCGGCCGGTTGCCCGACGCCTGGGATCAACTCCATTCCGCCGGCGTGCGCGATCTCGACGGCTTTACCGCCGAGGCGCGGCGCGACTGGGTGACGAGCGTGGTACGGCCCGAAACGTGGATGAGCGTCGCGACGCTTTGGAGCCTGACGCGGCTGCCGGACCTGCTGGACGGGCCGGCGCCGGAGGCGCTGATGCGCCGGCTTCTCGATGCACCGCCGTGGCGGGCCCTGTTGAAGGACGAGGCCAAGCTGCAACAGGACTTCGTTCACGCCCAGGCCGCCTTGTGCCCGCCGTCTCTGCGTCCGGCCTTGCGCGCGCAACTGGCTCCGCTTGAGGCGGCGCTCGCGAACCCAGCCCTGCTTTTCCTCGATATCATGGACGCCCTGGAGTCTCCCCATGCCTGATACCCAATTGCGGCTCAGCGCCGAAGACATCTATGCCGGCGAACTGGCCGCCCTAGGCCGGGGCGACGACCGCGAACGCCCGGCCAACTGGAAGCTGTCGCCCCAGGCCGTGGTCGCCTATCTGATGGGCGGCAAGGCCAGGGACGGCACGAATATTTCGGCGAAATATGTCGGCAATCGCCGCCTGATCGAAACCGCCGTGGCGACGCTGGCCACCGATCGGGCGCTGTTGCTGCTGGGCCTGCCGGGCACCGCCAAGTCGTGGGTGTCCGAGCACCTGGCGGCGGCGATCTCGGGTTCGTCTCAACGATTGATTCAATGCACGGCCGGCACCGACGAAAACCAGATCCGCTATGGCTGGAACTACGCCCTGTTGCTGGCCAAGGGGCCGTCGCGAGAGGCCCTCGTCAAGACGCCTCTGGTCCGCGCCATGGAGGAGGGCAGCCTGCTGCGGCTGGAGGAACTGACGCGCATGGGCTCCGACGTCCAGGACACGCTGATTACCGTCCTGTCGGAAAAGACCCTGCCGGTGCCCGAGCTCGACACGCAGATCGGCGCGCAACGCGGGTTCAACATCATCGCCACGGCCAATAACCGCGACAAGGGCGTCAACGACCTGTCCTCGGCGTTGAAACGCCGCTTCAATGTCGTGGTGCTGCCGTCGCCGGCGACGCTGGAGGAAGAAACATCGATCGTCGTCAAGCGCGTCGCCGAGATCGGCGGCAATCTCAGCCTGCCGGCGATCCAGCCCGCCGACAAGGAACTGGCGCGTGTCGTCACCCTGTTCCGCGAACTGCGCGACGGCAAGACGCTGAACGGCAAGACCAAGCTCAAGACATCGAGCGGTTCGCTGTCGACCGCCGAGGCCATTTCGGTGGGCATCTCGGCCTGGGCCGAGGCGGCGCATTTCGGCGATGGCCGGATCGACGCCCGGGCGCTGGCTGCCAACATCGTCGGCGCCGTGGTCAAGGACCCGGTGCAGGACGGCGTCGCGCTTTCGGAATATCTCGAAACCGTGGTGCGCACGCGCGACGGCTGGGACGATCTCTACGGCGCCATCCGCGAGGTGATTTAAATGGGTGAGGCGCGCCTCTTCGGCATTCGCCACCATGGACCGGGCTCGGCCGCGCTGCTGAAGGGCGCGCTGGACGCGCTGGATCCTGAGTGCGTGCTGATCGAGGGGCCGTCGGAGGGCGACGCGCTGATCGAATATGCCGGTCTGGCCGGCATGGTCCCGCCGCTGGCCATGCTGTTCTATGCGGCCGACGAGGCGGCCAATGCCGTCTTCGCGCCATTCGCCGAGTTCTCGCCGGAGTGGGTCGCCATGCAGTGGGCCCTGGCGCGCGGTCGCGAGGTCAGGTTCATCGACTGGCCGGCGGCGGTGTCGCTGGCGCTGAAGCGCATCTTGGAGGCCGCAGAAACAGAGGAAGCGCCTGAAAAGCCGCGGGTGCGCGTCGATCCGCTCGACGGGCTGGCGGAAGCCGCCGGTTTCGGCGACGGCGAGGCCTTCTGGAACGGCCTGATCGAGCAACACGGCGGTCCAAATTACGGGGATGTTGGTCAGGCGCCGCTCGACGTCTTTTCCGCCATCGAAACGGCGATGAGCGAAGCGCGGGCCCATGAGGCCGAGGCCGCTGATTTGAGCGCGGCCGAGATCCTTCGCGAAAGTCGCCGCGAGGCCTTCATGCGCGGTCATATCCGCGAGGCGCTCAAGCGCCATGACGGCCCGGTGGCCGTGGTTGTCGGCGCCTGGCATGTCGGCGGGTTGCGCGCCAGGACGATCGCGGCCGAAGATGTGATCGTCAAGGACAGGGCGATCGTCAAGGATCTGCCGCGCCTCAAGGTCGAGGCGACCTGGGCGCCGTGGAGCGACAGCCGTTTAAGCTACGCCTCGGGCTATGGCGCGGGGGTGATCTCGCCGGGCTGGTATCGGCACCTGTGGGGGCTCTATGCCAAAGGCGCACACGGGGGTCCGGAGCCATTCGCGGCGCTGTGGCAGGCCAGGACGGCGGCGCTGCTGCGCGCCGAGGGCTATGGCGCCTCGACCGCCTCGGCCATCGAGGCGGCGCGGTTGGCCCTGGCGCTCAGCGCGGTGCGCGGCCTGGCCGTGCCGGGGCTTGTCGAGATGCGCGACGCCTCGCTGTCGGCGCTGTGTCACGGCGACGAGACCCTGCTCGGCCTGATCGAGCGCAAGCTCTATATCGGCGAGCGCATCGGCGAGATCGACGAGGCCGTGCCGCAGATGCCGTTGAAGCGCGACTTCGACCTGTGGTGCCGCAAGACGCGGATGAAGCCCGAGGAACTCGATGCCCAGATCAAGCTCGACCTGCGCTCCGAGGCGGGGTTGTTGAAATCGACCTTCCTGCACCGGTTGAACCTGATCGGCGTCCATTGGGGTAAGCTCCTCGACGCCGAGGCCGGACGCGGCACATTTCGCGAAATCTGGGCGGTCGCCTGGACGCCCGGGATGACCGTCGCCCTGGCCGAGGCGCTGGTCTGGGGCGTGACCATCGAACAGGCCGCCGCCGGCGCGACCGTCGAACGGGCGGCCGGAACAACGGCGATCACCACATTGGCCGAACTGGTGCGCGGCGCTCTCATCGCCGACCTGCCGGACGCGGCGACAGCGTGCATCGAGCGGCTTCAGGCCGCCGCCGTGCACGTGAGCGACGTCACCGACCTGATGACCGCTCTGTCGCCTCTGGTGCGCATCGTGCGCTATGGCACGGCGCGCAAGCTGCCCGAGGCCGAGCTGCGGGCCCTGATCCTGGCCCTGGCGTCCGAGGTCAATGCCGGGGCGCGCACGGGATCGCATCAGCTCGACGACGATGCCGCCGCCGCGCGCGTCGCCGCCATGCGCGCCTATGACGAGGCGCTGGGCCTTTTCGGCGATGTGGCCTTGGGCGAGGAATGGACGCGGCAATTGGCATTGATGGTCGATGACGATCAGGTGGCCGCCCCGGTGGCCGGCCTGGCGCTGCGCCGGCTGCACGATGCCGGCGGCTGGGATCAAGACGCGGTGGCGGCGGCCTTTTCGCGGCATATTGCCGGCGAAACGCCGGCGCGCGCCGGCGCCTTTGTCGAAAGCTTTCTCGCGGGCTCGGCCGACGTGCTGATCCAGGACGGGGTCCTGCTGTCCCTGCTCGATGCATGGCTCTGCGATCTCGACGAGGATAGCTTCGTCGAAAGCCTGCCCCTGCTGCGCCGGGCGCTGTCGGGCTTCGAATCCGGCGGGCGGCGGCGGTTGATGGCGCGTCTGCGCGGCGGCCGCCAGACCGTAACCCCCTCGGGGGAAGCCGACGACGAAAATCCGGCCTTCGATGCGGCCTTGCCCTTGCTGCGGCGGATATTGGGGCTGTCTTCAGGGGAGAATGGGCCATGAGCGAGCAAGCCACCTCCGAACGGGAAAGATTGCGGCGCTGGGCGCTGGCGCTCGGTGACGACGACGAGGCCCTGTCCGAACGCGACCGGCGGCTGAGCGGCGCCCTGTCGGCGCTTTACGAGGATCACGGCAAGAAGGGACGCGGCGGGCTTGGCGCGTCGTCGCCCAAGGTGTCGCGCTGGCTGGGGGATATTCGCGAATTCTTTCCGGCGCCGCTCGTCCAGGTCATCCAGAAGGACGCCTTCGAGCGGCTGAATCTCAAGGCCTTGATGCTGGAGCCGGAATTCCTGGCGACGTTGGAGGCCGATGTCCACCTGGTCGCCGACCTGATCTCGCTGCGCGGCGCCATTCCCGAAAAGACGCGCGAGACGGCGCGGATGGTGGTGCGCACGGTGGTCGAGCAGTTGCTTAAGCGGCTGGAGGCCAAGACCGTGGAAACCCTGAGGGGCGCGCTCAATCGCAGTCAGCGCACGCGCCGGCCGCGCCACGTCGATATCGACTGGGCGCGCACGATCGGCGCCAATCTGCGCCACTACCAGCCGGACTACGGCACGGTGGTGCCGGAAACCCTGATCGGTTACGCGCGGCGGACCAAGACCCGCGCCGATCTCGACCATGTCGTGCTATGCGTCGACCAGTCGGGATCGATGGCGACCTCGGTGGTCTATGCTTCTATCTTCGCCGCGGTCATGGCCTCGCTGCCGGTCCTGTCGACGCAACTCATCTGCTTCGACACCGCGATCGTCGACCTGACCGAGCAGCTGGCCGATCCGGTCGAGGTCCTGTTCGGCGTGCAGTTGGGCGGCGGCACCGACATCAATGCCGCCCTGGCCTATTGCGAGCAGAAGATCGAGTACCCGTCAAAGACGCACCTGGTGCTGATCAGCGACCTGTTCGAGGG
>FSZW01000204.1_pt1 | contig 10574 bp, 11 predicted proteins | sample 1638921 | NCBI WGS metagenome assembly FSZW01 (sample SAMEA3914812, study PRJEB12502) | metagenome | biome: forest; material: soil | place: Canada | collected 2011-07-07 | depth 0.1 m | reverse complement strand
GACCATCCACGGCGTGACCAAAAGCGTCGTCCTGGCTGTCACCTTCAACAAGAAGGCCTTCAACCCGGCGATCTTCAAGGCGGGCTACGGCTTTTCGGCGACGGCAAAGATCGGCCGCGGCGATTTCGGCGTGTCGAAATACGAACCCTTTATCGGTGACGATATCGAACTCGACATCGCGGCTGAAGCATATCCATAGACCTTCTCCCCCCTCGTAACATGATGGGGGGGAATTTAAAAAAGACCGCGCCATGTCCATGCCTCGCATGCCCGCCATCTACCTGCCGCACGGCGGCGGTCCCTGCTTCTTCATGGACTGGAATCCGCGCGGCATGTGGGATCCGATGGGCGCTTACCTGTCCAGGATTCCGGAACTGTTACCGGCGCTTCCCAAGGCCCTGCTGATCGTTTCGGCCCATTGGGAAGAGAGCGACTTCACCGTCCAGACCAAGCCGGCGCCCGGCCTGTTCTTCGACTATTACGGCTTTCCCGAGCACACCTACCAGCTCAAATGGCCGGCGCCGGGTTCGACGGACCTCGCCGCCCGCGTCCAGGCCCTGGCGGCCGCGGCCGGCATCCCCGTCGCGGGCGATGCGGCACGCGACTTCGACCATGGCGTCTTCATCCCCATGTTGCTGGCCTTCCCCGATGCCGGCATCCCGACGATTCAACTTTCTCTGAAGCAGGGCCTGGATCCCGCAGCCCATCTGGCGCTCGGCCGCGCGCTTGCGCCCCTGCGCGACGAAGGCGTGCTGATCATCGGCAGTGGTTTGAGCTTCCACAACCTGCGCCGCCTGATGCAAAGGGAAGCCGGGGGAGACATCCGCCACGTCTCGCACGATTTCGACGCCTGGCTGCAGGCGGCGGCGCGCGACGACCGCAATGCCCTGAAAAACTGGGAATCGGCGCCCAATGCCCGCATCTGCCATCCGCGCGAGGAGCACCTGCTGCCGCTGATGGTCGCCGCCGGCGCGGCGGGCGATGACGCCTTCAGCATGCCCTACCACGAGGATAGTCTCGGCCCGACCGGCATCGCGGTCAGCGCTTTCCATTTTGGCTGACGCACCCTGCCGTTTGGCAAGAAAACACTCTGGTGATTTTATGCGGGTTGTATGATGTCTTGCGCAGTTTTTCAGACCGTGGAGACCGGACATGTACGACCTGCATATCGCCAACAAGAACTATTCGTCGTGGTCGCTGCGGCCTTGGGTATTGCTGACCCAGCTCGGCATTCCCTTCACCGAGCACAAGCATCTCTTCGGCGAGGACAATTCGGGATTCAAAAGCTTCTCGCCGACGGCGCTGGTGCCCTGCCTGGTCGACGGCCAGATCACGGTCTGGGACTCGCTGGCCATCGCCGAATACGTCTTCGAAGACCATCCCGCCGTCTGGCCGGCCCTGCGTTCGGCCCGCGCCTATGCCCGCGCCGCAGCGGCGGAGATGCATTCCGGCTTTACCGCCCTGCGCTCGGCGTGTTCGATGAGCGTCGGCGTGCGCATAAAGCTTGCCGACACCCCGCCCGCCCTGCTGCGCGACCTGGCGCGCCTCGACGAGCTGTGGGCTCAGGGCTTCGCGAATTTCGGCGGCGCGTTCCTGGCGGGCGACGCCTTTACCGCGGTCGATGCCTTCTTTTGCCCGGTTGCCTTCCGCGTCCAGACCTACGGCCTGGGTTTCGACCTGTCGGAGCCGTCGCGCGCCTATGTCGACCGGTTGCTGGCCTTGCCGGCCATGCAGGCCTGGTATAGGGACGGCCTCGCCGAGACCGAGCGCGATCCGCTGCACGAACACGATATCCTGGGCGCCGGCCAACTGATCGAGGACCGCAGGGTCCGGGCAAGCGAAGGCGTGAAGTAGGCATCCCGCGTCTGCCCATGGCGACGCCGTGGGCAGACGCAATTGTCCGTCTATTTTATCTCGCATCCGCAAACGAAACGGCCTATAGCCGGGCCCATGTTGGCCCCCTCCGAACCCTATGTGAAATCCGGTCCCAGCTTCGCCGAATTCGTCGCCATGATTGCCTCGCTGATGGCCATCGGCGCGCTCGGCATCGATTCGATGCTGCCCGCCCTGCCGTCGATCGGCGTCGATTTGCACGTCAGGGTCACCAACCACCTGCAATGGATCATCTCGGCCTATTTCCTCGGCATGGGGGCGGGGCAACTGCTCGTCGGCACCTTGTCGGACTGGCTGGGCCGCAAGAGCGTCCTGCTGTGGGGCGTCGGCCTCTATGTCGTATTCAGCCTGGTCGCCGCGACCACGCCGAGCTTCGCCCTGCTATTGCTGGTGCGCATGTTCCAGGGCGCGGCGGCGGCCACCTCCAATGTCATCACCCGGTCGATCGTTCGCGATCGCTATTCCGGACCGCGCATGGCCAAGGTGATGTCGATCAGCTTCGTCATCTTCCTGATCGCGCCCATCCTGGCGCCGTCGGTCGGGCAAGTGATCCTGTTGACCCTGCCGTGGCCGGCGATCTTCCTCTGCCTGGCCGGCTACGCCGCCGTCGTCGGCGCCTGGGTGTACGTGCGCCTGCCGGAGACGCTCCCGCCCGCCCTGCGCTTCAAACCGGATCTCGCCCACCTGCGCCGCGTCAGCGTCTTCGTCCTGCTCGATCCGTCATCCTTCTTCTACACCATCGCCATCGGCCTGATGTTCGGCTCACTATTGGCCTATGTCTCGCTGATGCCGCAGATCTTTCAGGACGTCTTCCACCATCCGACCCTGATGGCGCCGGTCTTCGCCGCCTGCGCTGCGACCATGGGCGCGGGCTCGATGCTCAATGCCGGCCTGGTCGAGCGCCTGGGCCTGAAGCGCATTTCGCATACGGCGCTGACGGTCTTCATTGCCATCGCCGTCATCCATCTGCTGTGGACGGTCCTGTTCCATGAGACGATCGTCAGCTTCATGATCCTGCAAGCCGTCACCATGGGCTGCATGAGCCTGACCTCGTCCAACTTTTCCACCATCGCCATGGAAAAGGTCGGCCATATCGCCGGGACCGCCGCCTCGATCCAGGCGGTGGCGACCACTCTGATCGGCACCGTGGTGGCTTCGGTAATGGGCCAGTTCTGGTCCGGGCACATCGGCCTGCTGCCGATGACGGCCGGCGGCTGCGGTCTGGCCTCCATGGCGCTGGTCGCCCTCTGCGAAAAGGGCCGGCTCTATCACAATACGGCGGGTTAGGCCGTGCGTAATTCGCCGATAAACGCCTCGACCTCTTTTTGCAGGTCGAGCGACTTGTGCGACAGATCGTCGGACAGAACCATCAGCCGGTTCGAAGCCTCGCCCGTATGGCCGGCGGTTTCGGAGACATAGGCTATGGTCCGCGACACATCCTGGGTACCCGTCGCTACATTCTGGGTATTGGCGGCGATTTCACGCGTCGCCTCGCTTTGCTGGTCCATGGCCTCGGCAATCGCCTGCGTCGTCTCGCGAACCACCTCCAGTGTGTGAGTGATCCGCTCCATCGAGTCGACCGTGCCACGCGTCGAGGCCTGTATCTCGCCGATGGCCGAGGCGATATCGTCGGTCGCCCGCGATGTCTGGGACGCCAGTTGCTTGACCTCGGACGCGACGATGGCGAAGCCACGGCCGGCATCGCCGGCCCGCGCGGCTTCGATGGTGGCGTTCAGCGCCAGCAGGTTGGTCTGCGCGGCGATGGCGCGGATCAGTTCGACGACATCGCCGATCTTTTGCGCCGCGGCCTCGAGTTGCGTCACCGACGCCTGGGTGGCGCTGGCTTCCTCCGTCGCGCTTAACGCCACCTGCGCCGACTTGGCGACGCGGATGTTGATTTCCGCGATCGAGGCCGACAATTCCTCCGCCCCGGCCGCCACCGTGTAGACATTGCCGGAGGCCTCCTCAACGGCTGCGCCGGCCGAACGCGTGCGTTCCCCGGTTTCGCTGACACTGGCAGCCAGTCCGCGCGCCGCCGTCGACACATCCGCCGAAAAATCACGGAAGCGTTGCGCCACGGCGGACATGCGGCCGATAAAGGTCTCGGCCAGAGCGTCGCGTCGCGCCAGCTTCGACATCTCTTCCGTCTTTTGCTTCTGTTGTTCGACGAGCAGGCTCTGGGCCTGGGCCTCGGCCGAGCGCGCCGTCGATACGGCGTGGTCCGAGGCCAGGAACATCGCCTCCAGCCGCCGCACCAGCCAAACCAGAAGCGCGGTCTGCAGCACGACGATCACGGCATGCATCGTGACGCGGCCGAGATCGAGGTGCGCGGACGGAAACACGGCGGTCGGCATGACAATGTCGAGCATCAGGTGATGAACGGCGACGAGGCCGGCATAGGCCAACAGGGCGCGCCAGTCGCACCAGCCGGCGATGAGGGCCAGGGCGGCGAAAAAATACATGTGCATGTCGATCTGATAGACGCTGCCGCGCAGGGCGTAGACCATCAGGAAAATCAATCCGGCCAACGCCATGGACGTAGCGATCCGCGTCGCCGGCCCTGCTCGGTCGCGGCACCAGATCAAGGTGGCGCCGCCGGCGATGGCCACCCCGGCAAGCAGCAGCAGAAAATCCACGCCGGCACCCGTCACCAGCCCAATTATGGGCAAAAGCGCGACATTGAGCCAGAGAAAGGCGACCAGGGCCATGCCGTAGCGGCCGCGCAGGGTCATCAAGGCATCCATCGAACGACTCCCGGAGCACTTCCCGACAAAGTGGACGCCACTTTTCGGATAAGAAGTGCGACAAACAAAAACCTGGAGCGATTTCTACGATCAGCATGATCGGGAAATGCTCTAATATTGAGCCGCCGCCTCCCCGGACGAACGGCAGCCGGCGATCAGACCGGCGTCGAAAACAAGCCAGGCCCCATGAGCATAGGCCTCGGCGACGAAACGGGGCGAGCGCGGATGCGCCACGACAATGAACGAGAAACGTGTCCCACCGACGATGTCCCCATCGCCGGCGGCAGCAATGATGGCGGCACGGCCGAGCCCCGACCACGGCGGCGCAAGGACCGCAACATCGGCGCCCGCCCTGGGCTGCACGTCCATGAGGCCCAGCACCGCGGCGATGAAAGCCGCGTAGGCAAAGGCGATAAGGCTGGAGCGGCTGAAGCGAATCCGGCCCGGAGTCGCGCAAGCCTTATGCGCCCTGGGCGAATCGGTACTTACAAACGATTGCATAACACCACGTCCGCCGAGTGAGTTGTGAGTATATAAACCATAGATCCTCATAATTTTGTATTAAGCAAGAACGGCGTTTTGTGAGGATTGAGGCTCGAATGCCGTCAAAGCCCCAACCCTGCCCGATTTGACACTCCGCCTATATTTTGTTATTTAGCGAAATATCAAAGGAAGGGACCGTCATGAGACGATTTTCGTGGGCCGCCGTCGTTGCGGCATTGATGATCGGCGGCGTAGCGCATGCTGAAGACGCCACCGGTGATTGGGCGGGCGTCCTGCTCGGGCAACTGCATCTTGTCGTCCACCTGGCCAAGGGGAACGACGGCAAGCTGACCGGCACCTTGGAAAGCCTCGACCAGGGCGACGCCAAGATTCCGGTCGGCGAGGTCGACGCGACAGCGGATCACCTCAAATTCACCGTTCCGGCCGTCCACGGCAGCTATGACGGCACGTGGGACGACGCCAAGAAGCAATGGACCGGAGCCTGGACGCAGACCCAGACAATCCCGCTCGATCTGCATCGCGCCAGCCCTACGGACCGGTCCGTGCCGCCTCCGCCGAAGCGGCCGCAAGAAGACGCCATCGCCAAAGGTCCCCTGCCCTATGGCAATGAGGAGGTCGCCTTCGCCAATACCCGTGCGGCCGGCGTGACTCTGAAGGGTACATTCAGCAAGCCAGCAGGCGCCGGCCCCTTCCCCACCGTGGTACTGATCTCCGGTTCCGGCCCCAATACCCGCGACGAGGCAATTTTGGGACACAAGCTTTTCCTTGTCCTGGCCGATTATCTCAATCGCCGGGGCGTCGCCGTGCTGCGCTACGACAAGCGCGGCGTGGCCAGCTCGACCGGCAACTATGCCACGGCAACGACCGCCGACTTTACCTCGGACGCCGAAGCGGCCGTGAGCTATCTGAAGACCCGCAGCGATGTCGATCAAAAGCATATCGGCCTGCTCGGCCATTCCGAAGGCGGTGTCATCGCCCGGCGGTTGCGGTGGCCGACCCCTGCGTTGACTTCGTCGTGCTGATGGCCGGCCCAGGCGTGCGCGGCGACGAAATTCTGGAGACACAATCGGCGTTGATCGCGCGCGCCGACGGCGCCTCGGAAGCCGCCATCGCCCAGGACCAGGCCCTGCGCGCCCAGGCCTTCGCCATCGTCGAAGCGTCAAGCGACGCCGCCGACGCCAAGGCCAAGCTCGATGCCGCCGCGACCAGGGCCGTTGCCTCAGGCCAGCTCAAGAAGGAGATCGCCGCGCAGAGCGTCGCCACGATCACCAGCCCGTGGATGTACTATTTCCTGCGCTACGATCCGGCGCCCACCCTGGCAAAGGTGCGCGTGCCGGTGCTGGCGCTCGGCGGATCGCTGGATCTGCAGGTCGAACCCAAGGAGAACCTGGCGGCGATCAAGGCGGCGCTGAAGGACGACCAGGATGTCACCGTGATGGAGCTTCCGGGCCTCAATCACCTGTTCCAGGACGCGACCACGGGCTCACCCAACGCGTACGGCCAGATCGAAGAAACTCTCTCGCCGGCGACGCTGAAAACCGTGGGCGACTGGATCGTCGCGCATACCGGGTAGAATTCGACCGGCGACCTGCGCTATAGCGAAGCCATGCTTGAACCCGCTACATTTGAAGACCACCCGGCGGTGGTGATGATTGTCAACCGCGCCTATCGCGGCCCGGGAGACCACCGCGGCTGGAACAGCGAGGTCGATCTCGTCTCCGGTGACCGGATCACCCTGGCCCAGTTGCGCCGGGACCTTGCCGACAGTCCACAGGCGCGCCTGCTGGTGCATCGCGGCGCCGACGGCGAGGTCCAGGCCTGCGTCCGGGTTGAACCGGAAGACGGCCCAGAAGAGGGCAAAAACTGGTATTTCGGCATGCTGGCCATCGATCCCGCCACCCAGGCCGGCGGCCTGGGCAAGCGAATCCTGGAAGCGATCGACGCCCATGCCCGGGAAAGAGGCGGCCGGCGCCTGCGCATCACGGTGATCAATGTCCGCGAACAGCTGATCGCCTGGTACGAACGCCGCGGCTTTGTCCGCACCGGCGAAGTCGAGCCCCTTCCCGAGGGGATCGGCAAGCCGCTGCGCGACGATATGAACTTCGTGGTCCTGGCCAAGGACCTCTAGTTCGGAGGTTTTTTCAGCTCGTTTTCCAGCCATTCCATGTCGTTGTCGGACAGGCCGAAATGGTGGCCGGCTTCGTGGATGACGACATGGATGACCAGATCCTCGAGCGTCACACCAGCATTTTCTGGTTTCCCCGCCTCGTTATACTCGGCGGAGGCTGCCCATTCGTCGAGGATCGGCCGGCGGAAGAGATGGATCATCGGCGGCAGGTCGCCGGTCATCGATTCCAGCTCGGCGGGGCGGCCGCTATACAGCCCAGTCAATTCGAACGGATCTTCGATGTCCAGTTGATCGAGCAGGTCCTCGGAGGCAAAATCTTCGACGCACAGCACGACACCGCGCAAGTGCCCGGCAAAGGGTTCGGGCAGGCGCTCCAGCGCGTCACGAGCCATGGTCTCGATCTCATCGAGCGTCGGCGGAAGACCGAAGGTGCGGCTCATTCGGCTGCGGTATCAATCGAATTTTCGGGATAGACCTTGACCGGCTTCTCGCCGTCCCACTCGACCCAGTATTGCCCCGGCTTTCGCTTGCGATCGAGGGCTTCCTCGACAGCACGGTCGAGAGCATCGAGGTTCTGAGCAGCCTCCGGCGATAAAGAGCGACTATTGGCCGTGTCCACTATCAGCCTCCTTAACGAGCCAGTCGAAGAACTTACGGTGGTGAATTACGCGGGCACCGCCGACACCCTCGAATATGGCTATCCGATCCCTGCCGTTCAAATAACATCCGCAGCGATCCACACGCATACTATAATCATTCAGAAGATTGCGCAAACTCCGGGGAAAACGCCGTTCGATGTCCGCAGGTGGAATATTATGGCCATGAGCCACGCGCTCGGTGACACGCATCTGGGACATTTCGGCGCTGGGCAACGCCAGATAAACCAGCTCCACGACCCAACCGGCGACTTGCAGTCGTTCGATCAGCCGCAGATATCCGCGACCAGAGAGAGAGTCGTCTCGAATGCGAAATCTTCGCGTGCAGAAATACGATCTTCGATTTGACCGAGAAACAGCCGGCTTGCTGCGCGTCAGGATCAAGCGGCGACAAGCCGGCAGCAATCATGTCCGCATTTATGAAGTGGCGAATTCCGATCTCCCGCAGCCGCTTCAGCGCGAACGTCGTCTTGCCCGCGCCGTTTTGGTCGCGCAATGATCAAACAGCGCGGCATAGCGCCCTATTCCAGCCCGTCCGGCAGGCCGACGACATGGAAGCCGGCATCGACGTGGACGACTTCGCCCGTCGTCGACAAGCCGAGGTCCGAAGCCAGCCACAGGGCAGCGCCGGCGACGCCTTCCATCGACGTCTCTTCCTTGAGCAGCGAGAACTGCCCGCTCTTGGCGTGCAGGGCGCGACCGCCGGTGATGCCGGCCAGGCTCAGGGTCCGCATGGCGCCGGCCGAAATGGCGTTGACGCGGATGCCCTGGGGACCCAGGTCACGGGCGATGTAGCGCGTCGCCGCTTCCAGCGCCGCCTTGGCCACCCCCATGGTGTTGTAGTTCGGAATGACGCGTTCGGCGCCGAGATAACTGAGCGTGACCAGCGAACCGCCCTTGCCCATCATGGCCGAGGCGCGGCGCGACACGTCGACGAACGAGAAGGCCGAAACATTGAGCGCCAGCAGGAAGCCTTCGCGCGTCGTGTTTTCGACGAACGAGCCTTGCAGTTCGTTCTTGTTGGCGAAGGCCACCGAATGGATGACGAAGTCGATCTCGCCATAGATGTCCTTCAGCTTGGCGAAGGCCGCGTCCATCGAAGCGTCCGACGTCACGTCGCATTCGATCAGGTGCTTGACGCCGATCGATTGAGCCAAGGGCTCGACCCGACGCAACAGCGATTCGCCGACATAGGAAAAGGCCATGTCGGCGCCTTGCGCCGCCAGTTGCGAGGCGATGCCCCAGGCGATGGACTTGTCATTGGCGACGCCCATGACCAGGCCCTTCTTGCCCCTCATCAACTCGCCCTTGGGGAAGCTCCAGCCGCCTTCGCTCATTGTCTTGTCCTCGTCATGCCAGAAGCTGCATAAATAATGTGACGGGCTTAAGAGCAAATAACGACCGCAAAGGCAAGAGTTTGCTTTTTTACAGGTCTTCCTGCGACAGGATCAGCGCGCCGTTGGTGCCGCCGAAGCCGAAGGAATTCGACATCACCGTGCCCAGCGGACCGTCATAGCGGCGACGCAGGATCGGCATGCCTTCGAAGGCCGGATCGAGGTTTTCGATGTGCGCCGATTCGGCGGCGAAGCCGTTCTGCATCATCAGCAGGCAGTAGATCGCTTCCTGCGCCCCGGCCGCGCCCAGCGAATGCCCCGTCAGCGACTTGGTCGACGAGATCAGCGGCATATCCTTGCCGAAGACATTGCGCACCGCGCTCATCTCCTTCTCGTCGCCGACCGGCGTCGAAGTGCCGTGCGGGTTGAGATAGTCGATCTTGCGGCCGCGGGCCTCGGCCATGGCCAGCTTCATGCAACGCTCGGCGCCCTCGCCTGACGGCGCGACCATGTCGTAGCCGTCCGAGTTTGCCGCATAGCCGACGATTTCGGCGTAGATTTTTGCCCCGCGCGCCTTGGCGCGTTCGTAGTCCTCGACCACCACCATGCCGGCGCCGCCGGCAATGACGAAGCCGTCGCGGTCGCGGTCATAGGCGCGCGACGCCACCGACGGGGTGTCGTTGAAATTGGTCGACATGGCGCCCATGGCGTCGAACAGGTTGGAAAGCGTCCAGTCGAGCTCTTCGGTGCCGCCGGCGAAGACCAGGTCCTGCTTGCCCAGCAGAATCTGTTCGGCCGCAGCGCCGATGCAATGCACCGAGGTGGCGCAGGCCGAGCTGATCGAATAGTTGACGCCGCGGATTTCGAACCAGGTGGCCAGCGTCGCCGACGGCCCCGAGCACATGGCCTTGGGCACGGCGAACGGCCCGACGCGCTTGGGCGAATTCCGCTCGCGCGTGACGTCGGCCGCGGCAACGATCGTCTTGGTCGACGGTCCGCCGGCGCCGAAGATCATGCCGGAGCGGTCGTTGGAGATATCGGATTTGTCGAGCCCGGCGTCGGCAATGGCCTGCTCCATGGCGACGTGACCGTAGGCCAGGCCGTCCGACAGGAAACGCGCGGCGCGGCGGTCGACCATCTGCGTCCAGTCCGCCAGGGTGGGCGCCGCATGGACCTGGCACTTGAAGCCCAGGCGCTGGTAATCCTCGGCCGCAACGACACCGGATTTCGCTGTACGCAGCGAATCGGTGACCTCTTGCGCGCCGGTGCCGATCGACGACACGATGCCAAGGCCCGAGATCACAACTCTACGCAT
>FSZW01000157.1_pt1 | contig 10652 bp, 14 predicted proteins | sample 1638921 | NCBI WGS metagenome assembly FSZW01 (sample SAMEA3914812, study PRJEB12502) | metagenome | biome: forest; material: soil | place: Canada | collected 2011-07-07 | depth 0.1 m | reverse complement strand
GGCCGGGCGAGATCGCGCGTCCCCGGCACCCGGCGATCGGCGTTGAAATCGTCATGTTCGACTACCCGGAGATCAAGCGCTTCGTCGTCGAGCGCTTCGACCGGCGCCGCGACTGGAAGCCCGACGATGAATTGAAGCCGCTTCAGGCCATCCTGCGCCGCGTGCCGGCCGGCCGCCGCGTCCAGCCGCAGGGGGTATTGTCCGACCACCATATCGCCCGGCGCCTCGAAGAGGGCCTGGACCAGGCGCTGAGCGAGTTTCCCGTCAACACGGTGCTGCATCTGTCCAAAAGCGACTTTGCCGCCCTTTGCGCTTCGGAAGGCATCGGCGAGGGGCCGCGCCAGCTGTTCGCCACCCGCCTCTACAGCGGCGTGCCCATCGAACTGGGCGAGGATGGCGACGACAGCAGCTATTTCACCGGGCATCGCCTGGGTAACGAACTGCCCGGCGAGACGGGGATCATCTCCATCACCTGCGAGGACGGCACGCCCTTCGTCCTGGACCGCGAGATCCTCTGGGTCGCGGAGCGGCTTTCGGCGGCGGTCATCACGCGCGACGGGGCCGCATCGAAGATCTTCGAGATCGTCGTGCCGCCCGAACTGACCAAGGCCGGGCGACGCACCTTCGAGCGCATCGCCGATAGCCTGACCCGCGTTGAGCAAAAGCAGGTGTCGCCGTGGATGGCCACCCAGGACCTGACGGGCATGAAGATGGCCCTGCACAGCCACGCCGCGCCGGTGCGCTGACGGCCGGCTTCAGCCCGTCAGTCTTTGCATGATCGCGTCGATGTGGCAGCGCGCGCCGTCCAGGTGGGGGAAATCCGTGTGCGCCGGTTCGAACACGAATGAGAGATCGGTTCCGGCGAGCAGGATGGCATCCAGGCCCTCGCGATCGATCAGCCTGTGCGCCAGGGTGCGCAAAGCCGCTTCCTCCGACAAGGAGGCCTTTTCGTTTTTTACGATATGGCTGTAGATGCCGGCAATCTGGTCCACCTCGTCCGGGTGTGGCGTGATCACCTCCGCCACGTTGCGCAGGCAGCCGAAGAGTTCCGTTTCGATCGTCACCCGCGCGCCAAGAATGGCGACCCGCTTGAGCTGGCGGCGCTCGGTTTCGTCGCGGATGGCGTCGAGCAGGCTGATCAGCGCCAGCGGCGTACGCGCCGCCAATTCGGGCGCGCACACCTGCGGCGAAAACGCCGGGATGGTGGCCAGTTGCGCGCCGCCGCCGGCAAGCTGGCCCAGAAGCCCGACAAGATAGTCGGCGAGCCTGAGGGACTCGCGGGCGTTGGCAAGCGCCATGACCTTTTGCACATCGGCATGGACCATCACGATCCGCGCCGGCAAGCCCAGGGCGAGATGGGCGTTGACCAGGGAGCGGTAGTAGAAGATGCCGGCGCCGACGCCAAGACCGGCAACCAGGCCAAGAGTCGCGGACGAGCCGTCGCGGATCGGGGTTCCCATCCGGCTACAGCTTGGGCTGGACCTTGGCGCACTGATACTTGACCGGCGGCTTGCCCTCGACGCTCGCTGTCGCCGCGCCGCTCACCCGGGAAATTTCGAACTTCCAGGCTTCCTTGTAGCCGCCGAACCCGACCTTGCCGCCGGTGAAGAGGTATTTGGTCTCGTCGACCATGGCGCGCGCGACGGGGCCGGAATGCCGCAAAACCGCCTGTTGATCCTTGGTCACGCCGACGAGCTTGCCGTCGCCGCCCGACACCCCGAAGCCGTTCTTCGGCGCGCACGCCGTCATGCCGACGACAAACGGCCCTTCGACACAGCCCAGTTGCGCGCCAAAGGCCTGGCGCGCCCCCAGCGACACCGTGACGTCGGCCTTGCCGTCATGCGAACATTGCAGCATTTCGGCGGCCTGTGCCTGCATTGCCGGCGATAGCAGAGTCGCGACCGACAGGCCGACCAGGAAGGCTTTTGATTTCAGGGAGCGGCTGTTCATTCTGGCCTCCTTTTGTGTTCGAATAGGCGAGACATAGCAGGAAGCGGTTCGGCTTGCCATGGGCCTCAAAGGGCATTGAGCGACGCCGGACCGCTGACGAACGGAGAGCCCAACACGAAAAACCGCAGACGGCGGTCGGCGTCGCGGGTAATGCCGATCCGGGGGCCCTGGCCGATGTCGCCCGCCGCCAGTTCATCGCGTCCAAGCCACAGTTCGCCGTCGTCGCATAGATCGAGCCCGTCGAGCGAACGATCGATCCGCAGCGCCGCCGCCAGCCGCCCGGGGCCGCGCGTCAGATCGCGCCGGCGCTTCGTGCCGCGATTGCCCTGCATGATTTCGATGCCATCGAGCGGTTCCAGCGCGCGGATGAGCACCCCGGCACCCGTCCCAGGCGCCTCGCTCGACACGTTCAGCATGTAGGAGGTGCCGTAGGCGAGGTAGATATAGGCGTAGCCAGGGCCGAGAAACAGCGACCGGTTCCGCTGCGTCATCCCGCGATAGGCATGTCCCGCCGCGTCACCGACGACATAGGCCTCGGTCTCGACAATCCGGCCGCTGACCCTGCCTTCGGGCAGGTCCCGCACCACGAGCTTGCCGATGAGATAGCGGGCCAGGGCCTCGGTATCGACCGGCAGCGCCTGGCGGGTGAGGGGGCGAAACATCCCAGGCACTTTCCCAAAAGTGCGTTAAAACAATCAATTATGTCATCCGCTCGACCCATTGGGCGCGCGAGGCGCCGGGCTCGAAGGGAGCGGCGAAATACTGGGTCTCGTGCGCCACCTGGCCGTCGACGAACTGCATCAGGCTGACCGTATAGGACGGCTGCCCGTCATAGGTCAGGATATATTCGGTGACCCACAGGTCGCCGGATCCGGTGATCCGCGTGACGGCAAAGCGTTTTTGGTTGGGCTGCGCCGCTCGGGACGACCGGATGTTTCGTCGCCCGCGGATGCGCTCGCCCGATTGCGGATAGTCGAGCACGGCATCCTCGCGGTAGATCTCGTGCTCGGTCTCGAAGTCGCTGGCGTCGGAGGCGGCCCAGTGGCGATCCAGGGCCGCGCGAATCTCCCGCTCATCCATGACAGGTGTCTCCGCTTCTCGCCGATCGCCGGACTATGCGCGTCGGACGAGCCGCAGGATGAGGATCAATACGGCCGCGCCGACGGTGGCGGTGATGATCGTGGCAATGATCCCCGTGCCGACGTGGATGTTCAGGACGCCGGCCAGCCAGCCGCCGATGAAGGCGCCGATGATGCCGACGACGATATCGCCGATCAAGCCGAAGCCGCCGCCCTTGATAAGCGTGCCGGCCAGCCAGCCCGCTATCGCGCCGACGACGAGCCAGATGATGAGACTGTGGGTATCGATCGAAAGGCTGAGATGATGTGCGTTCATGAATGGGCTTTCTGATGGCGTTGGGCGCCGCCGGTGCGAGGCCTTGATCCGACTTATAGCCTCAAGCCGCCGGGACACCCAGAGATCGCTTTTTTATATTTCCGGAAGGCGTGAATCTCGAACGCCCCATGCCCCGCTCGCCGTGGCGAGCGGGGCGCATCGGACGAGGCACGGCCCCATTTCGCTCGCGCTCGGCCGGGGGGAAGGGCGGCGGCTCAGAGTTTCGAGCCGCCGTCGACATGGACGCTTTCGCCGGTGATCCAGCGCGACTGGCCGCAGGCCAGGAAGGCGATGACGCTGGCAATATCGTCCGGTTGGGCGACGCGCTTCAGGGCCTGCATGCCCAGCGTGAAGTCGCGCCCTTCCTCGGTCTGGGCGAAGCTCGACATCTCGGTGGCGACCACGCCGGGGGCGACGGCGTTGACGCGGATGCCGCGCTCGCCGAAAGCCGCCGCGAAGTGCGTCACCAGGGTGTCGATCGCGCCCTTGGTCGAGGCGTAGGCGGCCAGCGTGCCGACCGACGCCCGCGCCGCCAGCGACGATACGAGGACGACGCTCGAACCTTCGCGCAGGATCGGCAGAAGCTGCTGCACCAGGAAAAAAGGGGCGCGGACATTCACGAAGAACAGACGGTCGAAATCCTCGACGGTCGTTTCCTCAATGGTTGCCGATTTGGCGATGCCGGCATTGGCGACCAGGATGTCGAGACGGTCGCCGACGATGGCGCGGACCTGCTGGGCCAGCTTGTAGGGGCCGTCCTTGGTTGCCAGATCGGCGACGACGGTCTGCGCCCGGCCGCCGGCGTTACGGATGTCTTCGACGACGGCTTCGGCCTCGGCCTTGCCGTTGGCGTAATGGACGAGGACTTGTGCGCCGCCCTTGGCGAGCGCCAGGGCCGTGGCCCGGCCGATGCCGCGCGAAGCGCCGGTGACGAGGGCGGTTTTTCCGTTATGGGTGGTCATGAGAAAGTTCCTTTTCAGATAAGGCTTCGCCGGAACGGCCGTGAGGGCCGCGCAGGGGCGGGCGGGTTTTGAGGGGGTTTTAGGCGGAGACGGCGGGGAAGGCGGCGTCGCCGGCGACGGTCCAGTCCAGGAACTGGCTGGCCTGGGCGACGAACAGCTGCGGATACTGATAGAAAGAGCCGTGGCTGGAGTCGGGATAGACGATCAGTTGCGCGTTCGGCATCAACTGTTGCATGACGTACGAATTCATCGTCGGGATGATCACGTCGTTGCTGCCCTGGACGATCAGGGTCGGCTGGCGAAGGCTCGTCAGATAGTCCATGACCCCGTCACGCGGCGCCACGGTCTTGCCGACGGCTTCGCGCTGGGCATCGGCCGTTTCGGCGCTGACGGCGACGTCGCGATCCCGGCGCAGCCACTTGCGCTTGAGGAAGGCGCGGCCGGCCGCCTGGCTCTGCGCCGACGGTCCGAAGTGGACCTTCAGCCAGACCTCCTCGGGATCGTCATAGCTCGCCGAAAAGATGGCCGCCGATTGGCTCGCCTTCATGTCGGCGCCGCGCGGCCCGGTACCGACCAGGATGAGGCGGCGCACCATCTGCGGTGCCTGCACGGCGATTTCCTGGGCGACCATGCCGCCGATCGAGAAGCCCAGCACATCGACCTGGCTCAGGCCAAGCGCCTTGATGAAATGGATGGCGTTGGCGGCCATTTCACCGAAGGTCGAAGGCGTCTCGCCTGAGCTTGCGGCGACGCCGGCATTGTCGAACAGGATGACTTCGCGGCCTTGGGCCAGGCCATCGGTCACGGCCGGATCCCAATGGTCGAGCGTGCCCGTATAGTGTTGATTGAAAACCAGCGGCACGCCGCCGGTCCTGCCGAAGCGGCGGTAGGCGAAGCGGATGCCATTGGCTTCGACGAACTGCGTCGGAGCGGTTTGATGCGTGTGGGTCATGATCTTGTCTTTCCGTTTGAGAGGCGGGGAGAGGACGTCAGGCGCTCTTGCCGCCGTCGGCCGCGAAAACCTGGCCGGTGACGAAACTCGCCTTGTTCGACGCGACGAACAGGATGAGCTCGGCGATCTCTTCGGGGTCGCCGGCGCGGCCGAGGGGCACGCCGGCCGCCATGAACGCCTTGCCTTCGGCCGAGCCGGTAAAGCGATCGAGCATGGCGGTGTCCGTCGGTCCGGGCGCCACGGCATTGACGCGGATGCCGGCGGCGGCGGCTTCGAGGGCGACCGACTTGGTCAGGCCTTCGACGGCGTGCTTGCTGGCGGCGTAGATCGAGGCGCCGGCCGCGCCGCGATGGCCGTAGGTCGAGGAGATGTTGACGATGCTTCCAAAGCCTTGATTGTCATGGCCTTGGGCCAGCATGGCGCGAAGCTCGTGCTTCACGCTGAGGATCGTGCCCAGGACATTGGTGTCGAAGGTGGCGGCATAGGTCTCGGCCGTCTGGTCGGTGATCGGACCCGGCTTGCCCTCGGTGCCGGCCGAGTTGACGGCGGCGTCGATACGGCCGAAGCGCTCGACGGTTGCGTCGATGAGGCGGCGGACCTCGTCGTCGGAACGGACGTCGGCCTGGATGAAGGCGGCTTCGGCGCCGAGGCCGGCCAGTTCATCCGCCAAGGCATGGCCTTTGTCGGCATTGCGGCCGGAAACGACGACGCGATAGCCGGCGCGGGCGAAGGCGATAGAGGTGGCGCGACCAATGCCGGTCAGGGCGCCGGTGATCAGGGCAACAGGTGCGGACATTTTGTTAATCCTTTGAAAAAGCAGTTTTTATCGATGAGATGTTGGCCAGGGGCAACGCGCTGTCGAGCAACTCAAAGACCAGAGGTTCGTTTCCGTCGCCACCGGATATAGGTCTTGCTTGCGTTCCTGAAAAAGACTTTGTAGGCTCACCGATATGCCTGAAAGGTATATCCGACCCATGGAGCTCAGACATCTTCGCTATTTCATCGCCGTGGCCGAGGAGGGCAGCCTGTCGCTGGCGGCCGAACGAAGGCTGCATACGGCCCAGCCGTCGCTGAGCCGCCAGATCCGCGACCTGGAACACGAGGTCGGCGTCCAGCTGCTGGTGCGAAGCCCGCGTGGCGTCGAATTGACGCAGGCGGGGAAGGTCTTCCTCGATCACGCCCGGATGGCGCTGGCCCAGGTCGAGATGGGGCGCGACGCCGCGCGGCGCGTCGCGCGGCCGGCGAAGCCCGTCTTCGCGGTGGGATTTCTGAGCGGCCAGGAAGTCAACTGGCTGGCCGAGACCACACGGGTCCTGGGCGGCGACCTGCGCACGATCGAAATGACGGTCTCCAGCGAGAATTCGCCGGAACTCGCCGAGGGGCTATCCAGCGGCAGGCTCGACGTGGCGTTTCTGCGGCGCGAACCGAACCATCCGGAGCTGGACTACATCCATGTCGGCACCGAGCCCTTCGTCGTGCTGATGCCGAGCGATCATCGCCTGACCGCCAAGCCGCGGGTCGACATCAGGGACCTTGTCGGTGAAATCTTCATCGGCGGCTCGAACATCGCCGGCCCCATGCGCCAGGCGATCGAGGACTATATCGCCGCCAACCATCTCGATATCGAGCCCACCCACCGGGTGCACAACCTGACCATGGCGATGTCGCTGATCGCCTCGACGCGCGGGGTCGCGCTCTTGCCGGCCTATGCGGAGAATTTCCTGCCGTGGTCGGTGGTCAGCCGGCCCCTGGCGGGCGAGCCGCCGACGATCGACCTGGTCGTCGGCTTCAATCGCGGCAATACCACGCCGACGCTGCAGCTCTTCTTGTCGCGCATCGATCAGCTCAAGCGCTGTCACGCCTAGCAGGCTGCTGAAAAGTCTTTCGGACTCGAAAAATCGACCATTTTCCGATTTCCGAAATCCTTTTTCAGCAGCCTGCCGGAGTGCCGCGGCGACGGGCCCGCAAGCCGGCGGCCCGGCCCGCCCCACCGCTTGGATGTTCCGGCGGCCGCCCGCAAAAGTGTCGCGATTCTATCACAAATCAGCGCTAGGTTGCTTTCACCCAATACGGGAATTGTGGAGGTCAAGATGGCGAAAGTCCCGCATCAAACCCAGTCGCGCCTCATGCCGGGCGCCACGCGCGCCCGTGTCGCGCCCGGCCAATCGCAGTCCCATCCGGGTGTCCATCCGCTCGATCCGATTGCCCATCGCAACATGGGCTTTCAGCCCTTGCCGCGCCCGTTGGCGCTGGCGCCCTACCACTATGATCTGGCCGACAATTTCCCGGACATCGCCCAGTCGATCAAGACCGCCGGCAAGCTCGTCTTCCATGTGGTCGGGGACACCGGCGGCATCAAGGACGCCGAGTATCAAGATAATGTCGCCGAACATATGGTCGACGATTTGGCGGCGGCGGAGGGCGACAAAGCTCAGTTCTGCTACCACGTGGGTGACGTCGTCTATTTCACGGGGATGAAGAACGAGTACTACGCCCAGTTCTACGAACCCTACGCTCAGTACACGCCGCCTATCTTTTCGATCCCCGGCAATCACGACGGCGAAGTCGATGATCCGACCCAGCAGACATCGCTTGACGGGTGGGTGCAATATTTCATGCAGGAACATCCCGACGTCGATCCGCTGTCCAAGGACGCGCCCCGGGTGCAGCTCAACCAGCCGAATGTCTACTGGACGATGATCACGGAATTCGCCACGATCATCGGCATCTATACCAACGTGCCCGAGCACGGCTCGATCGACTCCACCCAGCAGCAATGGCTAACCAACGAGTTCGCCACGGCGCCGGATGACCGCGCGCTGATCTTCGTGCTGCACCATCCGGTCTACTCCTTCGACGTCTACCACTCGGGCAGCGCCAAGATGGCGGACGTGCTGGAGAACGCCATCCGCGACACCGGACGGATCCCGAACCTGGTGATGAGCGGCCACGTCCACGACTATCAACGGATCGACCAGTCGATCGCCGGCGAGGCGACGCCGACGCCGTTCCTGGTCGTTGGCAATGGCGGCTACCACAATCTGCATCAGATCCACTCGCCGGTCGGCACGGCGGCTCCGGACACCGGCGCCGTTCTGAAATATGCCGCCGTCTGCTGGGGCTACCTCACCCTGTCGATCGACAGTGACTGGATACGGGGCGTGTCCACCGAAATTGGCCGCGATGGCAAGCCTCTGCCGACGAAGGACACGTTCGAATACACCGCCAAGCCATTACGCCTCGCCGATCCCAAATCGGTAAAGACCCTGTAACGGCCAGCCCGGCGACCGATCCGGTTATGAAGCGGCCGTCTCAGACGCCGGCTTTTGGTGAGTTGCCGCCGTGGAACCGGCCGAAGGCGTAGGCCGAGCAGAGGCCCATCAGCAACAGGCCCAGGCCGAAGCTGCCGATCTGGTCCAGTGCGCGAGGATCGAACTGGCCGACGCGCAGAAGAAGCCAATAGGCGATCGCCAGGTTTACGAATCCCCAAATCGCGTTCACCGTCGACGACGACAGGCCCTTGCCGGGCGGCTTGGCGAACGGACTTTGAAACGCCCGGCCCATCACGCCGCTGACGTAATGCGGGATGGCGTTGGAGAGGAAGAGTCCGCCGAAAAAATAGGCCAGGTCGTGTTGCCAAATCAGGGTCATGGGCATGTCTTTCGCGTGGAGGTGAGAGGCGTCAGGTGTCGGCCAGCCGGCGGATAAGCCGGGCGGCGGCTAAAAGGGTCTGTTGCTCGGCGGGATCGAGCCTGGCGACGGCCGCGATCAGCCAGTCCTGTTTCTTCATCCGCCACTGGCGCCGCGCCTCGACGCCCTGGGCTGTCAGAGAAAACAGGATCTGCCGGCCGTCCGTCGGATGGGAGCGGCGCTCGACCAGGCCCTCAAGCTCCAGGCCGGCCAGGATGGTGTTCATCGACTGGGGTTTCATCGCCTCGGCGCGCGCCAGGTCGGCATTGGTCATGCCGCCGCTCTCATCCAGCCGGGCCAGGGTCGCCGTCTGCGACAGGTTCAGTCCCCTTGTATCGGCATCGGCACGCACGCGGCGAATGAGTTTGCCGACCGCCTGGGTCAAGGCGGGAACGACGATTTCCGGCGATACGGGGTCGAGTGTGGGGCTCATGCTTCCGGCATAGCATGTTATCAGCTAAACTGACAAGATGGCCTGACGAACGAAACACTCTACGACAAACCCGGACTGCGCGACATCAGCAGGTTCAGCGGCGTAAAGCCGGTGCGCTCGAAGGCCTTTCGCCCGACGATGTTCTCGTGCCACACGTCGAGCAGGACGCTCGACGCGCCCATCTCGCGGGCAAAGTCATCGGCTGCCGCCAGCAGGCGTGAACCGATCCCACGGCCTCGCCATGCGGTCGTCACGCAGATATGGTGGACATAGATGCGCCGGCGCTCATGCCGCAATGGATCGGCGTCGCGGCTCTGCAACTCCATCCACATATAGCCGATGACCTCGGCGCCGGCGCGGGCGATCAGCACTCGGCCGCTGTCCTCGGACAGCTTGGCGCGCCAGAATTGCGCAAGCTCGGCGCGGTCCCAGTCGCGACGGAAGATCTGCGGCGAGAGATCGGCATGCAGATCCTGGACGAGGCCGTTCAAGGCGACGAGAGGGTCGATATCGTCGGCGGTGGCGAGGACAATTCGGACGGACACTTCGGGAGGCTCCTGGAAAGGGGCGGCCGCTGAAGGTGTCGAGGGAGGACCCATCGTGCCTTTAACGGCGGCGATGGTCGGAAAACAAGACGATCCACCGCTCCTTAGAAGGAGCGATAATAGCGGGCGGAAAGGGCGCAGAGGCTCGTCATGGCTGACGCCATCGCACGAATGCGCCCCCTGCGCAATGGCCTATTCGACGACAGGCAAGCGGTGGGCGCGGCCCCACAGGACGACGATGCGGACGAGGATCTTGACCAGGGTTTTCATAACGCGAACTTTCTTTTGGCAGGGCAGAGGACGCACACAAAGTGTCTATGACAGCGCTGTCTTAACATATTTCGCACGTGCGAGATAGAGGCGGCGCGGTCACATTTCCCCAAGCAGGCGTAACCGTTCGTGTAGGCGGACAATAAAAAGCCCGCGGATGTCGTCATGACATCCGCGGGCATGTGTCCGGCTCCGCAAGGGCTCGGGCTCAGCTGTCGAGCTGGAGGTTGGCGAGATCCTCGATCATGCCGGGGCCGGTCGGATGCCAGTCGAACGTCTTGCGCGTCCAGGCGGAGGACGCCGGCAGGTCGTGGCTGGCGAACATGGCCAGCCAGCCGAAATAGGCCGGGGCCTCGTCCGGTGTAATCGACTTGACGGGAAGACCCAGGCGCTTGCCGACGGTTTCGGCGATCGCCCGCATCGAGATGCCTTCCTCGGCGACGGCGTGATAGTGG
>FSZW01000092.1_pt1 | contig 10851 bp, 8 predicted proteins | sample 1638921 | NCBI WGS metagenome assembly FSZW01 (sample SAMEA3914812, study PRJEB12502) | metagenome | biome: forest; material: soil | place: Canada | collected 2011-07-07 | depth 0.1 m | reverse complement strand
TTGTAGTCGAAGGTCTGCGACGGCGTGGTCGGCGAGGTATAGGTGTAGCGCAGGATGTCGGTGTCGTATTCCAGGCCCGACGCCATGCCGAGCGCATAGGCTTCCTCGGGCACCGAAATGCTGTGTTCCTCGCCGGATGCCTTGTCGGTGATGACGATGCGGGTATTGGCGTTTTCGCGTTCGACGCGGACCATGTGACGCTTATAGGTGCCGGCGCCGGAAATATAGATGCCCGGGCGATGCGGGACCATGTCGCGCCAGGTATCGCGCGATGGGATGTCGGCGGTCGACGTCATGATCTTGAAGTCGACGGCGTCATCGGCATTGGTCAACAGGATGAAGCGATCGTCCCAATGGTCGACGGCGTATTGCACGCCTTCGCGGCGCGGCTCGACGCAGACCGGGGCCCGGGTCGGGTCGCTGGTCGGGATCAGCCAGGCTTCGGAGGTTTCGTGGTTGCCCAGCGTCACCTCGATAAAGGCGTCCGAGCTCATCATGCCGATATGCAGGAAGTAGCCGCTGTCCTTTTCCTCATAGACCAGGACGTCTTCGATTTTCTCGCCCTTGGCCGGCCGGGCCGGGCGCCGGAAGACCTTGGACGGGCGGGAGTTTTCGTCGCGCCACACCCAGAACAACCATTGATTATCCGGCGAGAACAGGAAGCCGCCGTCGCATTCCTCGATCGGTTCCCCGACCAGTTCGCCGCTTGTCAGATCCTTGACGTAGAGGGTGAAATATTCCGAACCCTGGGTGTCTTCGGACCAGGCATAAAGCGTGTGGTCGTTGCTGTGGCCGACATCGCCGGTCTGGTAGAATTCGGACGCCTTCGAGCGCGCATCCTCGTCGAGCAGGATTTCCTCCTGCGCCATCGTCGCGTCGATCGCCGGCAAGGGGGCCGGGAAGGCGGCACTGCGCGGCCGGCGCGCCCAGATCGGATGCTGGCCGCCGATGTTGAAACGGCTGTAATACTCCCAGGCGCCGTCAGGCGAAGGCGTCGACGCATCGTCTTCCTTGATGCGACCCTTCATCTCCTGGAACAGCGTGTCCTGAAGGGATTCGGTCGGCGCCAGGATGGCCTGGGTATAGGCGTTTTCCTCGACAAGCGCTGTCTTGATATCGGCGCGGACCGAGGCCGGATCACGCAGCAGGGCCTGCCAGTTGTCGTCCTTCATCCAATGATAGTCGTCGATGCGCACGCGGCCCAGCTGTTCGATGCGGTACGGATCCTTGCGCGGGGTGGGCGCGTGAGCGACGGCCAAAGGCTTGATCTCGTTGGGCATAGGTGTCTCGAACTGTTGCGGAAAAGCCGAAGCCTGGGCGTTAATACCTCGGCCAAAGCCGCGGGAGCATTGACCTATTCGCCGTAAGCGGTCAAATATGATTAATTGTTTTTGCGGGGGGACAGAGCATGCTCGACGCGGACCTGACGGTAGCGCTAATCAAGGCGACGGTGCAGATCGATCAGCCGATCAATGACGCCAAGCGCATGGTCGGCACCGGCTTCCTGATCAGCGTGCCCAGGAAGGACGGTACCACCGAGACCGTCCTGGTCACCGCGGCCCACGTCTTCGAGAAGATGCCGGCGCCGGAAGTGCGCATCGGCTGGCGCGTGCTGACGCCCAAGGGTTGGGTCTACACGCCGCAGAACATCACCATCCGCACCAAGGACGGCCCGGCCTGGTACCAGAACCCGAACCAGGACATCGCGGTGATCCCGGTCACCGTGCCGGCGGCGGCCAAGGATGCCGTGCTGCCGGAAAGCCTGCTGGCCGACGACCAGGTCTTTGCCGCGGCGAAGGTTTCCGCCGGCGACGAGATGATGACGCTGGGCTATCCGCACGGCCTGTCGGCCAATGTGGCGGGCTTTCCCATCCTGCGCGCCGGGCGTATGGCGTCCTATCCCGTCATGCCGTCGACGGCCTTTCCGACCTTCCTGATCGACCTGACCGCCGTGCCCGGCAATTCCGGTGGGCCGGTCTTCATGAACGGCGGCCCCGGCAAGGGCAGCTTCATTGCCGGCGTACTGATCAAGCAGGTCGAGGACGGCGATCAACGGCTGGAGCTGGGCGTGGTCACCGACGCGGTCTTCGTGCGCCAGACCATCGACCTGATGCTGAAGGCCGAGGCCAAGGGCGAGGTGCCGGTCAACCTGCGCGTCCAGCCGGCTCAGCCGGCGCCGATGCATACGCCGGGCGGCGCGACGACGGACACCAAGGACATGGTGCCGCTGAGCGGGGCGGCGGATGGGAAGTGAGGGAAGGCCAAGGGTCCAAGGACCCTTGGATCCCGGAACTTTTCAGGGCTTGGCATCTAATTACCTAAACAAAAAGGGCTCTCTGCGAGCCCTTTTTGTTTAGGTATTCAGTTGGCCACACCCTGAAAAGTTTCGGGGTCAAGGGGTGCTTGCACCCCTTGTCTTAGCCTCACCCTTCCATCGCCAACCCGTCCAACGCGCCAAACCCGGCCCGGATGGCGGCCAGGTGCGCCCCGGCATGCGGCACCACATGGCTGAAAAACACCTTCATGATCCGCACCTTGTCGCCCAGCCAGGCCGCATCACCCGTGCCGTCGTCCATCAGCGTCCGGGCGGCCACGGCGCCCTTCAGCAGCAGCCAGCCACCGACCACATCGCCGGCCAGGGTGAGATATTCCGACGCGCCGGTCGCCACATCGAGGGGAGCCGCGGTCTTTTGCGTCAGCAGATGCGTCGTGGCGGCGGCAAAGGCGTCGAGCGCCGTGCTCAGGGTTTCATATTCGGTTTTAAATACGTCGCCCAAGGCCTGGGTCTTGATAAAGGCGCGGATATCCGCCTCAAGCTCATGGGCGGCCGTCCCGTCGCGACCCAGCTTGCGGCCGACCAGGTCGGCAGCCTGGATGCCGTTGGTGCCTTCGTAGATCGGGGCAATGCGGGCGTCGCGGTAGTATTGCGCCGCCCCGGTCTCCTCGATGAAACCCATGCCGCCATGCACCTGAAGGCCGCTTGAGGCGACCTCGACGGCGCGATCGGTCGACCAGGCCTTGGCGATCGGCACCAGGAAATCCTCGCGCCGTTTTGCGACTTCGTCTCCGGTGCGGGCCGTATCGATCGCCGCCGCCGTGGCCATGCAGATGGCGCGGGCCGCCTCGACCTTGGCCTTCATCAGGCCGAGCGTCAGGCGCACATCCGGGTGGTCGTAGATGATGGCGCGGTCTTCGCCGGTGATCAGCGACTTGCCCTGGCGCCGCTCCAGCGCATAGGCTTGCGCCTTCTGCCAGGCGGCGTCGGCGATGCCGACTCCTTCGAAGCCGACGGCGAGGCGGGCGGCGTTCATCATGGTGAACATCGCCGCCAGGCCGCCGTGGGGTGGGCCGATCAGTTCGGCCTCGGCGCCCTCGAACGCCATGACGCAGGTCGGCGAAGCGTGGATGCCCAGCTTATGCTCGATGCCGACGCAGGTGACGCTGTTGCGGGCGCCCAGACTGCCGTCGCTGTTGACCAGGAATTTCGGGCACAAGAACAGCGAGATGCCGCGTGTGCCGGCCGGCGCATCGGGCAGGCGGGCCAGCACCAGGTGGACGATATTCTCCGAGCCGTCGTGCTCGCCCCAGGTGATGAAGATCTTCTGGCCGGTAATGGCATAGGTGCCGTCGCCCTTCGGTTCGGCGCGCGTGGTCAGGGCCGCCAGGTCGGAGCCGGCCTGGGGCTCGGTTAGGTTCATTGTGCCCGACCATTGGCCCGAAATCAGCTTGGGCAGGAAGAGGTCCTTCTGCGCCTGCGAGCCGTGGGCATGGACGGCCTCGATGCCGCCCTGGCTCAGCACCGGCAGCAGGGTAAAGGCCATGTTGGCGCCGTGGAACATGTCGACGCAGGCCTGTTCCAGCATCTTGGGCAGGCCCTGGCCGCCATAGGCCGGATCGGCGGCGACTCCGTACCAGCCGCCCTCTGCATAGGCGTGGATGGCTTCGATGAAACCGGCCGGCAGGGTCATGCGGCCGTCGTTCAGCTTGACACCCGTCTGGTCACCGACGCGGTTCAGCGGCGCCAGGATATCGCCGGCCAATTGCGCCGCGGCATCGAGCACGGCGTCGCGCAGGTCGCGATCGAAGTCCGGGGTATAAAGTGCCTCCATACCGATGACATGATCGAGGCAGAAGGTGATGTCCTTCACGGAAGGGCGGTAGGTCATGACGTTTCCGTTTTTATCATTCGCTCGGCGAACCTGAGCGTATTGAACCGGGATTAAACGAACTAACCCTGCGGCAGGCAAGTTGATTTTACGTGAACGTCAACTTTACAAAGCTCAAGCGCCGCATGGCTCGCCGCACGGGCGGCGGCGCGCGGTCGCGCTTGCCAACGCTACGCGTTGGAGAGTTCATCGCTTTCGTCCGACCGGTCGCAACCTTGTGATTGAAAATTTTTTGTGTGCCGGGACTAAACAGATACTGTTTTAGTTACATATAAGGGGCGTGACGCGATGCCGTGTCGTGCTATATGAAAATCGACTTTCCGGAGACTCACCATGTCCGATGCGCAGCCCGCCTTGCTCAGCCAGACCAGCTACAACGTCTATGTGCGTTGGCTGCATTGGATCATCGCCTTCCTGATCATCTTCATGATCTTCCTGGGCTGGCGGCTTGACGACCACGACTCGCTGCGGCTGTCGCGCGTCAATCTGCACAAGTCGGTCGGCATCCTGATCCTGTTGCTGTCGTTCGTGCGGTTGGGCATCCGTTTCGCCACCAAGGCGCCGCCGTCGGCGCCGGGCCCGAAATGGCAGACCTTTGCGGCGCACGCGCTGCACGTCCTGTTCTACGTTGCCATGATCGGCATGCCGTTGACCGGCTGGGCCATGGTGTCGTCGTCGGCGCGCGAAATTCCCTTCTTCTTCATGCAGTGGCCGCACCTGCCGGTGCCGCATGGCTCGCATGACACCTTCGAGTTTTTCCATAAGCTGGGCGCCAAGATCCTGATCTACGGCATGATCCCGCTGCACGTCGCCGCCGCGCTCAAGCACCAGTTTGTCGATAAGGATGAGGTCATCGAGCACATGGTGCCGGGCCTGAAGCCGCGACCGGTGATGAACTGGCGCTGGGTCGTGCCGGTCGGCGTTGTGCTGCTGGCCGTGGGCCTGGGCGAGTTCCTCGATCGCGGCACACCGCAATCGGGCGGTGAGGCGCCGCCGGCCGCGCCCGCGCAAGACTCCGCGATGACGTCGGACGTGGCCGACAGCGCGTCGACTTCGTCTTCGGCCACGTCGTCATCCGCTTCGTCTTCATCATCGTCTTCGAGCAGCGTCGCCGCCGTGACCGCCTGGACCGTCGACAAAGCGGCCTCCAAGATCGCCTGGTCGACGACCTTCCAGGGCGAGGCCATCAATGGCGGATTTGCCGGCTATTCGGCGCAGATCGCTTTCGATCCGGACAAGCTCGACAAGTCGCACGTCAAGGTGTCGATCGACCTGTCTTCAGTCGCTTCGGGCGACAATGACCGCGACGGCACGCTGAAGAGCGACCAGTTCTTCAATGTGTCCAGCTTCCCCAAGGCCGTCTACGAAGCGTCGAAGTTCACCAAGACCGACGCGACGCACTTCGTCGCCCATGGCAAGCTCAGCCTGCACGGCGTCTCCAAGCCGCTCGACCTTTCGTTCGCCCTGACGATCAAGGACAAGGACGCTGATATGAGCGGCACAGCCGATCTCGACCGCACCGCCTTCTCGGTCGGCTCGGGCGACTACGCCAAGACCGATGCCATTCCGGCGATCGTCAAGGTGGCGATCACGGTGAAGGCAAAGGCGGCGAAGTGACGGAAGACGTCGCTGCCGCCGTCGCCGCCTTGCGCGCCGGCGACCTGATCCATCTGCCGACCGAGACGGTCTACGGGCTGGGCGCGCGAGCCGATGAGTCCTCCGCGGTGATCAAGGTCTTCGAGGCCAAGGGCCGACCGCGTTTTAATCCGCTGATTGTCCATGTCGGCGATATGGCCCTGGCCGAGCAGATCGGCATGTTCGATGACCGGGCGAAGGCCTTGGCGGCGGCCTTTTGGCCCGGACCGCTGACCCTGGTGGTGCCGGTGCGTGACGGTGCCATGGCCTGCGATCTGGCGCGCGCCGGGCTCGACAGCGTGGCGCTGCGCATGCCAGCGCACGGAATGGCGTTGGAGGTGCTGCGCGGCTTGGGTGTCGGCGTCGTCGCGCCTTCCGCCAATCGCTCTGGCCGGCCAAGCCCGACGACCCATGCCGATGCGGTCGAGGAGACCGGTGACGCCGTGGCGGTGGCGCTTGATGGCGGCGATTGCCCGGTCGGGGTGGAATCAACGGTTGTCAGTCTGCTCGGTGACGCGCGCTATTTGCGCGCCGGCGTCATTACCCGCGAGGAGATCGTGGCTGTTGTCGGTCCGCTGGCGGCGGATGAGGCCGAGGGACATCGCTCGCCCGGTCGGTTGAGCCTGCACTATGCGCCGGACGCGCCGGTGCGCATCGATGTGCTTCAACCGGAGGAGGGGGCTTATCTGGCCTTCGGACCCACGGACTATGCCGGGCCGGTGTTCCAGCTGAGCGAAAGCGGCGATACCCGCGAGGCGGCGGCCAATCTGTTCCGGCTGCTGCGCGAAGCGGATCGGACAAAGCCGTCTTTGATTTCGGTGGCGCCGATCCCGGGTGATGGCATCGGCGAAGCCATCAATGATCGCCTCAAGCGCGCTGCCGGATTTGTCGGGTAAAACCGTAGAAAATTCAACGCCGTTTTACGTTCGTGCGAACGGCTTATCTCGTAAGAATTTAACCACGAAACGAAGTTCGGCGAAGCCAATGACACGGAGCGCCGCTTCGCGTCGACACGGATTTCATGGCAGTCTCCGACGCTGCGGGTGAACCCGAAATCCGTGTGCGCGCAGCGCATCCGTGCCCTTCCGTGGTTAAACCTCTTCCTTCTTCTTCGCCTTGCCGACCAGTTCGGGCTGGGGCCGCGTGAACACCCAGTCGCCCGCCGAAGACAGGTCGGCGCGAAACGCGTAGCCCGCAACATGGAAATCCTTCAGCCCGTCGGCCCGGTCGATGCGCTGGTCGATCATGTAACGCGCCATCAGGCCGCGCGCCTTCTTGGCGAAGAAGGAGACGATCTTCGCCTCATTGCCCTTGATTTCCAGAAAGCGTGGACTGACGACCTGGGTCTTCAGCGCCTTGGTCAGGGCGGCACGGGCATATTCCTGGGAGGCCAGGTTGATGAGGGTGTCGCTATCCTGCGCCTTCAATTCTTCGCTCAGGCTTTTGGCCAGGGTGTCGCCCCAGAACTGATAGAGCGAGGTCGCCTTTCCGGTCTTCAGTTGCGAGCCCATTTCGAGGCGATAGGGGCGGATTTCGTCCATCGGCCGCAGCACGCCGTAGAGCCCCGACAGAATGCGCAGATGATCCTGCGCCCAGGCGAGCGCATCCGTATCGAGCGTGCGCGCCTGGAGGCCGTCATAGACGTCGCCGTCGAACATGAAGACGCCCGGCATGGCCGCCTGCGCGTCGAAGCCTTGATAGCGCTCATAGTTGAGCTGGCTGAGCGCCGCGGAAATGTCCATCAGCTCGCCGATGGCCTTGGGCTTGAGCTTTTGTGCGCTCTTCAAAAGCTTGGCCGTGGCGTCAAGAAAGCGCGGTTCGGTAGCCGCCACGCCGGTGGCATGCGGCGTTGTGTCCAGCGATTTGGCGGGCGAAATCAAGGTCAGCATGGAAGCGGGCACATCCTGTCGGAATCGGTGGTTGCGATCCTATCGGGATAGCATGTGCACTGCAACCGATGCGGTAAAAAGGTAATATAATTAGCCGTTTACCTGAACATAACCCGGCTATGCTAAATTGCTGCTCCGCACACTTTTGCTTGGTCGCGCAATTTAGCCGAAAAGTGGCGACCACTTTTCGGATTGCGCTTAGGAACACCAAAATGTCGCAAGGCACGGTTTTGGTACTCGAGGATAGCCGCGTTCAGGCACAGTTGATTTCGCGTATGCTGAGCAACCTTGATTGGTCGTCGGTGCTCAGTTTCGACCACAAATCGGTATTTTCGCAGCTCAAGTCGCTGCATGTCGACCTGATGCTGCTCGACGTCTATGTCGAGGACGGCAACACCCTGTCGCGCCTGGCCGAAATCCGGGCCTTGGCGCCCAATATTCCGGTGGCGATCATGACCGGGGGCGGGGCGGGCGGCTATGCGCTGAACCAGACGCTCAACGCCGCGCGGCGCGCCGAGGCGGACTTCGTCCTGCCCAAGCCCTTTTCGCCTGAACATCTCAAGCCCATTCTCGAGGACGCCTACATGATGCGCCGGGCACCGAGCCCGCTGAAGCATGTGCTGGTCGTCGACGACTGCCGCGTCGTGCGCAAGCTGGCGACCATGGCACTGGCCGAAAAGGGCTACCGCATCAGCGAGGCGCGCTCGATGGAAGACGCGCTGGAAAGCGTCGACATCGCCCATGTCGACGTGGTCATCACCGACATCTTCATGCCCGGCATGGGCGGCATCGAAGGCATCCAGATCATCAAGCAGACCTGGCCCAGCGTCAGCCTGGTCGCCATGTCGGCCGGCGCCGACGCCAGGGAAGACAATACGCGCGTCGCCAATACCCAGGTCTTGTCGGCGGCGCGCTATATGGGCGCCCATGCCCTGCTGCCCAAGCCGTTCACCGGCGAGGATCTGAATGACTTGGTCGCCTCCCTGCTGAAAGAGAAGGCGGAAGCCGGTTGAGGCGTAAATTGTCCGATTAAAGGACGGTGCGCGCCAAATAATAAGCCTGAACTGTAAGTAGTACGAGTGCGTTTTATTTGGCTGTGGGCTTCGCAAGGCCGCTGAATTTGATAAGTGGACTCCAGAATTGAGTCTAAACCCTTGGTATGTAATCGTTTGCATAAGGGTTGAGTCGAAAATTCACGGCCTGTTAAGCTTTTTGTCTCTAACTCTTCATTATAAGCCGCGCACCGGCGTGAATTCGCTTTTCGCCCGCACCGGAGAGCCCCGTTCGATGAGTCAAGGCAGCGTTCTTGTACTTGATAACAACCCTGCCCATGCCCGCCACATCTCCAAGATGCTGGAGGCGGAGCGCTGGTCGTCGGTATTGACCTTCGATCGTGGCATGGCCATGCAGGCCCTGCGCACGACGCGCTTCCATCTGTTGATGTTCGAGGCCTATGTCGGCCAGACCAGCACGCTGCAAATCATCGGTGACATCCGCGACCGCGCCGTCGGCACGCCGTTGGCCATCATGGCGGGTGATCTTGCCAATAACCCGGGCAATGCCAAGGCGCGCGCGCAGGCGCTCGACTTCGCCAAGAGTGCCGGCGTCGATTTTGTCATGGCCAAGCCGTTTTCGCCCGAGCGGCTGAAGATCGTCTTGACCGAGACCACGACCTATCACCGGGCTCGCAAGGCCTCGAAGACGATCCTGGTCGTCGAGGACAATGCCAATCTGCGCCGCCTCATCACCGGCGTGCTCGGCGAGATGGGCTATCAGATCTTTGCCGCCGCCACGATGGAAGAGGCCTTCGAGGCGACGCACATGGGTATGGTCGATGTGGTCATCGCCGATATCTTCATGCCCGGCATGGGCGGTATCGAGGGCATCAGCCGCATTCGCGCCCAGTGGCCACACATCCACGTGATTGCCATGTCGGCCGGCATGGAAAACAAGCTTGACGCCCATACGGTGCTGGCGGCGTCGAAGCATGTCGGCGCGGTGGCGCAACTGCCCAAGCCCTTCGTCATGGAAGACCTGATCCATGTGGTCGCCCTGGTGCTGTGCGGCGACCAGCCCGCGGCGAAGGCGGAGGTGGGGGCCGCGCCGACCGCGGAAGTGAAACAGCATGTGGCGTAGGCGAGGCGTATAATGAGTTTCGGGTGCGTTCTCGTCCTCAATCCGAACAAGCATCACGCCCAGGTCATGGCGACGATGCTGCAGCGGCAGAAATGGACCTCGGTGCTGAGTTTCGACCAGCAAATGGCGCTCCGCATCATGAAGGGCAGCCAGTTCCGCCTGTTGCTGTTCGAAGCCTATGTCAACGGCGCCAGCACCATGCAGGCGATCAGCAAGATCCGCGAACTGGGCGAGGAGGCGCCGCTGGCCATCATGACCGACGGCGGTGCCGGCGGCCAGGCGCTGAAGTCGACTTTGGAGCTGGCCCGGACCGCCGGCGCCGACTTCACCATGCCGCGGCCGTTTTCCGAGGAACGGCTGAAGGTCCTGCTCAACGAAACCAATGCCTATCACCGCGCCCGCGCCACCGACCGCCACGTCCTGGTGGTCGAGGACAATACCGAGCTGCGGCGCGCCATCTGCACGGTGTTGAAGCAGGTCGGCTATGTCGTATCGTCGGCGGTCAATATGGAAGACGCCTTTTTCGACCATAATCTGGGGGCGGTCGATATCGTCCTGACCTCCGTGCTCATCCCGGGGATCGGCGGCATCGAGGGCACGGCGCAGATCCGCCGCGACTTCCCGCATATCCGCGTCGTCGCCATGTCCCAGGGCATCAGCGACAAGATCGGCCCGCAGCATATCCTGGCGGCGGCCGGCGCCGCCGGGGCCATCGCGACCATTGCCAAGCCCTTCACCATGGGCGACATGCTGCGCACCCTGGCGGGCACCTTCAAGCTGACGCCGGACGGCCAGCCGATGGGCGATCCCGAAACGATCGATATCGAGGCGGAAGCCCCGGAAAAGGCCTGATGCACGGGTTGGAATGGCGACGGGCGCGAGTTCGAGCTGGGTTATCTGGGTGAGACACCTGCGTTTTTCAAGAATTTAAACCACGGATAAGGCATCTGTGGACGCCCCTTTAAGCGCAAGCGGAAAATTGGCGTTTTGACGAGAAAAGTGGAGCGGTCATCTGTCCGGCCTTT
>FSZW01000324.1_pt1 | contig 11146 bp, 9 predicted proteins | sample 1638921 | NCBI WGS metagenome assembly FSZW01 (sample SAMEA3914812, study PRJEB12502) | metagenome | biome: forest; material: soil | place: Canada | collected 2011-07-07 | depth 0.1 m | reverse complement strand
CTGAAGTGGTGGGACTTCACCGAAAGCAATGCCTGGCAGGCGACCTTCTTCAACCAGCACGACGTCTATACCTATATCGACATGTTCGGCGGCGACAAGCCGTTCGAGACCAAGCTCGACGCCCTGTTCACGGCGCCGTCGGACCTGCCCCCGGACGCCCCACCCGACATGACCGGCCTGATCGGGCAATATGTCCAGGGCAACGAACCGTCGCACCATATCGCCTATCTCTATGCCTTCTGCGGCGCCCACTACAAAACCCAGGCGCGCGTGCGCATGCTGCTGAAGACGCAGTATCGCGCCGAGCTCGACGGCCTGTCGGGCAACGAGGACTGCGGCCAGATGAGCGCCTGGTATATCCTGAGCGCGCTGGGCTTCTATTCGGTCGACCCGGTGAGCACCATCTACGTCTTCGGCTCGCCCCTGTTCCCCAAGGCGGAAATCCCCCTGCCGGGCGGCAAGACCTTCACCGTCATCGCCGACAAGGTCGACGATACGCATATGTATATCAAGAGCGCCACGCTGAATGGCAAGCGCTACACCAAAACCTGGATCAGCTATGCCGATATCATGGCGGGCGGGACGCTGAAGTTCACCATGTCGGACACGCCCAACCTGGCCTACGGCGCGGCCATGGCCGATCGGCCGCCGTCGTTCAAGGCGCTATAGGTAAAATTGTCCATTGCCAGAGACCGGCTTTGCTGGTGTCCTGCTTCAATGATTGAACGGGCGACCACAGAGTCGGTTCTGGGCAAGCGGCATCTCGCCGCGATCGTTGCCGGCAATGCGCTGGAATTCTACGACTTCCTGATCTTTTCATTCTTCGCCCTGCCGATCGGCCGGACCTTCTTTCCGTCGAACCGGCCGGAGACGAGCTTGCTGCTGGCCCTGGCGACCTTCGGCGCCGGGTTCCTGACGCGGCCGCTGGGCGGGATCGTCATCGGCATGTTCGCCAATCGCGTCGGACGCAAGCCCGCCATGCTGCTGTCGTTTGCGCTGATGGGCGCCTCGATGCTCGGGCTGGCCTGTACGCCGGGTTTTGCCACCATCGGCATCCTGGCGCCCGTCCTGGCCCTGGTTTGGCGTCTGTTGCAGGGCTTCGCGCTGGGCGGCGAAGTCGGGCCGACGACAGCCATGCTGGTCGAAGGGGCGCCGATATCCAGGCGCGGCGTCTATGGCGCGCTGCAGATCGCGACGCAGCAGGCGTCGATCGCCGTGGTCGGCATTGTCGGTTTCTGGTTGTCGGGACATCTTAGTGCCGCGGCGATGGACGGCTGGGGCTGGCGCGCCGCCTTGCTGGGCGGCGTCATGGTCGTACCGGTCGGGCTGGTCATCCGCCGCGCCCTGCCCGAAACGTTGCAGGCCGCGTCAGACACCGCGGCCGCGCCGATCCCGGGTGGGCTGGTGCGCATGGTCGTGTTGACCTTCGTTATCCTGGCGTCTTCGACGGTCGGCACCTATGTGCTCAATACCCTGACGACCTATGCCATCAGCACGCTGAAAATGGATCCGGGCGTGGGTTTTGCCGCCACCCTGGTTCGCGGGACGTGCGGCGCGATTTTTGCCGTCCTGGGCGGCGCCCTGAGCGACCGCTTCGGCCGCCGGCCGCCGATGATGATCACCACCTTGCTTGCCGGCGTTCTGGCCGTGCCCTTGCTGATCCTGGTCGTCGCCACACGGGCGCCGGCGGCTTTGCTGCTGACCGCCGCGGTTCTGGGCGCCCTGGTGGCGATCGGCGGGACCCCGGCCCTGACCGTCGCGGTCGAAGCCCTGCCCGCGCGGTCAAGGGCGGGAACGGCCGGCGCGACCTACGCCTTCGCCATCTCGGTATTCGGCGGCTCGACACCTTTTGTCGTTACCTGGCTGACCCAGATCACCCACGATCCGCTGACGCCGGGCTGGTATCTGACGGGCGCGGCAGCAATCGGTTTGGTGGCTTTGTGGTTTTTGCCCGAGACAGCGCCAGCGAAAGATAAGGCAAGGGGTACAAGCACCCCTTGACCCCGAAACATGACGGAGATGAACAGGGCTTCGCGGATAAATAATAACCTTCCATGCCCCCTAATTGGGGGCATGGAAGGTTATTTCTTGTACGCAAACCTCAGTGCGCCACTGCCATGTTCCGGGGTCGAGGGGCCCATGGCCCCTCGCCTTTTCCTTACGCGCCCTTCAGCAGCGGGGCCAGCTTTTGCGCCAGGCCGATATCGCCTTGCACCTTCAGCTTGCCGGTCATGAAGGCCATCATGGGGTCGAGCGTGCCCTTGGACAGGGCCATCAGGTCGTCGATGGTGATCTGGATCGTCGTGTCGGCCGGGCCGTCGTCATTGCTGACCTTGTTCGGCACAGTGGCAGCGTCGATCAGGATCTTGCCGGCATCGCCGAAATCAACCTTGATGACCTTGCCCAGGCCGCAGTTTTCGCCGATGGCGTCCGAGATTTTTTGCGTGATCGTTTGCAGATCGGACATGGCCCGTCTCCTCATTTGGGGGTAGATAGCGGCGCGACCTTAGCTTAATTGCCGCCAACGGCAAGATAGCCGTAAGGGCAATCAACACTGTTTTTTAGGATATTTTTTTGCCAAAGCCTTTTTCATCAGAGCCATTTGATGCGATTATTCTGGGTGCCGGCGCCGCCGGCCTGATGTGCGGGATCGAAGCCGCCCGGCGAGGCCTGCGCATAGCCGTGCTCGACCACGCCAAACGCCCAGCGGAAAAGATCCGCATCTCCGGCGGCGGCAAGTGCAACTTCACCCACCTGCAGGCCACGCCGAAGAACTACCTGTCGGACAACCCGGCCTTCTGCATCTCGGCGCTGAAGCGGTTCACGCCCTGGGATTTTCTCGATCGCGTCACCAAGCGCGGCATCCCTTATTTCGAAAAGACCGAGGGCCAGCTGTTCTGCGAGACCTCGGCCCAGGCGATTATCGACATGCTGCTCGACGACCTGGAGGACGCCGGCGGCGAACTGTGGCTGAACACGCAGATCGACCGTATCGACAAGTCCGACCTGTTCGAGATTTCAACCGGCGGCCGGCTCGTCAAGGCGCGCAACCTCATCATCGCCACCGGCGCGCTGTCGATCCCCAAGATGGGCGCGACGCCATTTGCCTATGAGATCGCCCGCCAGTTCGGTCACGCCATCGTCGATCCGCAGCCCGGCCTGGTGCCATTTACCCTGGGCGACGACAAGCTCAAGGCCAATCAAGGCCTGGCGGGACTGTCGCTGACAGCAAAGGTGGCGGCCGGCGACATGGCCTTCACCGACGGCTTTTTGTTCACCCATCGCGGGCTGTCGGGTCCGGCCTGCCTGCAGATCAGCTCCTATTGGCGCCCCGGCCAATCCCTGACCATCGACCTTCTACCCGACATCGACATTGCCACCGAATTCGCGGCGCGCCGCAACAGCCGTGGCAAACAGAACCTTGACAATGCCCTGGCCGAATACCTGCCGCGCCGCCTCAGCGACCGCCTGATCGAATGGACCGGTTTGAAAGCCGACAGCCGCGTCGCCGAAATGTCCAATGCCGGCGTCAAGAGCCTGGCGGATGCCGTCAATCGCTGGACCTTCGTGCCCTTGGGCACCGAAGGCTATCGCACGGCGGAAGTCACCGTCGGCGGCATCGATACCAAGGACCTGTCATCGCAGACGATGGAAAGCCAGCTGTGCCCCGGCCTCTATTTCATCGGCGAATGTGTCGACATCACCGGCTGGCTGGGCGGCTATAACTTCCAGTGGGCATGGGCGTCGGGCTGGGTCTGTGGACGCGCGGTTCAGGGGTAGAAGACGTCCGTGCCGTCGGGGCTGCCATCATCTTCGCGGCCATCGTCTTCTAGGAAAGCATCCGGCAGACGGTCGGGCTCGAACATCGGCCGGGCGGCGTGCTCGGAGCGAAAGTGCGCCGACGCCTCATAGACCGACTTGCGCAGGCGCATGATCGACCCCAGCGGCCGGTGGGCGTCGATGCCGTGCCAGGGCGAAAACGACATGCCGTCGTCAACCGCCGCTGACCGGGCTTCGGACCAGGCGGTTTGCGGCGGCACGTGCAGGCACGCGACGGTGATAAAGGGGCTTTGGTCCTCAGGCCAGACCTTGGACGCGTCCTCGACCGGCATGGCGTCGAGGTCGGTGCACAACTGCACGCGCAGATCCCAGTCGCCGCCATGTACCGCGAAATAGTCGATCATGGCTTCGCGAATGGCATAGGGATGAGCGTCAATATTGATGTGGGCGCCCTTCAGATCCCGCAGGGTGTCCGAAGCCGGGGCCAAGCTCAGCTTGGCGATATAGGCGCCGTAACGCACCGGGACCTGGGTGAAGTAGGTTTCGCCGAGCGGATGGTGGGCGGGTTCGCCGCCCAGCGCGCGGACCGCCCCGCTTTTCCCGCCCAGGCTTTCGATAACGCTTTCGGTCCCCTGCAACACCTTGGAGACCGCGACCTTGACGCCTTCGACACGATCGGTCGTCGCCGCCAGGAGCTTGAGATTGCCGAGGAAGGCCTTGCCGTTGGGCGTCGCGAAGGCCGGCCCATTGACCATAACAAAGTCTTGCGTTGCACCGTCGGCGCCAGGCAGACGCGGCCCGTCTACGCCGATGACCTTGAAGGCCACGCCGCGCGGGGTCGAGACGCTGTCGGGGAGGACGTCGCCGGGCGTTGTTGAAAAGCGCATGATCACCGGATAGGCCGCTTCGCGGGCAAACAGGCCCTGGGCCAGCTCGGCCGGCAGATCGCCGAGGACCTGGAGTTCACCGCAAAGAATAGCGTGGCTCTTGGCATGGATACCACGCAGGGCATGATTGCCGTTCGCATAGGTTTTACGGATAATCCCCATGACGACATCGGCAATGTCGACCGTCAGGTCGTCCTCATAGGCTTCGACCTTTTCGACATCCGGGGTGTAAGGCACCGGCGTGGCGGCGAGGACGTGCGGGGTAATGGTATCGGCCATGGACTTCCCTCCGAAAGCGAGTGACCAAGGGCTAGCCGCAAGCGCCTAAGCGCACCATGCTCCGCGCAGGGCCGATTGTCAGGATGACGTAAAGCCCCGGACAGGTTTTCGATCCCTTCTCCGCCCGGTTGTGTTAAAGCCGCCGCCCAGCGCGGGAGGCAGAAATGGAATTGGAAGATGTGGCAGCCTTTTGGGAGGGCAATGCCGAAACCTGGACGCGGCAGGCGCGTGCCGGCTACGACGTCTATCGCGACGCGCTGAACACGCCGGCCTTCCTGGCCATGCTGCCCGACGTGGCCGGATTATCGGGCATCGATATCGGCTGTGGTGAGGGCAGCAATACCCGCCAGATCGCCGGCCTGGGCGCGCGCATGACCGGCATCGACGTCGCGCCGACCTTTATCCGCCATGCGCAAGAGGCCGGTGGGAATATCGACTACCAGGTCGCCGACGCCCATGCCCTGCCCTTCACCGATGCCAGCTTCGATTTCGCCACCGCCTTCATGTCGCTTATGGACATGCCCGGGCCGGAAAAGGCCGTCTTGGAAGCCGCGCGCGTGCTGAAGCCCGGCGGCTTTTTGCAGTTTTCCATCCTGCATCCGTGTTTCGTCCCGCCCTATCGCAAGACCATCCGCAATCCGGACGGCTCGACCAGGGCTGTCGAGTTGGCCCGCTATTTCGACAGCATGGACGGCGAGATCGATCGTTGGTGGTTCAGTTCGACCTCGGCCGAAGAACGCGCCACCACGCCCCCGTTCCAGATTCCGCGCTTTCACCGCCCGCTCGGCCAATGGATCGATATGGTCGTCGCCGCCGGGCTGGTGATCGAAAAGCTGGCCGAGCCCATGGCTTCGGAAGCGGTTGCCGCGGCGCATCCGATCGTCGAGGACACGCGCGTGGTGCCGATCTTTATGCACTTACGCGCGCGTAAGGCGGCTTAACCCGCCGAACCGGAATCCGACGCGGCGCCGCCGAAAACCTTCAGGCGCACACAGTTGAATTGGTCATTGGCCCGGCAATAGAGGTCGCGCGCCTTGGTCGTATCCTTGGCGACGCCCTGGCCCCGATCATAGAGCTTGGCCAGTTCGCCGGCTGACGACGGATCGCCGCGATCGACGCCGAGTTTGAAGGTATCGGCCGCCTTGGCGTAATCCTGCGGCACGCCCTGGCCCTTCTCGTACATCAGGCCCAGATTATAGGCGGCGCTGGACTGCCATTTGGCCGACTGCTGGTAGAGATCGGCGGCATGGGCATCGTCGTGGCCGACGCCCTGGCCCGTCTGATAAAGGACCCCCAGGCGGAATTGCGCCGTGTGATCGCAATGCTGCGCCGCCCTGTCGTAGTATTTTGCCGCCTCGGCATAGTCCTTCTTCGCGACCTTGCCGTCGTAATAGGCCGTCCCCAGCACTTCCTCCGCCTTGGCGTCGTCGGCGTCGGCGGCCTTGTGATAGAGGTCGAGCGCCCGGTCGGTGTCGCGCTGCACCTGGTTGCCATCCATGTAGAGATCGGCCAGGGCGAGCGTTGCATGCAGATTGCCGCCATCGGCCGCCTTGCCATACCAGGTGACGGCCTGGGCCAGGTCACGATCGGCGTAACGGCCGCTTTCGTAATATTGGCCGAGTTGGTACTGCGCCTCGGCGTCGCCCTGGTTTGCCGCCTTGGTCATCCAGTCAAGCGCCGACTGGTCGTCGTCCTTGAGGCCGGCCGGCATGGCGCCGTGGTCGATCAGGCTGGCGACCGCCGCCTGGGCGCGAGCATAGCCGGCATAGGCCGACTTGACGATATAGCCATCGGCCTCGGCGGCGCTCATCTGGCTGACCACGCCGCTATATTGTTTGAGACTGTCATCGACCTTCGTGACGGCGCCGCAGCCATTGTCGACGATGGCGACCGGCGCCAGCCGGTGCTTCAGCTTGGGCCAGCCGGCATAGAACTGGACCTCGGGATCGGACATCGGATCGGGAAGCCCCTTGACGTGCGAATAGCCGTCCGGGTCGTCCTTTTGCATATAGGCCAGGGCCATGGCCGCGACCGAACCGTGCGGCTGCGACGGCGCCTGGAAGCGGTCGCAGGCGGCCAAAACCAGCAGGCTTGCCGCGATCGCCAGTGTGATCCGAAGCTGTTTCATCCCCGTCTCCCCGTTTGGGAGCAGCATAACCTTGGCACAGGGCGGCGGCAAGACGCCGGGCTCAGTCGCCGCCGGAATTGACCGAAATGACGTGGCCCGAGGCGTCGAACCCGAAGTCGAACCCGACGCCGTGCGATCCGAAGATAGCGCGATAGTGACGGGTCCGCGAACCGTCCGCCGCGACCGTGTCCGTCTCCAGGTTAAGGTGGTCGAGGTGCCCGAAGAGCCCGACCCAAACCGGCCCGACATCGTTGAGATCATCCAGGAAATCCTGCCCTATATCCGCGGCGAACAGGTTCGCCGGGACCTTGCCGGCCGCCGCGCCGGCCAGGATTTGCCGCGCGGCCTGCGTCAGGGCGGGCGCGTCGTCCACGAGATGCGGAGCGAAATATCCCGGTGGCGCCTTGATGAAGCGATCGGCGACCAGGGCCGCGAGGCGCGGTGACAGCTTTTGCTGGTTGGTGAAGACGACGATCCCGACATGATCGTCGGGAAAATCCATGACGTCGGCGAAGGCCGGGCCGCCGCTGTGGCCGACCCAGCGGTGACCGCGATAGAGGCCGGTTGCCCAGCCAACCGCGAAATCAGCCGTGCCGCCATCCGGCAAGGCGGTAGGCGTTTCCAGCGCGGCACGCGACGATGGGCTGAGCAGGCCGCCGGCGTCGATCCGGGCCGGCAGGCGCGCCATGTCCGCCGCACATGAATAGACGCCGCCCGCGGCATAGGCGTACTTGGCATACATGAACCAGCGCCTTTGGTTGGCGCCGTCGACCCAGCGATAATAGTCGGCGCGGCCGGGAATGGGATCGGCGACGCGTTGCGGGCCCAGGTCGCGGGCATTGTCGAAGGCTGTGCATTGCAGTCCCGCCGGCTCGACCACCTCGTCGTGAACGAGCTTGGCGAAGGGCTTGCCGCCGACGGTCTCCAGGACGAGTTGCAGCAAGGTATAGTCAAACCCGGCGTAGTCGGTCTTGCGGCCGGGCGGCGAGACGACCTTGACGGAAAAGGCCTGCTTGACCGCATCGAGGGTGTCGACCGTATTCGGGCGAATATCTGCCGCCCCCAGGCCCGACATATGGGTCGCCAGGTTGCGGATGGTGATGGCTTGCCACGCGGCCGGCAGGCCGGAGACGTAGCGGCTGGCCGGGGCATCCAGCTCGATCTTGTGCGAATCGACCAGGCGCATGAGCAGGACCGCGGTATAGATCTTGCCCGCCGAAGCGATCTCGAACGGCGTGGAGGCCGTGACCGGCGCATCGTATTCCAGCGAAGCGCGGCCGTAAGACGACAACCGCGTCACCCTGCCGTGGCTCATGACCGCGACGGCGACGCCGGGAATATGGGCGCTTTGCATCACGCGATGCACGGTATCGTCAAGGGTGTCCGCCCGGGCCGGGCTCTCGAACGTCGGGCTGAGCACAGGCAGGATCAAGGCAAGTTGCACCAGGGTACGTAGGGTCATGAAAAAGGCCTCGCGCAGGGCTCCGCCGCCGCGTTTGCCGCGGTGTCGGCAAGCTATGGATCGTGTCGGGATTTAAGCGGGGTGACGGGTGGCTTGATAATCGGCTGCCGCCTGCTCAGGCGTCACCGGATGCTGAATGACCAGAGCGTTTCGCGCCGCGTCCTGCCGATCCTCGCTCCGTTGCCATTCAGGAACCGGATGTTGAACGATCAGGCTGTTTCGGGCCGCATCTTCCCGAGCCAGGGCCTGCCGCCACTGCGGGAGCGGATATTCGGCCACGCCTTGGGGCGAGGACGCGACAGGTCTCTTCGCGGCAGGGGTGGCTGGTCGGGCCGGCGCGGCGGCGATCAGCACGACCTGCGGATGGGCGGTCTTCAGCGGCATGGCGCCCAGTTGAACGGGGGGCCAGCCGAGGGCGACAAGGCACGCGCCGGTCACGGCGATCGCCGCACCGAAGGCCTTGAACACGGGATGCCCGGTTGAAGCCTTCGCCTCCGGCTCGACCAGGCGGCGTATCCGGCTCAACAGGCTCAGGCGGTGGCCGTTCAGCGCCAAGGCGAGCGAAGCGGCACGGCGGCGTTCTTCCAGGGCCAGCAAGGCGGAAGCGTAGGTCAGTTCCTGGCGGCAGACGGCGACGGCGGCATCGTCGCAGCACAGCTCGCGATCGTCGCGCATGCGCGCACCGAGCCACCAGACGGCCGGATGGTAGAAGAAAACGGCTTCGATAAGGGTCTGGACCAGGTTCCAGGCGAAATCATGCCGGCGAATATGTTCGAATTCGTGGGCGAGCACGGCCTCGATCTGATCGGGCGCCAGCGCGGTCACGGCGGATACCGGCATGTAGATGACCGCTCGCCACAGGCCGACCGTAAAAGGCCCCGTACCCTCGGCCAGGAGCCTGAGACGCACGCCGCTTACGCCCATGTATGAGGCCGTGGCTTGGAAAAGCGCGTCGAGCCAGGCCGGCGCTTGGGCGGCCTGGGCGGCCAGCCGCGAAAGCCCCCAAAGGCCAAAAGCCGCGCGCATCAGCAGGACAAGGCAGCCGGCCAGCCAGGCGCTATCGATCCACGGCGCCATGTGCGAAACAAGACCGCCCTGCCCGCCACTTGCCGACACCGTCCCCAGGTCGCCGAGCGCCAACCCAAAGGTCGTGGCTGCGGCAAGGGGCAAGAGCAGCAAGCCGGCCCTCGCTATAGCATACCGGGCCTGCGGTTGCGCCCTTGTGCCCAGGCTCCATACCCCGAGCGCAATGGCCGCGCCCTGCCACAGGCTATGCAGCAACGTGATCTCCAGGGCGGCAAGGCATAGGGTGACACCGGGCATGACAGGCCTCCAATCTACGAAAGGCATCGTATACGAAGTTTTTCGTAGGTGTCAAGATTGGGATAGCGCCTTCCCGAAAACCTTATTTCAGCCCGGCGTCGGGTCGGGCCTGCGTGCGCTATGACGAATGCCGTGAATTACGACTGCGTCGTCTGTCACACGATAAAATACGAGATAAGGATAGGGTGTCACGACCAAACGTCGCAGGCCGCTTTTCGACGTAATCCGCCCAACGTCTGGATATTGCGCCAACAAAGCGACCATTTGTTGAATGCGAAGGCTTACGCTTCGTTCGCCCTGTGGTGACTTCGCCGCGATATAGTCAAGAATATCCGCGAGTTCAGCTGCGGCCTTGCGGGTATAGCGAAGTTTCACAGGCCGTGCTTCGCCCAGATAGCCTGAATCTCCTCATCGCTGGCGAATTCGCCGCGATCTTCCTGCGCGAGGGAGCCTTCGAATGACGCCTCCTCCTCGGCGCTCAACTGGAAAACCGGTTGCGCTTCGCCCGCGACCTGCAACACCATGCGCGCCAGTTCGTCCTGCATCTGCGGCGGAAGGCCGCGCAGCGTCTCGAAGGCCTGGTCGAGAAGTTTGGTCATGGAGGCATTATAGCCTGACTTTGACCGGGTGTCATGGCCACTTGACCAGAGATGCAAAAAGGCCGCCGGTTGCCCGGCGGCCTTTCGTTTTTACGCGGTAGAGGACGCTTACTCGCCGGCGTCCGCAGGCGCTTCGAGGAGGACTTCCGTCGGCAGCGGCTCCATCGCCTCTTCGCGCTGATGCGACAATTGTTCGTCGCGCTTCAGGGCGATGCGTTGCAGCGAGCGCAGGTAGGCGCCGGTGCCGGCCGGGATCAGGCGGCCGACGATGACGTTTTCCTTCAGACCGTCGAGCGTATCGATCTTGCCCTGGACCGAAGCTTCGGTCAGGACGCGGGTGGTTTCCTGGAACGACGCCGCCGAGATGAACGAACGCGTTTGCAGCGAGGCCTTGGTGATGCCGAGCAGGACGGGCTGCGTCAGGGCCGGACGGCCGCCACGCTTTTCCGCCTTGACGTTTTCGGCGTCGACTTCGGCCTTGTCGAGGTGGTCGGCCTTGATCAGCCCGGTATCGCCGGCGTCGAGGATCTCGACCTTTTGCAGCATCTGGCGCACGATGACTTCGATGTGCTTGTCGTTGATCGGCACGCCTTGCAGACGATAGACTTCCTGCACTTCGTTGACCAGGTATTCGGCCAGCGCCTCGACGCCCTGGATACGCAGCAGATCGTGCGGATCGGGGTTGCCG
>FSZW01000145.1_pt1 | contig 11594 bp, 5 predicted proteins | sample 1638921 | NCBI WGS metagenome assembly FSZW01 (sample SAMEA3914812, study PRJEB12502) | metagenome | biome: forest; material: soil | place: Canada | collected 2011-07-07 | depth 0.1 m | reverse complement strand
GTCCCGGGCGCCCAGCTCGACACCAAGCCGACCTCGACCCTGTCGGTCGCCATCGGCCGCTATGTCAGCCCGCACTGGGCGGTGGTGGCGACGGTCGGCATTCCGCCGCGCCTCGACGCCAATGGCGGCGGCACGATCGCGCCCTACGGCAAGCTGATGGAGCCGACCTTCGGCCCCATGGCCCTGACCGCGCAATGGCATCCGATCTCTACGGGCGTCGTGCGTCCCTATGCCGGCGTCGGCGCGGCCTATATGATCATCTTCAAGGACAAGGACGGCGCGGTCGAGCAGGCCCACATGACCAATGACCTGGCGCCCGTCGCGGAACTGGGCTCGGACTTCATGTTCAACAAGAAGCAAGGCTTCTATATCGACGTCAAGAAGGCCCTGCTGGAAACCAAGGCGACCGGCAACCTCTTCGGGGCGCCGATCTATCCGGTGGTCGGCAAGGCCTATGTCCACCCGCTGGTGGCCACGGCCGGCCTGACGTTCAAGTTCTAAGCGCCCAGGCGCCGCGCGTCCTCGGCGGGACCACTCGCCGCACGAGCGGCGGCGGGCACTTGCCCTTGCCGAAAGCTGCGCTTTCGCAGATCAGAGAGCCGCTTCGCACGCCAGCGTAAGGTTGCGTTCCCGAACACAAAACGAAAGGCCCCGCAGCGCTGCGGGGCCTTTTGCCTTATCCGGGCTTCTGGTTCTGCAACAGCAGTTGCGCCTTGATCTGGGCCTGGAACATGCACCCCGCGCCGACCAGGTCGGCGACGCTGTAATTGTCCGGATCGTCGACCGTCAGGCTCTTCAGCTTGAAGAGGTGCGTATGGCCCGGCGCGCCGATGCGCGAGACGACATACTGGCCGTCCTCGGCGACGCCGACCCCCTTGGGCCACGTCGCCTTGCCGCTGGCGTCCAGGTCGAGCTTGGCCGCGCCGCCGCCGACATAGGACAGGATGACCTCACCCTGGCCGGGGTTCGATTGCCACACATGCAGGGGAATGTTGAGATAGCACTGCGGCTCGGAGGTATCGAGATTGATGTCCGTCGCCTCGACGCCGGGCGGAATGGCGATCGCCGCGGGCGCCGGTGTGCCGCGCGAGGCGCCGATATTGCCGGCGCGCTGGCTCGCCGTCACGAAGACGGCGGTAATGCGCCCGAACAGGCTGTTGGAATCGACCATCGCCTGGTGGGATTGCGAGACGTGGCCCGAGAAAGGACCGCTAATGCGTTCCATGCTCTGGTTGTCGTAATAGACCACGGCCTCGTCGCCGGCGGCCAGTTGGATCACCGGGTCGGCCTCGGCAAAGGTCCTGGTGACCGGGGTCTTGTGGCTGGTGGCGGGGTTGAAGACGACGACCGTCGACGCCGCGGCGGGCGTGACGGCGCAGGCGAAAAACAGGCCAGCCGTCAGGGCACTCAGGCTGGCTATGCGGGGTGTGGACGTCATCCCATAAGCTCCATGACAATGTGACTTACACCGTGGAAAATACGCTTTACGAAGCCGTGTGGTCTGGGCTGTGACTCTTCCCGGGGCTCTTCGTCTGGCTTTTCGACCGCTTCGCCGTGGGCTTTGGTTTCCTTGGAGGTCTCTTTCTCGACGCGTTCCTCGCTGCTTTTGATACGTAACAGATTGAGGAACAAAGCCAACGCAAACGCGACAATGACCAGATTGCCCGGGAAGATGTGACGGCTGAATTTGTAGATGACGATATCTATACCCATAAAGCCGAGCGAGCACAGCAGAATAAAGAAGCGCGGATGTTTCTCGGCGAATTCCATCTCGACGGCCGCCGCCCCCATCAGGCCGGCGATCAGGACCAGCAGCGCCGTCGTCAGCGGATCGAAATCGTGCAGGATCCGGCCGTCGAACAATTGCTGGGCGGCGAAGGCCTGGATAAGCAGTCCCGGAATGTCGCCGGTCATGTGGGTAGCCGCGGTCGCCTCGATCGTCTGGCGGTCTTCGGCGCCGGTGAAGTCGCCCAGATTGCCGATCGGCGTCTTGTGCTGGTCCTCATAGGACAGGATGCCGCCTAAAAGCACGACGCGGCAATGCAGGTCGGTGGCGGCCAGGCGCACGGCGATGTCCGTCATGAGCGGGGTCTCGTTCGGCTTGGCTGCGCCGGGATGGTCGCAATCGTCCTGGGCGAAGGCCTGGGCGTCGGCGGCCGTGGGCCTGGGGATATCGCGCGGCCGCAAGGTGGCGAAGTTCGGCGTGCCGTCCCTGGGCCGCAGCAACCAGTCGATGGGGCGGCTTTCACGCTCGGGCTCCCCGCAGGCGGTATTGGCCACCATGGCCGACAGGCTGCAATGGCCGGTAACGCTGCGCGGGATGTCGGTGACCTCGAAATCGCCGGGCTGTTCCTCCGTCTGCTCGAGCAGGTTGGCATAGCCAAAGGACCGGCCCGTCGCCTGGATGAAGGCCTGCTCATAGGCCGTGTCCTCGCCGGGCGTGCGTTGATCGGCATAGGCCAGCACGACCGGCACGGGCAGGGTCTTCAGAACCTGGAGCAGGCGGTCGTCCTTGGCCGGATCGCTGTGGCGATCGAAAACCAGGTCGAGCACGATGCGGCGCGGATGATATAGGGCGATGGCCTGCACCACGTCGGCGATATAACCCCGGTCGAGCGGCGAATAGTAGGGCAGGTTCGCCAGTTCGCGATCGTCGATGGCGACGATGGACACGTCGTGGCTTTGCGTGGCCGGCCGGTCCGAGAACAGGCTGGCGCGCACATTGACGCTCAGATGCTCGAAATGCAGGAAGTCGGCGACGAATTCGGCGGCCCAGAAGCTGAGCAGGCAGCCCAGCAGGCCGCACACGCCGATCCAGAAGCGGGCGCGATAGACCTTGGAGAGTTTGAAGGCCTGCAACCCGCCGGCGGCTGGCGCTTCGGCGGCGATAGGGTCGGCTTCAAGCGGGGGCGTTTCTTCGGTCATGCCATCTACATTCGCCTGAGTCGTAACCGCGTTCTAGAATTTGAAGTGCGTGGCGAAGCCGAAGCCCTGATCCTGGTAGCTGCCCGAATATTCGCTTCGCCTCAGGTGCGCGGCGAAATACATGTCGACGTCTAAACGCGCGGTCGGGGTCCACCTGGTATGCAGGCCCACAGCCGCCAGGTCGCGCGGTCCTCCCGGGCTCGGCGAGGCGTAGGCGTCGACATGCCCCGTATCGACGAAGGCGCCGACCATCAGGGTCGAAGGGGCAATGTAGGCGGGGACCTGCGTCCGCAAGTGGATCACCGAGACCAGGGGCACCTGGTATTCGGCCGAGGCCCAGTAGCCCGAGGTTCCCAGAAGCGCATTCTGCCGGTAGCCGCGCACGGTGTCGCCGCCGCCGATGACGAACATCTCGGTGGCGTAAAGGGCTTCGTGGCTGGCGCGCACGGCGCCCTTCAGCACCAGGCGGTGATTGTCGTCGTTGAGCCGCCGGATATAGCTGCCGGACAGGTCGAGATAGCCGAAATAGCGATCGACGCCGGTGGCCAGGCGGTTACCCAGCAACCCCTTGCTGCCCATCAGGCTGACGACGTAGGATGAGAGGTTCGAGAAATACGAATAGGTCAGGGTCGTCCGCGAGGTCGTATATTCGGTGATGCCGTCGACCGCGCCCGGCGAGAAACTGAAATCCTCGCCCAGCAAGGCGGTGCGCACGCGGATATGATCGATTTCGCTGGCCAGGATCAGCGACCGGCCGGGCTCGACGATCAGCGGATAGCTGAGCCCGACGCTCTCGTAGAGGCTGTCGCTGATGGCATCCAGCGCATTGAACGGATGCGACAGGATCCTGGCGTTGGCCCCCTGGACCTGGAGGTTGAGCATCAGGTTCTGCGGCGTCAGCGGCGCGCTGTAGGTCAGGGCCTCGTCGGTCATGCCGTTCGTGCGGCCGATCTCGCCCGAGACATCGTCGCCCGGCACGGCCAGGCTGGCGAAATGCCCGCTCAACCCGCCGCGCGTATCGCCGACGGCCGGTGACCGGTCGCTGGCCGCGAAGGCCGACCAGCCGTAGCGGGGTTGTTCGGTCGCATCGATGTCGAAGACGGCTTCGCCCGGCTTGTCGCCCGGAAGCAGGCGGGCATTGAGGTGCGACAGGTTGCGATCCTGCAGCAGCAGCTGGTAGGCGGTCTGCAGTTCGGCGGCGCTGAGCGGCGTATTGGGGTCGATCTTGAGGCGCTGAACCAGGTAGGCCTGGTTCAGGTAGGTCGTGCCGTGAACCGCGACATGGCTCAGCCTGCCTTCGACGATGGTGATCGACAGCTTGCCGCTGGAGATATCCTGGTCGGGCAGGACCGCGCCGGAATTGATGTAGCCCTTGGCGACGATCATTTCGGTCAGGGCGTCGCGCAGGCCCTCGACATCTTCCAGCGTCACCGGCGGCCCGATATAGACCGATGTCACCCGTTTGATCTCCTCGGGCGTCAGAAGGCTGGTCGGCGTAACCTCGATCGTCTTGAGGACGACGCTTGGCGCCGCATCGACCCCGTAGGCCTGCGGCGAGCGCTGGATCTTCTCCAGCGGCGGAAGCTGAAAATACTGGGGCGGCGCCGGGGGCTGCGGGGACTGGAGCGGCGCGCCCCGAGACATTGTATTGGGCGGCGCGGCATCGGTTTCAAGTCCCGCCGTCGGGGGCGCGACCTGGGCCTTTACGGCGACAGGCAGGGCGAGGGTGGCCAGGACAAGCCAGACCGGCCAGGACCGAAAAGGGCGGGATGGGTTCATGTCAGCTGGCCGGACGCGCGGGGGCGAAAACGAGGCGGGCGGGCCGGCGGAACGAGACGTCGACCGGCGACAGGCTGTCATGCCGGGGATCGAGGACGTCGAGGCAGGCCGTATTCAGGCTCAGCTGCGTGCCGTCGACGGCATCGGACAGACCGTAGGTTTCCGGTCCCAGCCCGCCCGAGGCCTGGTCCGGAATGCGCATCAGCAGGTTGGCCATGGTGCTCTTGCCCTGCTGCAGGGCGTCAGCGGCGGAACAGATGCTGGCCGGGGCGCGGCTGTTTGCCGGGTAAAAATACGGGCCGACAACCAGGGCTTGACCGCCCGTCACGGCGGTCGTGTCGACCTGCAGGGGCTCACGGCCGGGCAGGACCGCATCATCCGGCTCGAAGCCCTCGCCCTGGCCGACGTCCTGGCCCACCGTGCCGTGCGCCAGGGCCGCGACCGTGGCCCCGAGATTACGATAGGTGGCGGGGAAGCCGGAATGCGTGCCCGGGATCCAGGCGGTGGAAAACGGGAAGATGCCGGCGCAGCTTGTGTCGCAGGCCGTATTGGTGAGGACCGGGGCGGTCAGGGTCACGCCGAGGTCGATATTCCCGTCCTGCCCGCCGGAGGCCGTGCCGGCGATATTGCTCGTCACGGCGCCGCCGTTGAGCGTCAGGCTGTTGTCGGCGCCGATACGGATTTGTCCGCCCGTCCCGCCGATCGTCTCGACGGTGCCGCCGGTCATCGTCAGGTCCGTCGCGCCCAGGGTCAGGGTGCCCGCCTGGTTGGCGGGGCCGGCCGCGGTGACGATCGTCGCGCCCGGATTGATGACCAGCGTATTGGCGTGCACCGTCACATTGGCCGAGGCGACATCCCAGCCGGAAAACACTTCTTCGTTGGTGGCCGCATCGAGCGTGAAGTCGGGCTGGGCGCCCATGATGACGGCGTTGTTGCCGATGGTGAAGGTCTTCGCTTCGACCAGGATGCTGCCGGTATTATTGACGCCCGCGGTTTCGAGATAGGCGCCGCTATCGTATGACAGGCCGTTGAACAGGATCGCGTTGTTGGGGTCGAAGGCCGAGCCCTGGCTGGCCTGGTAGTTGCCGGGCGCGTTGCCGGTCATGGTCAGGTCGTTGGCCTTGACGACGATATTGCCGCCGACGCCGCCCACCGACTCGCCGTAAAGCCAGGCGCTGTCGAGCAGGACCGTATTGCCGGTCACGGCGATATTGCCGGAACGATCCTGCGGCCCCGCGACGTAGAGATAGCTCCCGGTCAGGTTCATGTCGCCGCCGGCCAGGGCGATATTCCCGCCGGCGCCGCCGGTGGAACCGGTATTGATCTGGTCGTCGGTGGAGGCGATGGCGCCGGCGCTGCTGACGGTGAAATTGCCGCCGGCATTGGTGGCTCCCCGCCCGAACAGGCTGTAATACATATCGGTAGAGGTGAAATTCCCGGTGCTTTTGAAGGTCTCGCTGCCGGCATTGCCTGCGCCGTTGCCGTCGACCCAGACAAGGCTCGGCGCGCTGGCCGAGGCGCCGGAGAAGGTGAGGTCGCCTCCGGCGGTGACGAGGAAGGTGCCGCCCGTCGCGGTATCGGAACTGCCGTCTATGCTCGGCCTTACGAAGTCGGCGGCGTCACTGGTGGTGATGGTCAGCGTGCCGCCGGACGCCGTGCCGCTGCCCGAGAAGGTGAAAGCGCCGTCGGTCGACGCCAGCGAGGCCGCCGTCACCGTGATCCGGCCGGCCGTCGCCGCAGGCGTGGCAACCCCCGCCGCCCCCACGGTCGCGCCGCTCTGGTCGCCGATGACGCTGAAGGTGGCGTTCTGTGTCGTCAACGCGCCCCCGACGTCGAGCACGACCGTCCCGCCGCTGCCGTCGGTCGATATGGCGTCGAGCGCCGGATTGCCGTCATCGGCATTGTCGTTGGTGAAGCTGGCGGCGCCGGTGGTTGTGATCGTCAGCGTCCCTCCCGTGCGGTTGCCGGCGACGGCGTCGGCCGTCATGTCGCTGTCGCTCATGACCAGCGAGCCGGCGTGCACGGTGAGCGTCCCGGCCGCGCCGCCGACGGTCCCGTCGGGCGTGTCCGATCCGACGGTGATCTCGGAGCCGTCGGTGACCGACATCTGGCCGCCGATCGTCAGGTTGAGCGTTCCGGCATTGCCGGGGGCGGCGGGATTATAGCTGTTGCCAAAGGCATAGCCGGCGAGATTGCCGACGGCATTGGCGTTGATCGCCGAATTGTCCATGCTGAAATTGCCGGACGTGGTCAGGGTAAGCTGCCCCCCGTCATAGGCGCTTCCCGACAGGATGATCGTGCTGTCGACCATCGACATCGATCCGGTATTGACCGTCATGATGGCGCCCGGGGCGGCCCACGACGCCAGGTAGATGTTGAAATTGTTCAGGGTCAGGGGACCGGTCACCGAGACGTTGAACACGGGGCGCTGCGCCGTGGCCGAGGGGGTGTTTTGCGCGAAGTCGTCGACGATGCCGTTGACCATGTCGACGCTGTCGGCCTGGATACTGATCGTGTCGGTGCGGCCGTGGGCTTCGTCGGTGTAGAATCTCAGGCTGTCGCCGCTGAAGGTCAGGGCGCTGCCCGAGATATATTCATCGTTGACGCTCTCGTCAGATCCGTTGGACGTGTGCATGATATTCATGTCCGTGGCGCTCAACGTGCCGCCCGACGACAAGCCGATCGCGCCGTTGAGGCCGACCGTTCCGATAGCGTTGCCGACGGCGCCGATGCGGACCTGGCTGCGCACGGTCGGATCGGGATCGCCGAGGAACATGTTGGTTTCGCTGAACGACAGGTTGGATGCGATGATGTCGAGATCGCCGTCGACCGTCCAATAGGGGCTGGCGCCGCCCGCCGCGCCGTTCATGGTGATATTGCCGGTGCCCGCGCCCAGGAAGCCGAAGGAGGCGACCGACGCGGTCGACAGGGTGCCGACCGGGGTTGACGTCATGGCGATCGCCGTGCCGTCGGCGAAGTTCAGCTTGTCGGCCGTGGAAATATAAAGACTGCCGGGAACGCTGATCGAGGCATTGGGGCCGAAGACGAAGCCGTTGGGATTGATCAGGAACAGGGCGGCATTGGGCGCCGTGCTGGTAATCGTCCCGTCGATCGACGAGGCCGTGCCGCCGGTGATGCGGGCGATGATGGCGGTGAGGCTGGAACTGCCCTGGAAGGTGACCGTCTGGCTGGAGGTGATGTCGAACTGGTTGAAGCTGTGCAGGACCGTCGTGCCGCTGGCATTGGTCAGGCCGAGGTTTTGCGGGATGGTGATCGTCGCCCCGTTTTGCGTGACGACCGTGCCGACGGAGCCGTCCGTCGTCACCTGGGCCGTGGCGGCGCCCGCCCCAAGCGACCAAAGCAGGCCGGCGGCAAGAAGAGAGGCGCGAAGAGCGAAGGACAGGGCGGGGCTCATGCGTTCACGGTCCTATTGCCAGTTGCCGACGATGAGGAAGGGCGACCAATAGTAGGGATGGCTGCCGATCAGGCTCAGCTGGGCCTGGCGCAGGGCTTCGGCCCGCGACAGTTTGCGGGTCACCAGGCCGGCATAGAAGGCCGCCATCAGCTTTTCGGTCGAGGCGTCCGACACTTCCCACAGGCTGCCGACCACCGAGCGCGCGCCCGACTGATAGGCGACGCCGGCCAGGCCCAGCAACGCGTCCTGGTCGCCGGCGGCGGTCTCGCAGGCGCTGAGCGTGACCAGGTCGAGGCCGTGGCCGCCGTTGATCGAGGCGATGACGGTCTTCAGGTCGACGTCCGTCAGCCTGGTGTCGTAGCTCAGGATGAAGTTGTCCTCGCGCAGTCGCGAGAAATGGCCGTGGCCGGCAATATGCAAAAGCGTCGGTTGCTGATGCGCGGCTTGCCGGGCGAGATTGGCCTTGGTGAATTGGGCATCCAGCAGGATATCGCCACCCAGCAATCGTCCGATGGCGCCCGTTTCGGCGACGACATTGGGTAACGCCGGCATGCCCTGCCGCGCCTGCGACAGGCCGGCGATCAGGGCGACGGGATGGGTGTGGTCCATGGGCGTGGTGTCGACCAGGCTGAGCGCAATCGCCGTGCCGACGGCATAGTGGCTGACCACGTAGTCCGTACCGTCGTTCAACACCGCCAGCGGCACGCCGCGCAGCGATTCATTGGGGGCAAACACCAGGGTCTTGACCTGGGCATCCTGCAGCATCTTCGCTTCCGGACGCAACAGCACGTCGTACAGCGCCCGGGCTGGCGCCAGATAGCCGGTGTTTTGCGGGTCGCTCAACTCATGGCGCAGGCTGTCGGTGTCGGCCGCGACCTGCGCCACCTCGATCTGGGTGCTGAAAGCGGAAATGGCCCTGGACGTGGCGACGATGACCACGACGTGATCGTCGAAGACGACGGGATAGATGACCGCCGTTCCCGGATCGATCTGGTCGAGATCCTTGCGGCTGCGCACCCAGCTCTGGATGCAGGGCTCATCGAAATAGGCTTCGAAATCGATGACCTTTTCCAGTTCGAGCAGGTCGCGCGCGCGCCTGAGACTGGCCGGGTCGTTGCTCGACAGGTCGAGAATGTCCTCGACCTGGGCCAGCAGGGCCTGCGACATCAGTTGGCGCAGGCTGGCCCTTTGCTCGATATTGGTCTGCGCCGACAGGACGGGCTGCATCGCCTCGATCAGGGTCGCCACGCGATCATAGGCTGCAAGCGCATAGCCCTTTTGGTTGGCGCTCTCCAGCAGGGCGGCATATTGCGTGCCGAATTCCAGCTCCAGCGAGACGTTGTCGATCTTGGTGGCCAGCAGGTTGGCTTCGCCCGTCAGGGAAATGGCTTCGGACGTATAGCGCTGCAGGCCGTAGAGGCGGCCCAGCAGACCCATGGCCTGGGCCTGGACCACCGGCTCGGGCTTGCCGGCAAGAATGCCTTGCAGGATCTGCGTCGCCATCTGGCTGTAGCGCGCTTCGGGATACAGGGCATAGCGGCCGATGGCGGCGTCGGCGACCGCCAACTGGCCGTCGAAGCTCTTTGCGCCGACCGCCAGGTCGAGCGCCTTGTCGAGCAGGGCGCAGGCGCGATCGTCGTCGATCAGGGTGTAGGCGTAATTGACCGCCAGGACCCGCGCCTTGACGCCGACGCTGGCGGCCAGGGTCGGGCCGGCCGTGGTGAAGGCGGTGACGGCCGCCTTGTAGGTGGCTTCGGTCCGGGTGCCGTAATCCCGGGTGATGGCCTTGCCGCGCAACTGGTTCAGCCACAACAGGTTCGACGCGGGAACGTTCGACAGGCGGGCCGAGACGAGCGCCGCATTGTACTGGCTCTTGCCGGCGATCTCGGCCAGGCCGTCCGAGCGCGCCTGGGCGGCGCTGTCGTTCAACAGGTCCAGCGCCTTGCGATTGTCGCCGATGGCGGCATAGGTCAGCCCGAGCCCACCCTGGGCCAGGTCGGTAAAGGTCGCGTCCTGGGCCTTGGTGGCCTGGTCGAACAGGGACTGATAGTCGGCGAGCGCTTCGGAATAGCGGTCGTCGGCCAGGGCGGCGGCGGCGGCCTTCAACTGGTTCGCGAAGCCTGGGTTGACCTCGGCCCGTGCCGGGCCGACAGAAAGCTCCAGGGCACACAGGGCCATGCCGCCCCAAATGCATAATGCGGCCGGCCGAAACCCCATCCCCTTAGCCCCCAACTCGCCCACCCCTGCGCGAGCGATGGCGGTGGCCTTGGCCACAATCCCTAACAGGATATTAATTTTTGCCGCATGGCAATACGGAACTAGAGCATTGTTATCTCAAATGAAGCTGAAGCAGGGCGTCTGTTGGCCTGAAGCCACGCTTTCGCCTGGCAGCATGCACCCTCATCCGATAGCGGGTCGCGGATTATCGGATAGATTGTGCGGCTGGCCGTCCGTCGGATGGCCGCCACCCGTATCACCGTCGCCGTGGCCCGGCACTCATGACATTCACGCTCGTGATAGTGAGTGTTGACAGGCGCCGCGTTTGCGTGCATCGTCAGGCTAACAGCTCGGCATAAATGATCGGCGCTGGCAGGGAGAGAAACATGAAGGGATTGCTGTTGGGATCCGTGTGCGTGGTCAGCATGGCCATGGCGACATCAGGCGCTTTTGCTGCGGACCAGGATTCAGAAACGAGTTCAAAACCCACCACGACATCTGATTCCGTGACGACAATCATCGTGACAGCCCAGCGGCGCAAGGAAAATCTGTTACAGACGCCGATGGCGGCCTCGGTAATTTCCGGAGCGACATTGGCGAGTAAAGGTGTTGTTACGATTGATTCTCTTCAATTCGTCATGCCGAGCGTTACTGTGGATAATTTTGGCCAGGGGCTGGAATTCAATATCCGCGGTATCGGTAAGGGCGAGCACAATACCCAGACCACGACCGGCGTGATCACCTATCGCGACGGTGTCCCCACCTTCCCGGGCTATTTCCAGGAAGAGCCGTATTTTGATGTCACCGATGTTCAGGTTCTGCGTGGCCCTCAAGGCACGGTCGTCGGACAGAATTCGACGGGCGGCGCCGTATTCGTCAACACCTCGAATCCGATCATCGGCGGCGGCGTACATGGCTATCTCAATGCCAACGTCGGAAATTACAGTGATGCCGGCGCGCAAGGCGCGATCAATTTACCGATCAGCGATACCCTCGCGGCCCGCGTGGCGTTCTTTGGCGAGAAGCGCGATAGTTTCTACACGATTACCGGGCCGGGCGGTTCGGCTTATACCGGCAACCCAGGCAATTTGCGCGAGTCGGCGGGACGCATCAGTTTCCTTTGGAAGCCGGAAAGCAGCCTCTCCGTCCTGTGGAAGACCGATATCGACCATCTCGATCTCGGCGCCTATCCGGCCGATCCGTACACGGATCGGTTCAGCACCTTACCCGGCACCAGCACACCCAATCCCGACTATAC
>FSZW01000015.1_pt1 | contig 12268 bp, 9 predicted proteins | sample 1638921 | NCBI WGS metagenome assembly FSZW01 (sample SAMEA3914812, study PRJEB12502) | metagenome | biome: forest; material: soil | place: Canada | collected 2011-07-07 | depth 0.1 m | reverse complement strand
GCTGTCGAGGGCTTCGAGCAATTCCTCGACCTGATGGCGTTCGAAGCCGCCGACGTAATCTCCGTCATTGATGTAGCAAGGCGACGGCCCGACGAGGACTAGCGCCTTGAAGAGTTCCGAAGCCTTGCTGGCCGCAATGATTCCCATCATGGCGCTGACCGAATGTCCGACGAAAACGGCATTTCTCAGGTTCAACTCGCGACCGATTTCAACAATGTCGTCAGCATATCCGTCGAGCCGGCTGTATTTCGCCGGATCATAAGCGGACAGGTCCGACTTGCCCGCCCCGACATGGTCGAAAAGAATGATTTGATGGTCATCCGCAAACGCGGGCGTCACGAAGCGCCACATGTTCTGGTCGCAACCGAAACCATGGGCAAACATAATCGCGGATGATCCAGATCCCTGGATCGTCACATTGTTGCGGCTGAGCGCGCTCATCAGGTCGACCCTTTTATTATGAATAATACCTGTCATACGGCGCGATTGATATACGCAATTCTGTCTGGATCGGATTTTCTCTTGCCCAAGCATCGTCAAAAGTAAGACTTTACCTGGCGGAAGGCAACGGCCAACTCGCATTGTACTCTGACATCCCTAGCTTCGGGACGCACAGACGCAATGTGCCACGCGAACGATTCAGTGCATCGTAGTATCTATCAACGGCTGCAAAGTCGTGAAGTGCACGGGCCACATCATCGACGCGCGGAACCGAATGCGAGGCGCTCGCGAACTCTCCGGCAGCCCGATATCAATGGTAATATTAAGCCATATTATTTCGGCCCGCATGCACATGAAATGCGATGACGTACGATTTCTCAGTGCACAGAATTTGCACACGAAACAACACAACATATTGATTATATTTATCTTTCCGTCCAGCCATCATCGGCGCCACGGAGACGCGGAAAGCCTTGTCGTGCCCGGCGGTTGCAGGGTATCGCTCATCCGCGCCTTGTGCCGCAAGGGCGGGAAACGGCCAAGGGTCGGGAAGGCCGAGGCCGGCCGGCGCCTTATAGCTGTTGAATCACTTCGACGCAGAAATCGACGAAGGCCCGTACCTTGGCCGGCGGATGTTTTCGCGAGGGATGGTAGGCGAACAAAGGGAAACGCTCGCCATGCCAGGCCGGAAACAGGTCGATCAGGGCACCGCTGGCGAGCAAATCCTTCACGCCCCAGCCTATGATTTGCGCAATGCCCGTACCGGCGACGCATTCATCCATCATCGACTTCGGATCGGTGAAGATCAGCGGACCGCTGGTCTCAACGTCGATCGTCTCCGAGTCGCGGACGAACGCCCAATCGTAGGGTTTACCCGAGTGGGGATCGACAAACTGTAGACAGCGATGGTCGATGAGGTCCGACGGATGCCCGGGTCGTCCGTACCGTTCGATATAGCCGGGCGACGCCACTGTCAGGATCGGCGCGTCGATGAGTTTGCGCGAAACCAGGGTGGAGAGGCGCGGTTGCCCGAAACGGATCGCCAGGTCTACCCCCTCGGACACCAGGTCACCGAGACGCTCGCTCGACACGAAGGCGACGGTCAGCCTGGGATAGCGTTCGCAGAACAGGCGCAGGCGGCCGGCCAGCACCATCGGCAGGAAAAAGGGGTCTATGTCGACCTTCAGGCGACCATGGACGGCGGAGATGGCGCCCGACGCGACGACCGCCGCGTCCTCGATCGCGTTGAGGTGCGGCTTCACCTCCTCGTAAAAGCGACGGCCTTCGTCGGTGAGCGACACCGATCGCGTGGTGCGATCGAGCAATCGCACCCCGAGCCGCCCCTCCAGGCGGCCGATGGCCCGGCTGACACCGGAATCGGTAAGGCCGACGAGCTCGGCGGCCTTTACGAAGCTGCCGCCCTCGACAACCGCCGCCAGCACGCTGACGCCCGACAAGATCCTCCCATCGAATGACATGATCCATTCCTGATAATTGATCATGAAATATCTGACATAAGCGCACTTAATTCAAGGCCCATTTGGGGCGATAAACGCCGGGACGCGAAAGCCTCTTCTTTCGTTCGACCGTAGAAAAGGACCCCCTCATGACCATCCAAAACAATCCCCGCACCCTCTTCAAAGGCGGCACCGTCATCACGATGGATACGGCCGTTCCCAACCTCGCAACCGGCGACGTGCTCGTCGAAGGCGACCGCATTGTCGCGGTTGGTCCAAGCATCCAGGCAGGCGATGCGGACGTCATCGACGCTTCGGGACGCATCGTCATGCCGGGCCTCATCGACGCCCACCATCATATGTGGCTGGGCGTCGTCCGGCGCCTGATGCCCAATGTCGACGATCTGAACGACTATTTCGAGCTTGTCGGTCGCAGGATGGGCTTGAACTATCGTACGCGCGACTTGTATCTCAGCACCCGGCTGACGGCCTTGGCATCGCTCGACGCCGGCATCACAACGGTCGTCGACGCCTGTCACCTTTCGATCAGCCCGGAGCATACGGATGCGGCCCTGGCCGCGCTCGATGAAAGCGGCCTGCGCGCGCTTCACCTGGTCGGCGCTCCCCTGAACGATCAGGCATCGGTAGCGCATCTGCCGCAAGACTTCGAACGGCTGGCGCTCAGGTGGAACGCCGGTGGCGGACGGGTCAGTGTCGGCATGTTCGCCCAGACCAATCAAGAGTGGTGGCGGGTCGCCCGCGCCCTCGACCTGCGTATCCTGACCGAATTCTCCGGCGACTGGTTCCAGCTGGGGCCCGAATTCGCCGAAAAGGGTGTTCTCGGCCCGCGCAATATCTTCAACCATTGCACGCGCATCCCGCAGGAGATCTGGAAGCTGTTCGCCGACGCCGGCGTCAACGTGACGGTCAATCCACGCTCGGACGCCCTGTTCGGCTTCGACGATGAAAGCTTTGCCTACCAGCAGGCGATCGACCACGGCCTGGCGCCGGCCCTCGGCATCGACCTCGACACCGCCTTCGGCAGCGACATGTTCGGAGAGATGCACGCCCTGTTCGGCCTGCAGCGCTCGGTCATGCGGTCCCGCCGTTTCCGCGGCGAGACGGACGCACCGGCCCCGATCACCGTCGAGGCGGTCCTGAAGGCCGCCACGGTCAACGGCGCCCGCGTTGCGGGACTGGAAAGCACGGTCGGCACGCTCACTCCGGGCAAACAGGCCGACATCATCATGGTGCGAACGGACGGCGTGGCGGTCTTCCCCGTCACCCATGCGATCGCCACGATCGTCCAGGCGGTCGAACGCGCCGACGTCGAAACCGTGATGGTCGCGGGCCGTATCCGCAAGCGGGCCGGCAAGCTGGTCGATGTCGATCTCGCCAGGCTGCGGACCGAGGTGGATGCCTCGCGCGACTATCTGCTCGACTTGAGCGGCCATCACCCGGACCTGCTTTCCGCCGCCGCCTTCTAAGCCGTAGGTCCGTGCGCCGCTCACCGGGCGGCGCACGGACCCAATCCCATCCCTGTCATGGAGACCGTCATGTCTGCGCCCATCTCAGAACGCGTCGCATCGCCGGATGCCGCACCCCGTCACCTGTCGCGTCCCGCCCTCGGTATCATCGCCGCCCTGTTCTGCGGCTACCTGGCCGTCGGCCTTCCCTTGCCGATCCTGCCGCTGTTCATTCACGACAAGCTCGGCTTCAGCAACCTGATCGTCGGGCTGGTTATCGGCGTCCAGTTCCTGGCGACGGTCCTCACCCGGGGATATGCGGGCCGCATAGCCGATAGCCGGGGCGGCAAGCGATCCGCCCTGCAAGGCGCCGGGGTCTGCGCGCTGGCCGGCCTGCTCTATTTCATTGCCGCCACCCCCGGCCTGTCGCCGGCCGTCAGCCTGGCCATTCTGCTTGTCGGTCGTGTGACCGCGGGGATCGGTGAAAGTCAGTTCGTCACCGGCTGCGTCGCCTGGTCGATCGCTTCGGTCGGTCCCCAGCGCGCCGGCATGTCGATGTCGTGGACAGGTATCGCCATGTTCGCGGCGCTGGCTATCGGCGCGCCGGTCGGTATGGCGCTCTATCAGGCCTTTGGGCTTGAGACTGCCATGACGGCCTGTATCCTGGCGCCGCTCGTCGCCGGCCTTATCGCGATCGGCGCGACCGCCTACACAAGCCCCACCGGCCAAAGACTGCCGTTTCATCGGGTGATCGGACAGATCTGGCGCGAAGGCCTGGGCCTGATGCTGCAGGGCGTCGGTCTGTCGGGCCTGACGGCTTTCGCCTCGCTCTTTTTCGCGGCCCACGCCTGGAACCACGCCGGCCTGGTGATGACCGCCTTCGGTATCGGCTTTATCCTTGTGCGCCTGGCCCTGGGGAGCCTGCCGGACAGGATCGGCGGCTATCGTGTCGCCCTGTGGTCGTTTGTCGTCGAAGCGATCGGACAGGCCTTCGTGTGGGGTGCGCCCAACGAGATCGTCGCCCTCGCCGGCGCGCTCGTCACCGGTCTGGGGTGTGCGCTCGTCTTTCCGGCGCTCGGCGTCGAGGCGCTGAAGCGTGTATTGCCGGCAAACCGCGGCAGCGCGATGGGTGCGTTCGTCGCGTTTCTCGACATCGCCTACGGCCTTGCCGGCCCCACCGCCGGCCTTATCGCCGGTCAATTCGGCTATGCCGCCGTATACCTGTTCGGCGCGGTCTGCGCATGTCTCGGCGCAGCCCTGGTCGTGACCGCCCGCAACCCTAAATCCTGATCATCATTATGCACATCGGCGGATGTGCCGAACCATGAACCCACTTAAAACAAGGAAATGCTCCATGTCACGCATCTTCATTACCGGTTCGTCGACCGGCCTCGGCCTGATGGCGGGCGAGTTGCTCGCCGCTCAGGGACACCAAATCGTCCTTCATGCCCGCAATGCCACCCGCGCCGAAGCGACCCGCCGCGCCATGCCCAAGGCCGAAGCGATCATCGAGGGCGACCTCGATACGATTGCCGGCGCAAAGGCGGTCGCCGCTCGCGTCAACGATCTCGGGCGCTTTGACGCGGTCATCCACAATGCCGCCGTCGGTTACCGGGAACCCCACCGTCTGACCGCCGACGGCCTGCCGCATGTCTTCGCGATCAACACACTGTCGGCCTATATTCTGACAGCTTTGATCGAACGGCCGAAACGGCTGGTCTATCTCAGCTCCGGGATGCATCACCATGCCGACGCCAATCTCGACGACATCCTGTGGAAGCGGCGCCGCTGGAACGGCTCGACCGCCTATGCGGAGAGCAAGCTTCATGATGCGATATTGTCTTGCGTTGTGGCGCGACGCTGGCCCGACGTGCTGTCAAACGCACTGGAGCCCGGCTGGGTGCCGACCAGGATGGGCGGCGGCGGCGCACCTGACGACATGGAACAGGCTCACCTGACACAGGCCTGGCTGGCCGCCAGCGACGAACCGGAAGCCAGGGTGACCGGCGGATATTTTTACCATATGCGCCCGCTCCGCCCAAACCCGCAAACAGATGACACCGCGCTTCAGGACCGGCTTGTCGCGATCTGCGCCGGCTTGTCGGGCATTCCCATGCCGGCCTGATCGCGCCATTGGTCCGCTGTGGGGCCCGCTGTGGAAACGGAAAAACCTGTCGTGGGCAGCCCATGCCAGGGTATTTCCCATCCGCGCCCCCTGCCGCAAGGGAGAATATCCGGCGAGGGTCGGTCCATGCGAAGACATTGTTACGCGGCGCGTCCACAGGCGGATCCATGGCTCAGTTTGCAGTGGTCCCATAATATTTCGCAATAGTGGATCTTTCTAGATCCACCATGTCGCCTAGGGTGACGCCCTTCGAATGCGCCTCTTCAGAGCGCAATCTGCCGACCTTACCGATTAACGCGTTGCAAGTCGAATAGCGGAGAGCATGAATGCGCGTCGCAGGTGCCCCTCAAACGAGCCTGGAGGCAACTCGGGTGGCTCCTGGCCGCTATGTCTATGGGCTGGGCATAATGGCGATTGGCTCGCTCAGCCTGGCCTGGGGCGATTTCGTCAACGGACAGTCCGTCCCCGCCTCCTTCCCCGATCGAACCGTCCTCGCCTACATGGCCGGCGCCTTCATGCTCATCGCCGGCGCCGCCATCCTGTGGCGCCGGACGACGGCTTGGAGCGCACCGGCCGTCGCTGTCTATTTCGCGGTCATTGTCGTGATGCTGATGAATGGGCCTGAATTGATCGCCCAATATAAGGTGTATGGCGAATATGAAGCCCTGGCCATCCAGCTCGCGATCGCTCTCGGCGCGCTTATCGTCTTCGCCGCAAACGCCGGGATCGATGCCGGCCTGGCCGCGCGCCTTATACGAATTTGCCAGGTCATGTTCGGCATTTGCGCGCTCGTTTTCGGCGGAGCGCACTTTGCGTACATGAACCTGACCGCCCCGCTGGTCCCGAAATGGCTACCGCCGTCGCAAGACTTCTGGGCCTATGCGACAGGCATGGGTCATATCCTCGCAGGTCTCGCCATCCTGACGGGCGTTCGCGCGCGCCTCGCCGCCATTCTTCTGACCGCCATGTATGCGAGTTTCCAATTTCTCATCCACATCCCGATGCTCCTGGCCGATCCCTCCAACCATTATATCTGGGGGGAGAACGCGACGAATATCGCCCTTACAGGCGTCGCCTGGCTTGTCGTGGACACCCTTCCCCGGCCGCCACGATAGTCGTCACAGCACGATAGTCGTCACAGACAGGGCGCATGCGGGTTACGGCCCGGCCATGTCCGCAGACGTCTGATTAGCCGATCGTCCTGGCCATCTCGGAGGTCCTGGACCAGCCAAGGCTTTCGTAGAGCGGCAGGCCCGCCTCCGTGGCGTGCAATATGGCATAGGTCACGCCGCGCCGTTTGAATTCGGCATCCGCGACATCCAGAAGACGCCGCGCCAATCCCTGCCGACGGAAGGTCCGTTCAACGAAGAGGTTGAGGACATAGCCGCGTCTGTCGTCCCGCGGATGAAGCGGGTGGGGCGGCCACTCGATTTCCATCAGGCCGATGCCGGCGACGGGTTGTCCCAGGTCGTCCGCGACAAAGCCGAAATAACGTCCGTCCTCAAGCCTCGGCTTAAGCCATGCCTGGAACGCCATCGTCATGGCCGAAACGTCGGCGGCGTCCTTGCCCGACTCCAGAAACATTTCCGCGCGATGCCGGCAGACAAGACCGGCATCCAGGGGCGAAACAAGGCGAATATCAATCATGATCCCCGGCTACGGTTCAAAGGCCTGCTCGAATTGCAGATGCCTGAAAGTTCAATCTTGCGAAAGCCCGAATTTAACTTCCTTCGACCGAAAATCGATGGTGATCGCGGCGAATTGGCGCAGAAAGTTCATGCCGATCAGCAAGGCCGGCCGGTCGGTCAAATCCCACATCGAAAAGTCGTCGACATCGGCGGCGACAAGGGAGCCCCCGCTGAAAATAATCGATTGGAGGTCAATCCGGGAGATTTCAAAGGCCGGTCCGCGTATCTCGCCGCCGGTAACCCCCGTGAGGACCGCCTCTCCGAGATCGCTCATTTTCGGGTTGCGCTTCAACAGGGCCTGGTAAAGCGCGCTATTGCAGACGGATACTTCGGCGCCGGTATCGACGAAGGTTTGAGCTTCCACGCCGTCGACCTTGCAATTGCTCATCCGTAACCGGCCGCCATTGCCCTTTGCCCGCACGACGACGGTTTGAATGGAGGGATCGGCGTCCGCCATCGGGTTGTTCACGCGATCGACCTTAAGCACATGGTGTTTGAAATCGAAAACCACCCGGGCGTTGTGAATGACATCCAGGCCCAGGATCCCGTCGGCGCCGATCAAGCCGAACGGGAGGATCGGCGCCTCCAAATCCGCCCTTGTAAAGGGTCCGTATTTCAGCGCCTTTATCGCGGCCACGGAGGCGGATACCTGCCGTGCGAGGCCCGAGACATTTACCCGCCTTCCTGTCTCCAGGCCCAGCTGTGCAGCGATCGTGTCGGCCACGATCGTACGCTCCGCGCCGGTATCGACGATGAACCGAAAAGGCCCGGCGCCATTTACGGCGACCTGCACCGTCAGGAGCGTGTCAGCGTCCGTCCTGGTGATCAGGCTGCCCGAAGGCGGCGCCGGTTCGGGGGGCGCGCCGTCTTGCGCAACGGCCCACGAAGGAAGGACGGCGCCAAAGACAAGCCCGCCAAACCCGGACAGCATATTTCGCCGAACACAAAAATCCGCCATCGCCTCGCCCGTCACACGCTATCGAAGATTTTCAGGACGATGTCGCGGTGGATGGACCCGGACCCGATCAAGGCCCTGGCTATATCGTTATCGGGGAAGAACGACAGGACAACACAGCGAGCTTCGTCGGAGTCCGGGCAACTGAAACATGCCAAAGTGCTGATAAATTCCAGGGGTTCCGCGACGCGGTCGACGGTAAGTTTGACCGGCATCGCAAGCCTGCCACAGCCCTTGATTGCGATGTCGTTCGCCGGGAGAACCTTGCGGACATTCTCCATCAGGTCAGGCCCGGCTCCGAACCGGCGTTCCCGCAACCGGCCTGTGGCGGAGCCGAAAAGGTGAAGGTAGAACTCTCCGCAGTTGACGACACGCGACGCAAAGCCGCCGGGTTGCAGGCACAAATCGAGAAAGTCGAGGGGGCGCACCGTGGGCGACAGCCGAAGAAGCTCGAGCAGGCGGCCCATCGCCTCATTTATGGCGATCACTTTCCATTCCTCGTTCAAAGCTATCGCAGGGCTTGGATTCATTGCCTGAAGCAACCGTCCCGCGGTTGCCATATCAAGCATGGGGTTGGACGGCTCAGGAAAAGTCTCCGGCGCCAGACCCGCGGCAAGGAAGAGTTGATCGCGCGTCGCCACGTCCAGACGCAGGCTGTCGGCGATTTTCAAAATGATCTCCCGGCTCGGCACGGCGCGGGCGTTTTCGATGAAGCTGAGATGGCGCGTGGAGATGCCCGCCTCAAGGGAAAGCATCATCTGGCTCATGGCGCGCTGACGTCTCCAGTGCCGCAGCAAATCACCGAACCGCCGGGAACCCTGGATATTGGCCACTGACATACCTTTCCTGGGAAAGTGCAAGTTTTACTAAAGAGAGAAACAGGCCTTTCAGGAAAGTTACCATAAGGGTAATGGTGGAACTCAAAAGATCCACCAATATAGAAGATTATGGAACCACTGCGTCAGATCTTGTTCGACCTTCGAGACGCGCCGCCGCGGCGGCTTGCCCATACCCTGTATCACCTGTTGGTGCAGGCCATTCTGCAGGGTCGCCTGGCGATCGGCGTGCGTTTGCCGTCCTCGCGGGAGCTCGCCCGCGAAATCGGCATTTCCCGCAACACTGTGATCAATGTCTTTGATCGCCTGATGATCGAGGGGTATGTGGCGCCGCGGCAAGGCCTGGGCTTTTTCGTGACGCACGACGGAAAGAAGGGGCGGCCGCGAAGCGCGGCCGTCGGCGAGCGGCATTACCGGCGCCATGTCGCTGCAAACTGGCAAGGTGTCCAAAAACAGGACATTTCCAGGGAAGGCGTGATTTTCGATCTTTTCCCGGGCGTGCCCGATACCAGCGTCTTCCCCGGCGATGTATGGCGCCGGCTTTACGCACGGGCCGCGCGCAACCACCTGTTCGGCGAAAGGGCCTATATGGAAACGCAGGGCCGCAAAGGCTTGCGGGAGGCGATCGCACACCACCTGTCGCTGACGCGCGCGGTCTCCTGCGACGCGGCTGACATCGTCGTCGCGGGCGGGACGCAGCAGGCGGTCGACCTGCTCTGCCGCTTCCTGGTTACACCGGGAGAAACGACGGTAGCCATTGAAGAGCCCGGATATATTTTTGCCCGCCGCGCCTTCGAAATGGCCGGCGCCAAGGTCGTGCCGGTCCCGGTCGATTCCGAAGGACTTGTCGTCGCGCAGCTCCCTGAAAAGGTCGACCTGATCTTCGTCGCGCCTTCGCACCAATTCCCTCTGGGATATGCCATGTCGCCGGAACGGCGCAGGGAACTGATCGCCTTCGCGGCGGCCCGGGGCGCGCTCATCCTTGAAGACGATTATCAGGCCGAGTTCCCGCTCGATGGGAAACCCGCGGACGCCCTGCAGTCCCTGGACCGGCACGAAACGGTATTTTACATCGGCACCTTTTCCAAATGCATGTTCCCGGAACTGCGGCTGGGCTTCATCGTTCCGCCGCGTTGGGCGCTGCCGCCGTTGCTGGCCGCGAAGCAAGTCAGCTTTCATGAGAGCTCGCAAGTCGAACAGGACGCGCTTGCGGCCTTTATCACGGAAGGACATCTTACCCGCCATATTCGAAGGATGCGCATCGTGTACCGCGCCAAGCGCATCGCGATGGAGCGCGCCCTGCGCCGCCATTGCGGAAAGTGGATCGAGGCCATCAACCTCGATGGCGGCGTCTACATCACGGCCCAACTCCGTGGTGACGTGGACGCGGTGGAAATTGCAACCCTCTGCCGCGCGGGCGGCCTTGGGATCCTGCCCCTGGCCCTGCTCTACAGCGGCAAGCCCGAAATGAATGGCTTTGTCATCGGGCTCGGACGCATCGCGCTAAACCAGATCGACCAGGCCATGGCGTGTCTCTCATCCGCCCTGGCTCAAAACGAGGGCGTCCGGGCAACGGTCTCCACCCGGTAGGATTACGCGCCGCCGGCGCGGAGCCGGCTGCGCTTCCAAGTCCTTGCCTGGTCGCGCAATGTAACGAACCGAGGTTGATGCACGGGCGACGGCGTGAACCCCGAAAGGGTTCACACCGTCGCCGCGCCGTTGAATAGCCCGATGAATATCGGGCCGGATCAGAACTTCGCCTGTATGCCGGCGATGATGGTGGTGCCGAAGATGCCGGCATTGGCCCAGGCGGGGTTGTAGTTGAAACCGCCATAGGTCGTCGGATCGTAGGGCGCCTTGGTATTGAAGACGTTCTTCACGTTGATGAACGCTTCCCAGCCTTCCTTGGGCAAGGCGTAGGCGCCGTGGAAGTCGAAGTCGAGGAAGGCCTTGACCTTGCAAGCCACCGGCGTCACGCCGTCCAGATAGGTCAGATTGATGTTCGACGCCGTCGTACCGTCCGAATTGGTGCAGACGCCCGGCGTATCGCCGAAGTCCTCCCCTTGCAGGGTATAGCCGTCCGTATAATAGGCCGTCACAGTGGCAGAGACCTTTTGCCAGATGAAGGTGTTGGCCCAGTTGGCGCGGAACTTCGGGGTGCCGGAGGCCGACACGTTGTTATAAGGCCCGATCGTGCCGGCATATTTTTGCGTGCCGTCCGGCGTTTCCATGTTCAGGCGCGTCGTAAGGTTGCCGTCGAACATGCTACGATACTTGATCCCCCAGGGCAGGTTATAACGGGCCGTCGCACCGAAGTCGAAGCCGTTGGTCAGTTCCTTGTTCTGATTGATGAAGCCATACTGGATGAAACCCAGTTCCGGCTTGGCGCTCAGATCGTTCGGATCGGCGGGGTTGGCGATGACGGTATACCCCGCCGGCTCGGGCGTGCCGTTATAGTAGGCGGCGATCGCAGCGCCGATATTGGCATTGTTCGGTGTGATCACATCCTTCTTGACGATATTGTACCAGTCGACCGAGAGGCTGAGGTCCGGGGTCGGATCCAGCACGAAGCCGATCGTGAAGTTTTGCGACTTCTCCGGCTGCAAGCCCTTGGTGCCGACGGTCGTTTGGCCGAGGCTGTAGTTCTGACCGTAGCCGTCGTTATTATGCAGCGCCAGGAAGCTGGCCGGCGCCGTTGCGGTGGTAAAGCCCGTCGTTGGCAGGGCGTTGGCTTCCGAGAAGGTCGGAATGCGGAAGCCCGTCGAATCCGTTATGCGGAAGGTCAGGAACTTGACCGGTGACCAACGGGCGCCGAACTTCGGCGAGAAGGCGTGCTGGCCGGTCGAATAGTCGTCATAACGGCCCGACAGGTTGAGGTCGAGTTGCTTCAGGATCGGCGCATCGAGTTCGAAATAGGCCGCATTGGTGCGGCGGGCCCCAATAACGCCGACCGGATTGAGCGTGAACCAGCGGTTGGTCGCGCCGTTCAGGTCGTTGTTGGCGCTCGGATTATCGATCGACTCGAAGCGCGTGGAGGCGCCCAGACCGAGTTGCAACGGCCCGCCGGTCAGGTCGAGCAGCTCACGGCTAACCGTAGCTTGCAGCATGTCCAGCTTCGACACCGAGCTCTGGGTATTGGTCGGCGCGATGAAGGCGTTTTCGGCTGCGCTGTTGGCCGACGGGTTGACGAAGTTGTACGAACCCGTATTCACCGCCGTGATCAGGTTGGCGATATAGAGGTCGCCCTTGGCGATGACGTCGAGATCGTCTTCGGTCGCGGTGCCTTCGATGGTGTAGTTC
>FSZW01000288.1_pt1 | contig 12505 bp, 6 predicted proteins | sample 1638921 | NCBI WGS metagenome assembly FSZW01 (sample SAMEA3914812, study PRJEB12502) | metagenome | biome: forest; material: soil | place: Canada | collected 2011-07-07 | depth 0.1 m | reverse complement strand
GGTCATGCGCGCCCACCAGAAGTACGACAAAGGCAATGGCAACAAGCGCCTGCTTTTGTACATCCACAACAATTACGGCGAACCGAAATCGTTCGCAGATTTCGTGTACCTTAGCCAGCTTACGCAGGCCGAGGGCATCGAACTGGCGGCCACCCACCTGCGCGCCGCGCGGCCGCAGAACATGGGCACGATGTACTGGCAGATCAACGACGTCTGGCCGGGCGCCTCATGGGCCAGCGTCGACTATTACGGCCGCTGGAAGGCGCTGCAATATCACGCCAGGCGGTTCTACGCCCCCCTGGCCGTCAGCTTCCTGCGCAAGGACCGCGTCAGCGAGGCCCACGTCCTGTCCGATCTCACCGCAGCGACGCCGGTCGCCTGGCGGGTCACCGTGCGCGATTTCGCCGGCCGTACCTTAAACCGGAAGACGGGGACGATGACCGTCGCCCCCCTGACCAGCCCGGCCATCGGCAGCTTTGCCGACGCCGACCTGCTGAACGGCGCCGATCCGAAGACGAGCCAGGCGGAACTTGAACTGCTCCAAAACGGCCAGGTGGTGGCGAAGACCTTTGTCTACTTCGGCCCGGCCAAGGCCTTGAAGTGGAGCGATCCCAAGCTTGAGAGCCGCATTGCCCAGGCCGCGGACGGCTATGACGTCACGGTCAGCGCCGGGTCTGCCGCCCGGGGTGTCTGGATCGACACCGGCGCGCTCGAGGTCAGCCTCTCCGACAATGCCTTCGACATGACCGGCGGCGAAACCGTCACCGTCCACGTCAAGACCTCGGCCAACCCGCGGGCCTTCGTCAGGGCTTTGAAGGTGCGCTCGTACTACGGTTCGGCGACGGCGGGCGCGTCGTGAACCCCAGTCCGCTCCTGACCCTGATCCTGATGTTGCTGCCGGCGGCTTGGGCCCAGGGCGCCGCCGCTCGGACACCGGCCGGCGACGCCACCGTCAAGGCCCTGACGCTCGACGAAAAGGTGGCCGAACTCCAGGCGGCGGCGCCCGCCGTGCCGCGGTTGAAAATCAAGGGCTACAACTGGTGGAACGAAGGTCTGCATGGCATCGCCCGCAATGGCTATGCCACGGTCTTTCCGCAGGCGATCGGCCTGGCCGCCACCTGGGATCCTGACCTGCTGCATGCGGTCGGCGATACGATCGCCACCGAGGCGCGCGCCAAGTATAACGCCGTTGGTCTCGACAACGATCACGGTCGTTATCAGGGCCTGACCATCTGGTCGCCCAATATCAATATTTTCCGCGATCCGCGCTGGGGGCGAGGGCAGGAGACCTATGGCGAGGACCCCTTCCTGACCGGGACGATGGCGACGGCCTTCGTCGAGGGGCTTCAGGGACCTGATCCCGCCCACCCGAAGACCATTGCCACGGTGAAGCATTTCGCCGTCCATTCCGGCCCGGAAGCCGGCCGTCACGGCTTCGACGTCGATCCGTCGCCCTATGACCTCGAGGCCACCTACCTGCCGGCTTTCCGCCAGGCGATCACGGTGGGGCACGCCCAGTCGATCATGTGCGCCTATAATGCGCTGCACGGCGTGCCGGCTTGCGCCAATACGATGCTGCTGGACGATCATCTGCGTCAGGCCTGGGGATTTAAGGGCTATGTCGTCACCGACTGCGACGCGGTCGAGGACATGACGATTTTTCACTATTATCGCCCCTCCGCCGCCGAGAACGCCGCGGCGGCGCTCAAGGCCGGCACCGATCTGAATTGCGGGACCTATTTCGGCCATTTGAAAGAAGCCGTGGCCAGCGGCCTGGTCTCCGAAAAGGATATGGACCGGTCGCTTGACCGGTTGTGGGCGGCCCGGCGGCGCCTGGGTCTGGATGGCGCGGGCAGTCCATATGACACGATTTCACCGGAGGCCTTGCATACCTCGGAAGCCGCCGGCCTGGCGTTGAAAGCCGCGCGGGAATCGATCGTCCTGCTCAAGAATAACGGCGCCTTGCCGCTCAAGGCTGGCGCCAGGATCGCCGTCATCGGCCCCAATGCCGATACGATCGACGTCCTGCAGGCCAATTACCACGGCACGATTCTCGCGCCGGTGACCCCGTTGACGGCGCTACGCAGCGCGTTTGGCGTGGACCATGTCGCTTATGCGCAAGGCGCCCCCGTGGTCGAGCAGATGCCGTTGCCCGTGCCGGAGACGGCGCTGCGAACCGTGGACGGAGCGCCCGGCCTGACGGGCGACTATTACGATAATTCCGATTTTACGGGAACACCGGTCATGACCCGCGTCGACCGTTCCGTGGATCTCGATCTCTATAATGCCGTGCCCGCACCGGCGCTTGCCAAGGGCTCGTACGGCATTCGCTGGCATGGCCGGATCGTGCCGCCGGCGCCCGGCGACTATACCTTCAGTCTCTACACGGAACGGTGCTGGGAATGCGGTGACCGTCACGATCAGGTCGCGCTGTTCATCGACGGCAAGCCCGTCGTCCAGGACACCGGTGACGGCAAGCATCTCACGGCGCAGGTCCATTTCGACGACGTTCGTTCGCACGACCTGACGATGGAGTTTCGTCACACCGGGGGAGACTGGGGTGTAAGGTTGCAGTGGCAGCCGCCGGTCGCCGCCTTGCGGGCGCAGGCCGTCACCGCCGCAAAGGACGCGGACGCGGTTATCGCTTTCGTCGGCTTGTCGCCCGATATCGAAGGGGAGGAACTCTCCGTACTGGTGCCGGGCTTTGACCATGGTGACCGGACCGACCTCACGCTCCCGGCGTCGCAGGCGGCCATGCTGGAGGCCGTCAAGGCGACGGGCAAGCCGCTGATCGTCGTCGATCTGTCCGGCGGCGCGGTGGCGCTGGATTGGGCGCAAAGCCACGCCGATGCGGTGCTTCAGGCCTGGTACCCCGGAGAGGGGGGCGCCCAGGCCATTGCCGAGACGCTGACGGGCGCCAACAATCCATCCGGGCGATTGCCTGTGACATTTTACCAATCGGTTCAGGATCTGCCGCCGTTCGTCGACTACCGCATGGCGGGACGCACCTACCGCTATTTTGCAGGCCGGCCGCTCTATCCCTTTGGCTACGGCTTGTCCTACACGACCTTCAGCTATCGTGACCTTCAGCTTTCGCAAACGGTATTGAAAGCCGGTCGGAGCCTGCATGTGACGGCAACCGTGACCAATTCAGGGGCGGTTGAAGGCGACGAGGTGGCGCAGGTCTACCTGACGCCGCCCATGGGTTCGCAAGGACTGTTGCGCACCCTGGTGGGCTTCCGCCGGGTCCATCTCAAGCCCGGCGCAAGCGCGACACTGGGCTTCGACCTCGATCCGCGGAGCTTGAGCACGGTCGATGCCCAAGGCCGCCGCGCCGTACGATCGGGCAGCTATGATCTGTTTGTCGGCGGCGGCCAACCCGGGACGCTTGCCGGTTTGCACGACAAGCTGACGGTCAGCGGCAATTTCCCTTTACCGGAATAGGAGTATCCCCATGACGACACGCAGACACTTTCTGATCTCGGCGTCCGGCGCAGGCGTGGTGACGGCGGGCCTCCTTCCGCTGACGGCATTTGCCGCCGACGCCCGGTTCAAGGTCGCGGATGGGCAATTCCTCTTGGATGGCAAGCCGTTTCAGATCCTGGCCGGCGAGATGCACTACACGCGTATCCCGCAGGCGGCGTGGCGCGACCGGATGCGCAAGCTCAAGAGTCTCGGCCTGAATACCCTGACGACCTACGTTTTCTGGAATGCTCACGAAGCTTCCCCGGGCGAATTCGATTTTTCCGGAAACCTGGATATCGCTGCCTACATCCGCACGGCGCAGGAAGAGGGACTTTGGGTGAATTTGCGGCCCGGGCCCTATGTTTGCGCCGAATGGGATGGCGGCGGGTTTCCCGCCTGGGCGATCAACGACCCGGATATTCGCCCGCGCTCGCTCGACCCGCGCTTCATGACGCCGGTCAAGGCATGGCTTCGGCGCCTGGCCCAGGAGTTAAAGCCGCTCATGATCTCACGTGGAGGGCCGGTCATCCTGACTCAGGTTGAAAACGAATACGGTTCCTACGGCAACGACCATGCCTATATGGAAGGCATGCACCAGGCCCTGTTGGAGGCGGGTTTTGATGGTGTTTTCTATACCGCCGACGGCGCCGCCGTCATGGAGGGCGGACAATTGCCGGGCCTGGTCGCGGGCATCAATTTCGGCACGACGGACAAGGCCGAAAGGGAATTCGCGACGCGGGCGACCTTTCGCCCCGAGGGGCCTTACATGTGCTCCGAACTATGGGGGGGCTGGTTCGACCACTTCGGTGAAATGCATGCCTCCATGGACATCCCGCCCCTGATCTCCAGCCTCAAATGGATGATGGAGCGCCGCTACTCCATCAGCTTCTATGTGATGCACGGGGGGACATCCTTCGGCTTCGCGGCCGGCGCCAATCGTCCCAAGGATGGGCCCTATCAGCCGGACATATCGAGCTATGACTACGACGCCCTGATCGACGAGGCCGGGCGGCTCACGCCCAAATACGACGCCGTAAAGGCTTTGTTTGCCAACTATCTTCCGCCTGAAGCCTTTGCGCCCCTGCCGAGCCCCGAGCCGAGCGTCGACATACCGCGCTTTCGTTTGATAGAGACGGCGGACCTGTCGCAGCTCCTGGGCCGGCCGAAGACTTCGGCGGCGCCGCAAACCCTGGAAACCCTGGGGGGAAGCCATGGGATGGTGCTGTATCGCCATCACATTCAGACCGGGTTCAAAGGCACGGTTTCGGTGGGCGAGGTCCGTGACTATGCCCAAATATTCGTCAATGGCGAACAGATCGGGGCACTGGACCGCCGGTTCGCCGAGACCAGCCTGACGCTGGATGCGCCGCGCGGCGCCGTTCTCGACATCCTCGTCGATACGATGGGCCATATCAATTACGGGCCCTATATCGGCAAGGACCAAAAGGGCTTGATCGGTCCGGTTGTCGCCGGGGGCGAGGTCCTTCGCGACTGGCAACACTATCTGTTGCCGCTGGACGATCTCGAAGCCCTGCGCTTTGGCGCCGAACCGGCCAAGGGGCCGGCCTTTTACCGCGGCGCCTTCGAGCTGAAGACCGCCGGTTACACCTTCCTGGACATGCGGGGTTGGGGGAAGGGCTATGTCTGGATCAACGGCCACAATCTCGGACGCTTCTGGGATGTGGGCCCCCAGCGCGCCTTGTTCGTGCCCGGATCCTGGCTCAGGGCCGGCGCCAATGAGGTGGTCGTGCTCGACCTTCATGCCGACGGCGAACGGACCCTGGCCGGGGGCAAGTCCCAGATCTGGGACCGCCCCGGCCTCGTCGCCGGATAGGTCGACATGAACCGCCGCAACCTCATCACCGGGCTCTGTGCCTCTGCGCTGGGGCCCAGCCTCGATCCAGGCCTCGCCTTCGCCGACGCCTTGCCCGCGCTCCCGCCCCAGGTTGCGCTGCGAGGCCGCCTGCCGGTCTCGCGGCGTCGCTTCGCCAGCCCGGCCGTCGAGCGCGAAATCGTTCGTGTACGATCGCGCCTCAAGGACCGCAAGCTGGCGGACCTGTTCGAGGCCTGCTATCCCAATACCCTGGATACGACCGTCGAGATCGGGGAAGTCGATGGGAAGGCCGATGCGTTCATCGTTACCGGCGATATCGAAGCGCTTTGGCTGCGCGATTCCTCCGCCCAGATCTGGCCCTATCTGCCCTTGGCCGCCGGCGACGACGCCTTGCGCTCACTTTATCGCGGCCTGATCCAGCGTCAGGCGCGCTGCATACTGATCGACCCCTACGCCAACGCCTTCCTCAAAGATCCGGCGGCGATGACCGATTTGAAATGGTCGATCGGTGATGTCACGGACATGAAACCCGGCGTGGCCGAACGCAAGTGGGAGCTCGACAGTCTGTGCTGGCCGATCCGCCTGGCGCACGGCTACCTGATGGCGACCGGCGATGTCGCCCCCTTCGATGACACCTGGCGCGGGGCGATGCGCAGCATTGTCGACACCTTTCGTGTCCAGCAGCGGAAGGGCGGTGCGGGGCCGTACCATTTTCAACGCAAGGCCCTCGCGCCGACCGAGACCCTGGCATTGGACGGCTACGGCAACCCGACCCGGAAGGTGGGTTTGATTCATTCCGGCTTTCGCCCGTCCGACGACGCCTGCACCTATAACTTTCTCATCCCGTCCAACCATTTCGCCGTCGTCAGCTTGCGGCAACTGGCGGCGATGGCGCCACGCACCGGCCTGGATGCCGCCTTCATGCAGGATTGCCGCGGTCTCGCCGCCGAGGTCGAAGCCGCGCTGAACATCCATGGCCTCACCAGGGATGCTCACGGCGAGACGATCTGGGCCTATGAGGTCGACGGCTTCGGCAATGCCTTGGTCATGGATGACGCCAATGTCCCAAGCCTGCTTAGCCTGCCTTATCTCGGCGCCGTCGCGGGCAATGATCCGATCTACCGCCGCACGCGCGCGACCGTCTGGTCCCGGCGCAATCCCTATTTCTTCAAGGGCAAGGCCGGCGAGGGCATTGGCGGTCCGCATGAAGGCCTGGGATTGATTTGGCCGATGTCTCTGATGGCGCGGATATTGACCAGTGACGACGACGCCGAGATTCGCCAAAGTCTCGATATCCTGACAACGACCGACGCCGGCCTGGGCTTCATGCACGAGGCGTTCGATCAGGACGATCCAACCCGCTACACCCGTGCGTGGTTTGCCTGGGCCAACAGCCTGTTCGGCGAAATGATACTCGACCTATTGCGCCGCAAGCCGGCGCTTTTGACTTGATCTCCCTTTGACTTTCAAGGAATAAACGCATGCTGTCTCGCCGCGAAGTGCTGGCCGCCACGGCGGCTGCCGCAGTGTTTCCCGCCGGCGCATTGGCGTCGCCGTCGGGGGTTTCGGATCCGGAAATTCCCGACCTGGCCCTCTGCGACCTTGTCGATCCCTTCATCGGAACCGGCGGCCATGGTCACACCTATCCCGGCGCCACCCTGCCGTTCGGCATGGTGCAACTTAGCCCCGACACCAGCAATAAGGGTTGGGACTCGTGTTCCGGCTACAATCAGACCGATGGCTCCATCCTTGGCTTTTCGCATACCCATCTTTCGGGAACCGGATGTCCCGATATGCTCGATGCTTTGGTCGTCCCGCGGACCGGACCGGTCGTCCTTCAGCCGGGCACGCTCGCCGCACCCACGACCGGGTATCGCTCGCGCTACGACCGTGCGACGGAAGTCGCGACGCCCGGCTATTACAGGGTCGAGCTGACCGACAGCCGCGTCCGAGCGGAACTTACGGCAACGAAAAGGGCAGGGCTGCACCGCTACACCTTTCCGGCGGGTGAGGCCGGGCATATCCTGCTGGACTGGCAGCACGCCAATGTCAAATGGTGGGAGCATCCGCCGCGGTCGAACGTGCACAATGCCAGCTTGCGGCTTATTGGCGAGGATACGCTCGTCGGCGGGCGTCAGGTCTCGCAATGGGCGGACGGCCGCTGGATATTTTTCGCCCTGAAGGTTTCCAGGCCCTTCGTCAAGGCCCAGCTTTACAAGGACGATCAGCCGGCATCGACCAACGAAATCGCCGGCGAAAATCTCAAGGCGGCGCTGCATTTCGATGATGCCGGACGCGCACCGCTCTTGCTCAAGGTGGGCATCTCGGCGGTCGATATCGACGGCGCCCTGCGCAATCTGGACCACGATTTGCCCGGGTTCGACTTTGACGGCGTACAGGCCGCGGCACGGCTCGCCTGGGCGCATGAGCTGCAACGCGCGGTCATCGAAACCTCCGACGCGCGCGCGCGGAAAATATTCTACACGGCGCATTATCATACCTTGCTGGCGCCGACCCTTTTCAACGATGTCGACGGCCGGTACCGCGGCATGGACAATCTCGTGCATCAACTCGCGCCCGGCGAAGAGAACTACAGTACCTACAGCCTATGGGACATGTACCGCGCCTCCCACCCGTTCTTCACCCTGACCCAGGGCCAGCGCCTGCCGAGCTTGATTTCGACCCTGGTGCGGATGGGGCAGCAAAGTCCCGCCGGGACTCCGATCTGGCCGCTGCAAGGGCGGGAAACGGACACCATGATCGGCTATCACTCGGCGTCGGTCCTGGCCGAGGCCTGCGTCAAGCACGTGCCGGGGGTCGACTACAAGGCCGCCTATGCGGTCGTCCGCAAACGCGCCTTCGACGACGACGTACACGGCTTTGGCCTCTACCGGGCGCGCGGCTATATCCCCGCCGACCTCGTCGACGAGTCGGTGTCGCGCACCCTGGAGTTCGCCTATTGCGACTGGGCGACGTCGAAACTGGCCCAGGCGGCCGGCGCTGTCCAGGATGCCGAGATTTTGCGCACCCGCTCGCGCAATTATCGCAATGTCTTCGATAGCTACACGCATTTCATGCGCGGCCGGCTGGCCAATGGCGAATGGGTGACGCCCTACAAGCCGGAATCACTGGGGCATGACCAGGCCAAATGGCGCGATTTTACAGAAACCAATGGCTGGCAGGCGACCTTCCTCAACCAGCATGACATTTACAGCTACATGCAGCTATTCGGTGGCGCGGCCGGCTTCGAGGCCAAGCTGGATGCCCTCTTCAATGCGTCGTCGGACATGGACGACGGCACCCTTGCCGATATCAGCGGCCTCGTCGGCCAGTATGCCCACGGCAATGAGCCAAGCCATCACGTCGCCTATCTCTATGCCTATGTCGGCGCGCCTCACAAGACCCAGGCAAGGGTGCGCAGCCTGTGCCAGACCATGTATCAAGCCGCGCCCGACGGACTGGCCGGCAATGAGGACTGCGGCCAGATGTCGGCCTGGTACGTCATGAGCGCGATGGGTCTTTATACGGTCGATCCGACGACGGCGATTTATGTGTTCGGCTCCCCCCTGTTCGACAAGGTCAGCCTGACCCTCGCCAGCGGCCGGCGCTTGACGATCCTGGCGCCCGGCAACGGCAATGAGGCTCCCTACATCCAGAGCGTAACCTTCAACGGCCGGCCCTGGACGAAGAGCTACATCCACCATGAGACGCTGATGGCAGGGGGCACGCTGACCTTCCACATGGGGCCGAAGCCCAACCTGGATTTCGCTCGCCGTCTCGCCGACCGGCCGCCGTCTTTCGTATAGGTCTGACGGGATTGCGCTATCGTGTCAGAATGCCGATACCGTTCAACGCAATAATCGGGCGATCGAGTACGGCCTGGGGCAGGACGAGGCGCAGGTATCGTCCGCGGCGCGCCACGGCAAAGCGGATCTTCTGCTCCGTGCGGCTGGCGGCGATGTTGGAAAACTCGCCACTGCCTGCCGGATCGCCCCAGGTTTGCCCGTCTTCGCCGACCCAGGCGGTGTATCTTGCCGGTGAACCGGTGATCGAGGTCTGCGACACCGGCATTCGGATGTCGGGACGGAAGGGCACCAGGGTGAAGCCCTTGAGGTCGTAGTCGCGGCCGAGATCGATGACGATCTCCAAAGGCCGTCCAGGTTGACCACGGAACACGCCGCCGGACAGAAGCGCTTCAGTCGTATCCTCATGGGGAGACACGATGCGCCAATCCCTGGGCGAGACGTCGAAGGTTTCGCTGACCGCATCGCTTGCGACGCCGGTCCTGGCGTCGATGGCAATGGCTTTGACCTCGCCGCCATCGACGAACGGTACGGGAGCGACATAGAGCGGACTTGTCCGCGTCGGTGTCGAACCGTCCAGCGTGTAATGGACCTCTATGCCGGGCTTGGCCGCATGCAGTGTCAGCAAACCTTGGCGATCGCGGCGGATCGACGGTTCTTCGAGGAGGTCCGGCATGTGGAACAGGCCGAAATTGCCGATCGTCGGCGAGGCGGCGGCGCTGACAACGCGTATGCGAACCCGGCGTGTCGTGACGCTTGCATCCAACTTGATGAGGCGTCTGTTGGAAATACAGGTATGGTGCGCGATCTCCGACCAGCCGCCATCGTTCCATATGTCGACAGCAAAGGTGTCGGTGCGACTGCCCAAGGAGATATCCTCAGCCAGGGCGATAAGGTTGAAACGCGTGGGGGCCGCTAGATCGAAGCATAACCAGGCGCCGGCGCGATCGTGAGGCGCCGCCGCCCAGAAGCCATCCGGTTGCAGGGCATTCTTGGGCGCATAGGTCGAGGACGCGCGGCTGCTGGCGGTGACCTGGGCGCTGGCGGCCAGGTTATCGGCAAAGGTTGCGTCCAGGTGTGAGCGCCAGGTTTTGAGGGCGTCGACATCCGCGTCCGGGATACGTCCGCGCCGATCGGGCGGGATATTGAGCAACAGGCTCGAGCCGTGGCCGACGGACTGGAGATAGAGCTCGGTCAGATTGGCGGCGGAGCGCGGCTTTTCATCGCTGTGCCAGAACCAGCCCGGACGAATGGACACGTCCGCTTCGGCCGGATTCCACACGGTGCCGCCGCGAACGCCGGCATTGCCCTTCGCCTCGGTATAGGGGCCGGTATCCATTGTCGGCCAGCAGGGATCACCGGCGATCCCTTCCTCATTGCCGACCCAGCGGATATCCATGCCGGAGTCTCCGAACGTGACCGCGTCAGGTTGCAGACGGCGAACGATCTCGCGCACCTTGTCCCACTGGTAATAGGTGGCGCCGTCGATTTTGCGCACTTCGCGCGCCCCGCCATAGTAGCCGTCGCCCCCATTGGCGCCGTCGAACCACACCTCGAAAAGCTTGCCGTAGCGGCTCAACAGTTCGGTGAGTTGATTGTGATAGCACTCGACGTAGGACGGTTGACCGTAATCAGCATGATTGCGGTCCCAGGGCGACAGGTAGACGCCGAAAGGCAGGTCGTGACGGCGGCAGGCCTCCGCCATTTCCCCGACAATGTCGCCCTTGCCGTTCTTGTAGGGACTATTCTTGATGGAATGCGCGGTATAGGCCGTCGGCCACAGGCAGAAACCGTCGTGATGCTTCGCCGTCAGGATCAGGCCGGTGAGGCCGCCCATCTTGATGGATTCCACGATCTGGTCGGCGCTGAAGTCGGTGGGATTGAATACGGATTCCGCCTCGTCACCGTAACCCCATTCCCGGTCCGTGAAGGTGTTGACGGTAAAATGGACGAAGGCGTAGTTGAGACGCCTATGCCAGGCCAATTGACGCGCGGACGGTAAGGCGCCCCATGGCGCCGGCGCCGAGGCGGCGCGCGCATTGACGGCGGAGGCGGTCATCAGAGTGCCGGTGAGGCCGGCGGTCAGCTTAAGCATATGACGACGGGAAGTGGGCATGATATGTCCTCGCAGGTTCGGCCTGATTAGACTCTAAAGGTCGTCAAGGCGATCATTCTGGGTCAGTTCGGCAACAACATCGTAGGCGTCGCCGTGGTAGTAACAGCGTGTATATTCGGCGCTGCGACCGTTGCGCAGGAAGCTGCGACGCTCAACGAACAGGCCCGCGTCCCCAGGTTTGACGTCGATAAGTTGGGCCTGTTCAGCGGTAAAGCCGATGGCGCGAATGCGCTGCAGGGCGCGCACCGGGCGGTTGCCGTACTGGCCAAGGGCCTCATACAGAGACGCGCCAACCGCATCGGCAGATGGAAGGCAATATCCCGGAACAACGGAATATTCCAACGCCATGCCGACGCCGTCGGCGAAGCGCGCGCGACCAAAGCGATAGACGATCGCTCCGGGCGCAAGGTTCAGGGCCAGTGCCTCCTCGGCGGTGACCAAACCTTTTGATCGGTCCAGCCAGATCGAGTGCGGCTTGCGGCCTTGTGAGATCATCTCCTCGGAAAACGAGGAGAGCTTTGGCAAGCTTTTTTCGACCGGCATCGTCACGTAGGTGCGCGCCCCGCGCCGGCGGATGAGAAATCCGTCCATGACCAGTCCGTCAATGGCTTTGCGCACGGTGATCCGCGAGACGTTGAGCGCCTTTGCCAAGTCACGTTCTGGCGGGATAAGATCATTTTTTACAAGGGTTTGGGTAAGGATTGCCGTGCGCATTTGGCGCTGCAGCTGCCGGTACAAGGGTGCCGGGTCGTTTTTTGGCAGTTCGCCGATGAGTTCTGCAAAAGACATATCTACACCCGGGTAAATGGGGCTAGAGGTTGGTGATCCTTCGAGTGCCGGGCCGGGTCGTCGACGTCGGCTCAGGCATCGGTCAATTCCTTGGCAATTCCGACACCCCCGATAAAGGTGCCCTTGAGGTTCAGCTTTTTGTCGAGCCAGACGATATCGGCGCGGTGTCCTGTGGCGAGGCTGCCGCGTTCGGCGTCCAGGCCCAGGAAACGCGCCGGCGCGGTGGCGGCCATCAGCGCGGCCTCGGGCAGGCTGCGTCCGACCATCCGCACGACATTGCGCACGGCGTCGGCCATGTCGAGGTCGGAACCCGCCAGGGTCCCGTTATCATCGACGCAGACGCCGTTTTCGACGTGGATGCGCTTGCCGTTCAGCATGAAGGTCTTCTGCTTTGAGCCCACCGTCGGCATGGCGTCGGTGACCAGCATGAAGCGGTCGATCGGCCGGGTGCGCAGCGCGATGCGCAGCACCGCCCAGTCGACGTGGCGGCCGTCGGCG
>FSZW01000185.1_pt1 | contig 12518 bp, 11 predicted proteins | sample 1638921 | NCBI WGS metagenome assembly FSZW01 (sample SAMEA3914812, study PRJEB12502) | metagenome | biome: forest; material: soil | place: Canada | collected 2011-07-07 | depth 0.1 m | reverse complement strand
CGGATTTATCCCGGCGATGCGGGACGGCGACGTCACCATGGTCGAGTCGATCGCCATCATGGAGTACCTGATGGCCCGCCATGGGCCGACACCGCTGGCGCCCGCCCCGCACGATCCGGCCTTTGCGGCCTACCAGCAGTTCCTTCACCTCGGCGAGGCCGGCCTTGCCGCCTCCATCTACTTCGTCGTCGGCGCGCGCCATTTCGCGCCGGAGACCGAACGCGCCAACTGGAGCGCCGGCCAGGCGCTGGAGGTGTTCGAGACGCGGTTGGGATTGGTGACGCGGCAACTGGCGCGCACACCCTATCTGGCCGGCGACACCTTCACCGCCGCCGATATTTCCGTGACCTACGCCTTGCTGCTGGCCCGGCGCGCCGGGGGCGTCGTCCTCGGCGAAGCGGAGCAGGCCTATGTCGCCCGCACCACCGGACGCGACGCCTACGGGCGGGCGATGGAAACCTGCCAATCCACCAAGGCGTGGGCCGCGCGGTGCGGGGAATAGCGGGAATTACGGTGGCAGGTTTCAAGACATATCCCGCACTTGCCACCTCCAGGCCTTTGGGCGCCTAATCCTTGCATCAGCCAAATCAACTCCCACCCGTGCCCCACCCATTATCCTCCAAACTCCACCACCACCTGCGCCGGATGACGGGCCGCGATCCGCATGAGGCGCATCGTGTCGCCACGCCGTTGGAGCTTCTGTTCGACCTGACCTTCGCCACGGCCTTCAGCCTGGCCGCCGGACAGTTCGCCAAGCTGATGGCCGCCGGGCATTTCGGCCCGGCCCTGGCCGGCTTTGCCCTGGCCGGCTTCGCCATCTGCTGGGCCTGGGTCAATTTTTCGTGGTTCGCCTCGGCCTACGACACCGATGACTGGATCTACCGCCTGGCCACGATGGTGCAGATGATCGGCGTGCTGATCTTCGCCGTCGGCATGCCGCGCATGTTTACGTCCCTGGTCTCAGGCGCACCGATCGATTTCGCCGTCATGGTCAGCGGCTATGTCGTCATGCGCATCGCCCTGGTGGCGCAGTGGCTGCGCGCGGCGCTGCAGGACAGGAAGCGCCGCAAGACCTGCCTGACCTATGCCGTATTGGTCACCCTGATCCAGATCGGCTGGGTGCTGCCGGTACTGTTTCCGCCGCCGATGGGCGTGCGCATCGGCCTGATCGCCCTGTTCTTCGTCGCCGAAATCGTGACGCCCATCGTCGCCGAGCGGTTGTCCGGCGGCACGCCCTGGCACGCCGACCATATGGTCGAGCGCTTCAGCCTGTTCGCCCTGATCGCGCTCGGCGAAGGCATAGCCGGCACGGTGACGGCGCTCACCGCCGCCATCGACCACCAGGGCTGGACGATGGATGTCGCCCTGGTCAGCCTGGCCGGGGTCGGCCTGACCTTCGGACTGTGGTGGATCTATTACATGCTGCCCTCGGCCCAGGTCATCCACGCCCATCGCGAGCGCGCCTTTGTCTGGGGATTCGGCCAGGTCGTGCTGATCGTCACCCTCGTCGCCGCCGGCGCCGGGCTGCATGTGGCCGCCTTCGCCCTGGCCCATCAGACGCGGATCGGGGCGCTGGCCACCCTGCTGACCCTGGCCGTGCCGGTCGGGGCGTTCCTCGTCACGGTCTATGGGCTCTACTACCACCTCGTGCGCACCTTCGACGCCCTGCATATCCTGCTGCTGGGCGGCACGGCGGCGGTGTTCGCGGCCTCGATCGTCGCGGTGAGCCTGGGCGTCGACCTGGCCGTCTGTCTGGTCATCCTGACCCTGGCGCCGATCGTCACCGTCGTCGGCTACGAGATCGAGGGTTACCTGCTGCAAAAGGCCGCCCTGGCGCGCCAGGGACATCGGGCGAACAACGGATCTAGCCGCTGACCCGGATGGAAAAGCGCACCTGGGTCTGCGACTGTTCGTCGGGTTCGGGCACGGTGTCGCGCGCGCCGCGGGCGCTGGTGACGCCGATGACTTCCAGCGCCGAGCGCAAATGCGCCGACCACGGCCTGATCCACGCCGCCGTCGCCGCATAGCCATGCTCGGCATTGTCGTAGAGACGCAGGAACGAATTATCCCGGGTCGCGAAATAATCGCCGCGCAGGCTCAGGCGTTGGCCGCCGTCCAGGTGGTGCGAATAGAGGACATAGGCCGAATCGAAGATCATGTCGGCGGGGTGGCGGCCGTCGGGAAAGACCGCCCCCATCTTGGTCGAGCCCCGGAGATATTGGCTCAACACCTCGTCGGCGGTCGCCGGCGCATAGACCAGGCCGCCGCCGATCAGGCGGGTTGTCCAGCCGTATTGCCCGCGGTCGACAATGGTAGGATTACCTGGATTATAGAAATACAGCAGGTTCAACGCCACCGGCGCCGGCGGCCGCCAGTCGCCGCGCAGATAATAGCCGCCGCGGCCGTCGACCTCGACGCCCGGCCGGGTAACCCCCGCCTGCCTGACGAAGACGGCCTCATAGCCGGCGTCCGGCGTGTTCGGCAGGCGCACGGCCGCATTGCCGCCGGTCACCACGTCGTCCAGCGCCCAGCCGCGGTAGGCGAGCAAGGAACCGGCGGCATCTGCCCCCTGGAACAGGCCGGCCGTCACGCCCAGCCCCTGGTCGCCGAGTTGCGTGCGCACCGCGAGCTCGGCGCCGGTGACCAGAAGCTCCTCGCCGACCCAGGTATCGATCGCCGACGGCGTCAGCGTGCGCGTTGGCGTCCAGCCGGGCCCGTCGTTTTCAAGGGAAATCGGCGGGAAGAAGCGGCCGAGACGCAACGCATAGGCAAATGACGAGGTCGGCACCGGCTTCCAGCGCACATAGCTTTCCGTCACGCCCAGCGGACTGAGCGCATCTTCCTGGTATTGGCCGGTGACATCGAATTGCAGCGTATCGCTCAGCCGGGGCTTCCACTCGACCAGGGCATCGGCCTCGCCGACGGCGGAATTGCCGCCCATCTGCAGCTTGCCGAAGCCGCCACGGGTCCAGCTGGTTTCGCCGGGCGCGACGCCGGCGCCCACATCGACCCAGCCGTGGGCCGTATCGGCGCCGACAAGATCGACCTGGGCATGAACGGGCCCGGCGCCCAACAGGCTGAGGATAGCGGCGCCGACGACGGCGGAGGGGAATTTCATCGGCGCCCCTTTGGGGGTGAAGGTCGCCCCGTTCTACGCCCATATCCTGTAATCCCGGTTAACCCTGACCGGCGCCGCTTGACGCTGCGCCCCTTGCTCATATGATGGCGCGGTTACCGACCGCGGCAGATCACAGCCGGGCGGAACGGGGGGAATCGCATGAGCCAAAAACCGTGAGCCTGGGGATACGCGCCGGCAGCAGGCTTCACGGCGTCCTGAGCCTTCTCACGCCCTATGGCGCCGGCAAACTCAAGGAACTGGCCGGGCATGCCCGGGCCTACGCCAAGCACCACCGCCTGGACGCGGCGTTTCGCAGCCGCCAATCCCGCGAAGGCTGGCGGATATCCTTTCATCCCGCGGCCCAGGATATCCTCCTGACAATCGAGGACGGCCATATCGTCATCGACGCCCGGACCCTGGAAGCGGGGCCCGGTTATCATGCCTTTGTCGCCGGCCTGATCGACTACCTGACCCGGCACCACCAATGGATCTGGGACCTGCGCAGCGCCACGCATCACTTTGGCGACGACACCGGCTATTACCGCAACCGCAACTTTGCCGCCCTGCAGACCGCCATGGCCGGCGAGTTCGCCGCGATGTGCGAGGGTCTTGTCGAGGCGGAATCGGGCGGCCAGATCCCGCACACCCTCTGGCTGCCCACGGAATTCTGCCTGGCGGGCGATCCCTTCGCCGCCACCAGCCTCGGCTTTCGCGACCAGGCCTTTTTCGAGACGCCGCGCCCCGACCGCTTTTTCCCCTGGTGGGAGGAAGGGTTGACGGCTCAGACTGTCAAGGCCGTGGCGCTTTGCAAGATGTGGCTGGAGATCTTGTGGGAGCCGCCCACCGATGCCGCCGAACGGCAGGATCTGGAAAACTGCAGGGCGCTGATCGATCGCGCCCGCGCGCTCGGCGCCATATTTGCCGATGACGAGGGCACGGGCGATATAGACACCCTGCTGCGGGGCGAGCCGCTGGACGACACGGCCGCGGGCATCGGCTATGCGCGCCAGGATACCTGGTATCTCGAACCTGGCGGCTGGTCGATCGCCCTGCCGGCCTGTTATCGCGAGGAAATCGGCGACGACGGACAGCTCTGCTCGCTGCTTCATGGCGACCGCGCCGTCTATGTGCGCAGCTACGCCTTTGATGAGCCCAGGACGCAACTGGACTGGCCCGAGCCCCTGCCGGAAGGCTATGACGAATACCTGCGTTTCAAGACCGACTTGTACTGGGTCGTGGTCCAGTCGGGCGAGGAAGTGGACGAAGACGGTGTATGCTGGTGGATCTGGCAGGGCATATACAACGCGCACATGGGCTCGGCGCTGATCAGCGTTTCGTCCGCCGATGCGGACGACGCGGCCTGGGCGGAAAAGGTCTTGCGCTCCGTGCGACCCGACGCCGATGTCGTCGCGGCCGCCCCGGCCCGCCTTCAAGAGCCGTGACATCGGCGACATTTGACGTCCCGACCCCGAAACCGGCGGATTTTGTTTGGCCGCGGGTCGCAATTTCCCTATGTTATGAGCCGGGTCGATTTGCGCGTAGCCGATGGCGTCGCGGTCGGCCTTCATTGCGGGAGAGGCTGAATGACCGAGTGGAAGCGTATGGCGGTGTGGGCCCTGGGGGTCCTGACTGGAGCCACGGTCCTGTGTACGGTCCCAGGCGTCTCATTGGCCCAGTTGTCGCCCGACGGTGGCCCGGTCAACGCGTCGGGCCTGCACAGCCATATGGAGACCGACAAGCAGACCGGTCTTGAGACCATGTATCTCGACGACCAGGTCGAAATGCTGCAAACCGGCCGCCGCCTGCGCTGCGACCACGCCAAGATCATCCAGGCGCCCTTCACCGATCCCGTCACCGGCGTGACCAGCAAGCAGGTCATCCAGATGGAGGCGACCGGCAACGTCTTCTACATCACGACCGATCAAACCGCGCCCGGCGAGGACCAGATCGTGCATGGCGACTACGGCATCTATACCAAGAGCGACGACATGCTGAAGATGACCGGCAACGTCATCGTCAGGCGCGGCCAGAGCGTCGCCACCGGCAACCTGTTCACCGACAAGGTCCACGACGGCTATATGACCATGGTCTCCGATGCCAACTCGGCCAATCACGGACGGGTGCGGGCGATCATGTATCCCGGCGACAAGAAGCCCGGCACGGCGCCCAAGGCGTCGCCGCCCGCCGCAGCCCCGGCCGCCGCGCCGGCGCATCCGTAAACGGCCCGCCGGCGCCGTCGACCTCACCGGTGCCTGGGCTTAAAACGGAAACGCCGTCACCCCCTTGACCCATTCGTCGACGCGCAGCGCCTTGACGGCCGGCGGGGCGGCGCGCTCGGCGCAGTTCGGCCGTTCGCACAGCCGGCACATCGGCCCGGTCTGCACCGCATTGGGCTGGTTGAGGTCGAGGCCGCGGGCATAGATCAGCTTTTCGGCATATTTCAGCTCGCAGCCCAGCCCCACCGCCTGTTCGGAATAGGCGCCGTCGCCATAGCCGCGAAGGCTGCGGTCGAGCGTGCGCGCCAGGGTGAAATAGCGCTGCCCGCCCGGGGTTTCGATCACCTGGGTGATGATGCGCCCAGGCGTCTGGAAGGCCTGGTGGATGTTCCAGCGCGGACAGGCGCCGCCATAGCGCGAGAAGGGGAATTGCCCGGCGGCGAAGCGCTTGGAGACATTGCCGGCGCTGTCGACGCGCATCAGGAAGAACGGCACGCCGCGCTGGCCGGGCTTGGATAGCGTCGTCAGGCGATGCGCCGCCTGCTCGAACGAGGCCTGAAACGGGGCGCGGACCAGGTCGAGATCGTAGCCATTGCTTTCCGCCGCCTCGAGGAACTTCGCGTAGGGCATCAGGGTCGCGGCGGTCAGCGCGTTCAGCAGCGCGATCTTGTAGAGCCGCTCGGTCGTAAGATCCGGCGCCTTGACGGCTTCGGCCATGGCTTTGAGCTCCGCGCCATATTCGGCAAGGGCCAGTTGGTAAAGGACGGCGAAACGGCGCGACGACGGGCCCAGGGTTTCGGAGATCATCAGCCGGCGGCGGTGCGGATCGAAGCGGCGCTGATAGATGGTCATGACCGAGGCCGGCATCAGGCGGATATCGGTCGAATGCACGGTGCGCAGCCGCTGCATCGCCGCCTCTTCCAGCTTGAACGTGTCCGCCCCCAGCATCTCGAACAGGCGCTCGCCCAACTCGTCGAGCGCCGGGAAATAGTTGTGATGCGATTGCACCTGGTCGCGCACCCAGTCGGTCGGTGACAGGTCCTGGTCGGCTTCCGGGCGCAGTTCCAGGGCGTCGCGGCGGCGGGTTTCGACATAGGCGCGGTAAAGCCGGCTGATGGCTTCGGCCGCCATCGGCGAGGCGGCGACCAGGTCGTTGATTTCCCGCCGCGGCAACTGCAGGTCCTTGAACAGGGGATGGGCGAAGATCTCGACGAGATCGGCCTCGCCCGACGGTTCGGCCGCGTCGGTAAAGGTGCGAAGGTCGATATCGTAGGTGGAGGCGAGCTTCAGCAGCACCTGGGCGGTGACCGGGCGCTGGTTGCGCTCAAGGTGGTTGAGATAGGAGGCCGAGACGCCGAGATCCTCGGCCATCTTCGTCTGCGACAGGTTGAGGTCGTAGCGCAGGCGTTTCAGCCGGCCACCGAGGAAGAGCTTGCGATCTTGGGACATGGGCGGAGGTCCTAAAAACCCCTCCTTCCCTGTAGCGAAGCGTACGGGGGAGGAGAGTTATCCAATTTGTCACGAATTTACAGATTTTACAATGTCACAGTCTGCCAAATGACACGGTTTGGCACCCCACATCCCTTCATTTTTCAACTACACAGGCGCAACCTCTCCTTATGCGGCGAACGCACACACCGCCACCTTAGGAGACAGGTTATGACAAATCCATCGACTACGACACAAGCGCTTGAGCCCTTGTGGGCGCTGCCCGCGCTCTACGCCCTGTCACTGGGTCTGTTCGTGCCCGGCATCCTGAAAGCTTCCTCGCCCCTCCCCACGCCCGGAAAGGTCGCCTGATGACCACCTTCGAAGATCTCGTCCCCTCCGCCCCGCCCGGCCGTTTCGACGGCGTCGCGCGGCCCTATACGCCCGACGATGTCCTGCGCCTGCGCGGTTCCGTCGCCATCCAGCATTCCCTCGCCGAACGCGGCGCCAATTGCCTGTGGCGGTTGCTGCACGACGAACCCTATATCAATGCCCTGGGCGCCATGACCGGCAACCAGGCCATGCAGATGGTGCGCGCCGGACTGAAGGCCATCTATCTCTCGGGCTGGCAGGTCGCCGCCGACAGCAATACGGCGTCGGCCATGTATCCGGACCAGTCGCTGTACCCGGCCAATGCGGCGCCCGAGCTGTGCCGCCGCATCAACAAGACCCTGCAGCGCGCCGACCAGATCGAACACGCCGAAGGCGGCGCCAAAAGGGATTGGTTCGCGCCGATCGTCGCCGACGCCGAGGCCGGCTTCGGTGGACCGCTGAACTGCTTCGAGATCATGAAGGCCTTCATCGAGGCGGGCGCCGCCGGCGTCCACTTCGAGGACCAGCTGGCCTCGGAAAAGAAGTGCGGCCATCTCGGCGGCAAGGTGCTGATCCCGACCCAGGCGCACGAGCGCAGCCTGATCGCGGCGCGGCTGGCAGCCGATGTTTGCGGCACGCCGACCCTGACCGTGGCGCGGACGGATGCCGAGTCGGCCCAACTGATCACGTCCGACGTCGACGAACGCGACCATCCGTTCATCGATCGCGACGACCGCACCGTGGAAGGCTTTTACCGCCTGAAGCCCGGCAGCGGGCTCGACCACTGCATCGCCCGCGGCCTGGCCTATGCCAAATATGCCGACCTGCTGTGGTGGGAGACCTCGCACCCCGATCTCGACGATGCGCGACGCTTCGCCGAGGCCGTGCACCGCGACCATCCGGGCAAGCTTCTGGCCTATAATTGCTCGCCGTCCTTCAACTGGAAGGCCAAGCTGGACGAGGCGACCATCGCCAGGTTCCAGCGCGAGTTGGGCGCCATGGGCTACAAATTCCAGTTCGTCACCCTGGCCGGCTTTCATGCCTTGAACAATTCGATGTTCGAGCTGGCCGACGGCTACCGCGACCACGGCATGGCGGCCTATTCGGAGTTGCAGCAACGCGAATTCGCCAATGAGGCGCGCGGCTACACCGCCACGCGGCACCAGCGCGAAGTCGGCACCGGCTATTTCGACGCCGTCGCCCAGACCATCAGCAATGGCCAGTCCTCGACCACGGCCATGAAACAATCCACCGAGACCGCTCAATTTATGGCGGCCGAATAAAGGAGAGACTGAAATGGAAACCCTGACACGCCCGCAGGCCATTATCGAATTCTGCCTGGCGCCACTCAAGCTCGACCCGCGCTCCGAAGCGACGCAGGAAGTCACCCGCCGCCTGGAGCACGTGATCAAGACCTACCAGGCGCGCATCACCCAGCCCGTCGCCGTCGACTTCTCGCGGATGCCGTCTCTGGTCATCAACGAAGCCGCCCACGGGTATGAGTAAAGCATAGCCTCTCCTCCCCTGCGCAGCGGGGGAGGAGAGGTCTTGAGAAGCGCGCCGCCGGCTGCCCTCACCCCCAAGGCCGGCGGTGCGGATATCCCCTCCATCCAGAGCGCTTTCCGAAAAGTGTGACGCACTTTTTGGATTAAAAAGCGCGTAAAAGCAAAAAACTAGGAACGGGCGGGGATCGCAGTGGCTCCGGAAACGGAGCCACTATGCGCCCAAACCAATCATGTTAAAGGAAGCGCTTCGATGCCTCTGGATTACACCATGCCCGCTACCGCCGACATCACCGCGCCCGTCACGGACCGCATGAGCGAAATCCTGACGCCCGAGGCCCTGGTTTTCCTTGGCGAACTGCATACGCGCTTCGAGCCCAGGCGCCAGGAGCGCCTGGCCGCCCGGCGTGCGCGTCAGGCCCAGTTCGATGCCGGCGCCCTGCCCGATTTCCTGCCGGAAACCGCACATGTTCGCGACGGCGACTGGCGCGTCGCGGCCATCCCTGCCGATCTGCAGGACCGCCGCGTCGAGATCACCGGTCCGGTCGATCGCAAGATGATCATCAATGCGCTGAACTCGGGCGCGAAGGTCTTCATGGCCGATTTCGAGGACGCCAATTCGCCGACCTTCGCCAACTGCATCGACGGCCAGGTCAATCTGAAGGACCGTTGGTCAGGCGCCTTGAACTTCGACGACCCCGCCACCGGCAAGGCCTATCGCTTAAGCGACACGCCCGCCGTGCTGATCATCCGGCCGCGCGGCTGGCGGCTGGACGAGCGCCACGCGACGGTCAACGGCGAGCCCATGTCGGGCGCCCTGTTCGATTTCGGCCTCTACATGTTCCACAACGCCCGTGCGGCCATCGCCCAGGGCAGCAGACCGTATTTTTACCTGCCCAAGATGGAATCGCACCTCGAAGCCCGCCTGTGGAACGAGGTCATCGTCTTTATCCAGGCGCGGCTCGGCATCCCGCAAGGCACGGTCAAGGTGACGGCCCTGATCGAGACCCTGCCCGCCGCCTTCGAGATGGACGAGATCCTCTACGAACTGCGCGACCACATGGCCGGGCTGAACTGCGGGCGCTGGGACTATATTTTCAGCTTCATCAAGACCTTCGCCGAAAACCCGGCCTTCGTGACGCCGGACCGTTCGAAGATGGTGATGGGCGAGGCCTTCCTGCGCGCCTATTCGAAAGAGCTGATCAAGACCTGCCATCGCCGCGGCGCCTTCGCCATGGGCGGCATGGCGGCGCAGATCCCGGTGAAGAACGATCCGGCCGCCAACGCGGCCGCCTTCGCCCGCGTTCGCGCCGACAAGGAACGCGAGGCCGGCGACGGCCACGACGGCACCTGGGTGGCGCACCCGGATCTGGTTCCCGTGGCGAAAGAGGTTTTCGACCGGCTGATGCCGGGTCCGAACCAGCTCGACCGGCTGCGTGAAGACGTGACGACGACGCGCGACGACCTGCTTCAGGTCCACGCCGGCACACGCAGCGAGGCTGGCTTGCGCGAAAATATCCGCGTCGGCATCCAGTACATCGAAGCCTGGCTGCGCGGCAAAGGGGCTGTGCCGCTGTACAATCTCATGGAGGACGCCGCGACCGCCGAGATCTCGCGCACCCAGGTGTGGCAATGGATCCGCCATGGCGCCGCGACCGAGGACGGCGAGGTCGTCACCCGCGAACGCGTGCTGACCCTGATCGACGACGAGATGCGGGCCTTCTCCGGCGGCGCATTCGCCACGGCGCGCGCCCTGTTCACCGAACTGGCCACCGCGCCGGCCTGCCGCGATTTCCTGACCGTGCCGGCTTACGAGAAGCTTGCGTAAGGCAAACGGGCTCGACCTGCCCACATGCGATCGCTGTCGATATCCCAGGCGCCGTAGACCAGCAGGTCGACGGCGCCTGTATCATGCCGCAGGATCGCCCACTCACCGGCGCTGCCGTCAATATCGCGCGTCAGCACGCTGTAGCCGCCCTGGCGCGTCTCCGGCTGCGCGCCCTCGCCTTCCATCAGGCGGGAAATCAACGCCGGGTCGGCTTCGCCCGATGCCGGCCCCCGCGCCAGGTCGCACAGGCTCAGGCTTTCCAGCACCTCGACACGCGCCACCGCGGCGTCTTCGCCGTCACGCCATGGCGCCCGCAAGAGCCGGCAGCGGACCAGGGCCAGGTGTTTCAGATCGTCCTCCGACGGTTCGCCGCATTGCATGCCCGGCGGCAGGTACAGGCACCAGAACGGCGCGATGGAATCGAAGACGAACGGCCTGTCCAGGCGCAGCCAGGCGCGACCGCCGGCCTCCGGCGCCTCGGCCAGGGGTCGCGGCGCGCGATCGCCGTCGGCGGCGTCGACCCGGTTGGCGAAGAACACCACCGCGCCATTGTCGCCATAGCCTTCGAGCCGCGCCCAGTCGTGTGCGTCGCGGCCGTCCACCGAGATATCGGATGAAATATTGAGGTTTTCCATCGGCTCAGTCGCCCCCCAGCCTGCTCTATTCGGCCCGGCGGCGCATCCCGCACACCGCCAGCCTTATCGCCTACGCCGCCGGGGTGGATCTGGATCAGTCAGGTTGACAAAAAAATTTCGACCGGCATGGCGGAACGCACCTTGTAAATAGACTTGTTTACAAAACAAACCAAAAGAGCTATGCCTGTCGCAAGAAACACAGGGGAAAGCGGCATGACCGCCATCAAAGCGACGCTCAAATTCTTCGGCCTGTGGCTGGCCCTGCTCGTCGCCACCGCGGCCGGCGGCGTGCTGGTCCAGACGCTTCTGCATCCGTCCGCGCCCATCGGCAAGTCCGACGGCCCCTTCGACGTGACACAGGCCTTGCTGCTGACGACGGCGGGCTATGCCGCGGCGCTTTCGCTCTACGCCGCCCGGCTGCGCGGCGGCTTCATCAGCCGCGCCGCGACCGTGTTTGTGCTGTTCTACGTCACGACCTCGCTGCTGTCGCTTATCGAGACGCTGTATTTCAACCGCTATATCCACCTGCCGATGGTCCTGCTGGCGGAGACGGCGCCCATCGGCCTTGTCCAGGCCCTCGTCGCAGCACCCGTCGCGGCCGCCCTGTGGCGCGAGGCGTCCGGCGAAGCCGAGGCGATCTCGGGACTGTGGTGGCGGATCGCCCTGATCGTGCCGCTTTACATCGTTTTCTACTTCGGCGCCGGCCAGTTCATCGCCTGGCAGGGGGCGGCGGTGCGCGCCTATTACGACCAGGCGGCGCACATCGACCGTCCGCAGCTGGCCGGGCTCCAGGTGCTGCGCGGCCTGATCTGGGCGGGCCTCGTCTGGATGAGCGCCCGCCGCCTGACCGGCCCAGCGCCGTCGCGGGCGCTGATCACCGGCCTGGCCTTTGCGATCCTCATGGTGATGCCGCTGCTGTTCCCCAATCCGTTCATGCCCTGGGCCGTGCGCAAGATGCACTTCATCGAGATCGCCACGTCGAACCTGTTGTTCGGCATCCTGGCGGCAGGATTGCTGCTGCTGGGGATGAAGCCCAGAAAAGCCTAACCGACGACCGGCCGCACGCGGGCCTCGATCAGCTTGCCGCGGCGGATGAGGCCGAGATGGGCGTCGCGCGCCGCGGCCTCCTGGGTCAGTTGCCGGTGCAGGGCATCGACGCCGGAAAGGGCGACATCGTCCCAGCGCAGCACGATATCGCCGGCCTGCAAGGGCGAAGGTTGCGACACCTCGCTGATCATCACCGCCGAGGGGTGCGAGTGGCCGCTGGCGCGCTGGACGCGGCGGTCGAGCATCACCGTCTGCGCCGCGACGCCGAGGCGCGAGCGGCGCACCCGGCCGTCGCGCATCAGCCGCATGGCGACGTCGAAGGCCGTGTCGATGCCGATGGCGAAGCAGATGCCCTGGGCGCCGCCGGCCATG
>FSZW01000143.1_pt1 | contig 12523 bp, 10 predicted proteins | sample 1638921 | NCBI WGS metagenome assembly FSZW01 (sample SAMEA3914812, study PRJEB12502) | metagenome | biome: forest; material: soil | place: Canada | collected 2011-07-07 | depth 0.1 m | reverse complement strand
GGAAGCGCGCCGACAATTCCAGCGTGGCGATGACCAGGGGCACCAGGAAGAGGATGGCGGCCAGGACCCAGACCGGCAGCGCGACCGGCCCGGTCGCCGCCCCCGTCGCCAGCCAGCGGATGGAGAAGTTCATCGAGGTGGCATAGAGGGCGATCGCCCAGAAGCCGGCTTTTTTCGGGGCACGCGGGGCGGTGTCGGTCATGCCCGATGGTTGCGGGCAAACGCGTCGACGGTCAAGGCACGTTTTTGACGACGGTGTATGCGAGGTGACAACGGTCTTTAAGGGTTACCACGGCCGCTTAAGAACCTGGGCGGTCAGGACCTCGACCAATTTGGCGTCGGCGCCCTTGCGCGTGACCAGGACGAATTCAACGTCCTCCAGCGCGGGCAATTGATCCGGCGCCAACTCCCGCAGTCCGTCCGGGACCATGCTGCGCGGCTGTATCAGGACGCCCATGCCGGCGCGCGCCGCCGCGGTCAAGCCGCTGAGGCTGCCGCACGTGCAGACGATCCGCCAGGCGATGCCATGGCGGTCCAGGGTTTCAAAGGCGATACTGCGTGTGAGGCTGGGCACGGGATAGGCGATGAGCGGGACGACCTGGCCGGGCTTTACGAGCTGCAGGTCGCGGGCAACCCAGACCAGGGGTTCGCGATAGACCAGGTTGCCGCGTTCGTTGGCCAGCCGGCGTTTGGCCAGCACCACGTCGAGGTCTCCGGCATCGAGCATTTCGTAGAGAACGCCGCTCAAATGGACCGTCAGCTCCAGGTCGACATTGGGATAGGCGCGGACGAAATCTTCGAGCACGCCCGGCAGGCGGTTGCCGACGAAATCCTCGGACACGCCAAAGCGCAGCCGGCCACGCAAGGGTTGTTCGTTGAACAGGGCCTGCACCTCGTCATTGAGGGCAAGCATGGTTCGGGCGCGGCCGAGCAGCGCTTCGCCCTCGGCGGTCAAGGATACTTGATGCGTGTCCCGCCGGATCAATTGCCGGCTAAGCTGCGTTTCCAGGCGCTGCAGATGCTGGCTTATGGTCGATTGGCTCATCCCCAAACGCTGCGCCGCGGCCGTAAAACTGCGGGTGTTCTCGACCGCCAAAAAGCTGCGCAATTGCACCAGGTCCAGCATGATCATCTCATTTTGTGATAACTGTTATCTTTTGCATTATAAAACACAATGATGGAAAATCCACTCATGACCATTTCAGGAGTGGAAGTCATGAGACGTTTTCTGCCCGACACCTTTACCTTGATGCTGATTGCCACGGTAACACTGGCGTCGATCCTGCCGGTTTCCGGCCCCGCGGTCTGGTGGTTCGGCCTTGCCACCAAGGTCGCCATCGCCCTGCTTTTCTTTCTCCACGGCGCCAAGCTGTCGCGCGAGGTTATGGTCACAGGCCTGTTCCACTGGCGCCTGCACCTGACCATCATTGCCGCGACCTTTGCCCTTTTCCCGATCCTCGGCCTGGGATTGGGCTTGCTGCCAAAGTCGATCCTGCCGCCGGCGCTGTATACGGGCATACTGTTTCTGTGCGTCCTGCCCTCGACCGTGCAATCGTCGATCGCCTTCACCTCGATGGCGGGGGGAAATGTCCCCGCCTCGATCGTGGCGGCTTCGGGCTCGAACCTGATCGGCATGATCCTTACGCCGCTCCTGGCCGGGTTGCTGTTTTCCGTCGGCGGACATGGCGGGTTCAGCCTCGACGCGCTGGAAGCCATCGCCGTGCAATTGCTGGCGCCTTTCCTTCTGGGCCAGGTGCTGCAGCCGTGGATCGGCGGCTGGATCCGCTCGCGGAAGGCGCTTCTGGATCCCGTTGACCGTGGCTCGGTGCTGATGGTCGTCTATATGGCGTTCAGCGAGTCGATCACCCAGGGCCTGTGGCGCACCCTGTCGCTGCGCGACATCGGCGTGGTCATCGTGGCCGACATCACGCTGCTGGCGCTTGTGCTGGCGATTACGACGCTGTGCAGCCGGCTTCTGGGCTTTTCCCGCGAAGACGAAATCACGATCGTCTTCTGCGGCTCCAAGAAGAGCCTGGCCAGCGGCGTACCGATGGCCAGCGCCATCTTTTCGGGCCAGGCCATCGGCGGCATCGTCCTGCCGCTCATGCTGTTCCACCAAATCCAGCTTATGGCCTGCGCCATCCTGGCCCGGCACTACAAAAGCCGGCTTGGACATTTAACGCCAGCCGGACCTAAGACACCTGATGGCACAGACGTCGAAATCGAAGCCGCCGAATGATACGCGTTAACTGAAGGAGCCCCCAATGAATCGTCGTCAAATCATAACAAGCCTGGCCGCCGGCGCCTCGGCCGCCATCCTGCCCGGCGTCGTCAAGGCGCAAACCCTTCCGACCCGGTCCCGGGTCGCCGCCCGCAATGTCGTCCTCGTCCACGGCCTGTTCGCCGACGGCTCGTGCTGGTCGCAGGTGATCGCCCGGCTGCAATCCACCGGGCTGAACGTCACGGCCGTGCAGAACCCGCTCACCTCCCTGGAAGACAGCGTCGCCGCCACCCGGCGCGTGCTTCTGGCCCAGGACGGTCCGACCGTGCTCGTCGGTCACTCCTTTGCCGGCATGATCATCAGCGAGGCCGGTGTCGATCCCAAGGTCAGCGCCCTTGTTTACGTGGCGGCGCGGGCCCCGGACGCGGGCGAGGACTATGCCGCGTTGGCCAAACGGTTTCCGACCCCGCCGGCCACCGCCGGCATCGTCTGGGACGGTGATTATGGCCAGCTGAGCGAGGCCGCCTTCCTGCGCGATTTCGTCGGCGACCTGCCGGCCGACAAGGCGCGCGTCCTCTATGCCGTCCAGGAACCGTTCAACCGCGCGCTGACGACGGCCCGGACCACGGTCGCGGCCTGGCGCTCGAAGCCCAGCTTCTATGCCGTGTCGACGCAGGACCGGACGATCGACCCGGATCTCGAACGTTTCATGGCCAAGCGGATGGGGGCAAAGACCATCGAGGTGCCGGCCAGCCATCTCTCGCTCATTTCCCAGCCCGATACGATTGCCCGTCTGATTGTCGAAGCGACCCAGGCGGCGGGGTAAAGCTTCGCGTCCATGATGTTGCCTTGACAGGTCCGGCGTTGCAGACAAGGTAGGGTCGGGCCGACCGCGTCGGCCGAGGAGATGTCACGCCATGTCCATGACCCGCCGCCCTGCTCTGCCGGCCCTGGCCGCGGCCTTGATGCTGGCGACGCCCGCCCAGGCCCATGTGACGAAGATCGTCATTACCGGCCGGCAGAGCCCGGCCTTCGGCGGCTACGCCTGGCCGGGCGTCGGTCAATACGAACGGATTTCCGGCAAGGCCTATGGCGAACTCGATCCGACGGACCCCAAGAACGCCGTCATCGCCGACATTGCGCTTGCACCGCGCAATGCCAAAGGCTTGGTCGAGTACGCCTTCGACTTCTATATCCTCAAGCCGATCGACCTGAATAAGGGCAATCACAAGATGGTCTATGAGCCGCCCAATCGCGGCGGCAAGACGATCGGCACCTTGAACCGCGGCGTCGGCGGCAACGATCCGGGGGCGATAACGGATGCGGTATTGCTGAAAAACGCCTTCCTGATGCCCCAGGGCTACAGTCTTTCGTTCAGCGGCTGGGACGCCGCCGCCGGACACGACACGGCAAATTTCAACACGACGATCACGCTGCCGGTGGCGAAAAACCCGGACGGCTCGGCGATCACCGGCCCGTCCTACGAATATATCGTCACGGGCGGAACGTCCTACGCCCTGGCCTATCCGGCGGCGACGCTCGATCCGGCGACGGCGATCCTGACGCACCGCGTCCATCTCGATGAACCGCCGCAGGTCGTGCCGGCGACCGGCTGGGCCTACAATGCCGCGGGCACGGCCATCCACCTGCTGCCCAAAGGCACACCCTTCGTCGCCAACGACATCTACGAGTTGCGCTATACGGCCAAGGATCCGACGGTCAACGGCATCGGCATGGCCGCCGTGCGCGACTGGAACGCCTTCCTGCGCAATGCGAAAACGGACGATTTCGGCACGCCCAATCCGATGGCGGGCGATATCACGCGCATCTACACCGAGACCCTGTCGCAGCCCGGGCGGTTCCTCAACGACTTCCGCTATTACGGCTTCAACCAGGACGAACAGGGCCGCAAGGTGTTCGACGGCATGATGCAGTGGATCGCCGCCAGCGACGGGATCAGCCTCAATTCGCGCTGGTCGCAGCCGGGGCGCACCGAACGCAATCGCCAGGACCATCTCTATGCCGAAGGCCGCTTTCCCTTCGCCGACGTCCGCACGACCGATCCATATACCGGCCGCAGCGACAGCCGCCTGGCGCGCTGCGAAGCCAGCAAAACCTGTCCAGTGGCGATGGAAATCTATTCGTCCAACGAATACTGGGTGAAGGCGGCGTCATTGATGTCGACCGATCCGTCCGGCACGTCGGACCTTGCCGACTCGCCCTACGCGCGCCTCTACCTCATCTCGAGCGGCCAGCACGGCACCGGCAATGCGGCCAGGGCGGGGGTTTGCCAGCAATTGCAGAACCCGCTCGATTCCGCGCCGGTGCAGCGGGCCCTGTTCATGGCGATGGATCAATGGGTGACGAACGGGACGCCGCCCCCGTCGAGCCGGGTGCCCAAACTGTCCGACGGCACGCTTAAACCGCCCTTGCCACAGGCCGGCATGGGGTTTCCGAGTATTCCGGGCGTGACCTATACGGGGCTGAAAACGACGCGCTACCCGTTGAATGCGGGGGCCGGCTTCGCCGCGCCGTACCAGGACAATCCGGCCAATGGGCCGATCTACCCCAGCTTCATTCCGCGCACCGACGCCGACGGCAACGATATCGCCGGGATCCGGCTGCCGCGGGTCAGCGTGCCGCTGGCCACCTATACCGGCTGGGCGCTGCGTTCCGGCGCCTGGGCCAATGACGGTTGCGAGGGCGCGGGCCAGTTCATTCCCTTCGCCAGGACCCTGGCCGAGCGTCAGGCCCGCGGCGATCCGCGCCGGTCGGCGGCCGAGCGCTATGAAAGCTTCGACGCCTATGCGCGCGCCGTCGACCGGGCAGTCAAGACGATGATAGCCGAGCGCACCCTGCTGCCCGCCGACGCCCCGGCGGTGACCCAGGACGCGCTGGACCTGGGCCGGACCATGTTGCCGCTTGTGCGCGGCGAGGGTCAGCCATAGGTTCGACGATGAAAGCTTTTCCAATTTGCCGCTTAACCCGGTCGGAAACACCAGGTCGTTCTGCAAAGTCATTTTGAGAGTCTCGGACGCCTCTTCTATCGACCGGCGCTCCGCATCTGAAATTCCTGGATTTGCAGGGTAACGGCCTGCGATCCATGCCACCTGCCGGAGGACCGCATGCACTCAGGACATTCCAGACCCGATGCGCGCCTCGCACTCCTGCTCGGAGCGCTCGGCCTGCTTTCGGTTATATTGGCAATCGTCGGATGGATGAATGTCAGCGAACCTGCCCCCGTCCATCGTCCTGCCGAGGCCCAGTCGAAACCGGCCGACTCCAGGCCTATCGCCTTGAGCGATGCCGTTTATCGCGGATTGAAAACCTTCGAGATGGGAGAGGCCTATGATGAGGCGACCGAGAAATTCCGCGACCAGAAAGGGTGGCTCCTGCTGCAGCTGGCGCGCTTTCTCGGCGCCGTCGTCGCGCTCGTTGCCCTGGCGGGCATCGGTTTAAAGCTTTTCGGAGAAACCTGGTTGACCCTCAGGGCCTGCCAACGCCGAAACCACATCATCGTTATCGGTGATACGCCCTTCGCCGACAGCCTCTGCAAAGCCTCCGCGCGGCCAATTACCCATCTTCGCGCGCAAAACGAGGCCTGTGCAACCCACGGGCAAACCATTCGGCTGCCCATGCCCGAACACAGCCTACAGGCGCTTCGTGATGTCGCCGCCCATCGCGCGTCACAGATTGTCATCGCCACACGGTTCGATGACACAGCGCTTGAGTTGGCGCTTGCCCTGGCCACGAGACCTGAATACAAGATCGCCCAGATAAGCGTGCGGTTTACGGACACTTGGCTGGCCAAACGCGTTCACCAGCTTCCAGGCGCCGCGACATTGCAGGCTTTTTCAGAACCCGATTTGGCCGCGCGCGAGATCGTGCGCCGGCATCCCCCCTACCTGCTGGCACACGATTACGGCCAATCGCGCATCCATGCGCTTTTGATCGGCGATCCCGATTGGCTTGAAGCCATCATGGGTGAAATCATCCTGAGCGCCTGCACCTTGACCTATGCTCGACCCGCTTTCACATTCGTCTGCGAAAACTCGGCGACGCTGGCGGCCCGTTTGCGACAACGCTACCCGGAAATTGACCTTGCCGCTGAATTGACCTTCCTGACCGCCGCGCTCCACGAAGGGGTTACGCCAGGCCACGAGGTCTTCGAGTCGCTACCGGTCACCGCCGTCTATGTTGCGATGAAGGACCGCGCCGGCGTCCTGTCCACGGCCCTGACCTTTATGGAAACGGCGCGCAAGGTTCCCGACTTTGCCGCGCCTGTATTCGTACTGGCGTGTGAGGGCCTGGAATTGCCCCGGCCGGCCGCGGGCAGCGCGCTTTCGGCCCTTACGCTGGTGCCCTTCGGTATTTTGGAGGATCTGACCCTGGCGGCGGGCGTGATGTCGCACGAGGCGGATCTCGCGGAAAAGGAATATCACGCGGCCTATCGCGAATTCGCGCCGCAGGGCAGTGAGGCCAATAAGCCATGGAGCGAGCTCAAGGAAGAATACCGGATATCCAACCGCCGGGCGGTCGCACATATCTACGCCAAACTTTTCGAGGCGGGCTTCGACCTCGGGTCCTGGATGACAAGAAACGATGTCTGGGCCAAACTTCCGGAGCTTGCGACGAAGGAACCCCTGTGGCGAGACGCGGCCGAGTATCGTCGACTGGCCGAGCTTGAGCACGAGCGGTGGATTGCCGATCGCCGGCTAAGCGGTTGGTCATATGGCCCCGTGCGTGACAATGCGCGCAAGATTCATCCGGATATCAAACCGTTCGACGCGCTGACCGAGGAGGTCCAAGGGTACGACATGCGGTTTATCGACCTTTTGGCCAAGATTTTGAAATCGACCGACGACGGAATGACAAGGTATGAGCCGACGATTGCGCCGTTGGTCGATTGACTCCCTTTTTGATCCTGCTTAGGCTGGCAGAACGGGGTTTTCCGGGAAACAGGGGCGCATTGTGTTCAAGGCATGGACCGATAAGCGCTGGCGCATCCTGATACTGGCCGCGTTGATCGTCTTCGTGACCTTGACGAATATGATGTTTTTCGATGGCAGCGCGTTGCGTGCGCTTCTATCGAACGGCAACCCGTTCATGGAACCCGTCTATTCGGGCGTGGCGTTCCTGAGCTTCCTGCGCGGCTGGCCCACGGTCCTTCTCGTGCAGCCGGTTTACATAGCGATCATGTGGGGCGGGTTTGTGCTGCCCTCACGCCGGCCGCATCGCCGGCGCGGCGCGCTCATTGTCCTGTCTTGCGCCATCGTCGTTACGCTGATCGGGTTTCGGTTCGGCTTGTCCGCCGGACAGGCAAGCGCCAATCTGTTTTTCGGCAGCATCGTGCCGATCCTCACCTATGCCGGCGGCGTTGCCTATCTCTACCTCTCTCGCCACGAGCCGGAATTTCAGCCGCGTCTGGATGCGGCCGTCCCGGTGCCCGAGCCGGCCGAACTTCATCCCATTGTCACCGCCAAAATCGCCGACGGCGACAACTGGCGAGACGATCTGCTCTCGAGCTTGAGCCAGACCGGTCAGGAGCAGCCGCCGCGTCCCAATATTGTCGCCGGTGTCCTGGGCCTCGTGTGCCTGGTCCTCGTGCTTTTGGTATTTCAACTCATAAATCAAGTCGCGTTCGCCGTGGCGGGGCCACAGCTTTGGATCAGCTATTTGTCGGTGCTGATCGGCGCGGCCGTCCTGTCCTTGCCCATGGCGATGTTCCGCCGCCGATGGCAGCTCCAGCAAATAAAAAGTTTCGACACCAGCCTGAAGAAATCCGACAAACGCCCGATCTTCTACCTGCGTTCGTTCGGGCTCGACGAATTGATCGGCGCACCGTCCGTGCTCGAAATCCTGTTCAACATACCCATCGCCAATCGTGAGCAAGCCATGGTCGCCCAGTTGCGACCGTGCGGCCCCGTCATCGCCATTGGCCGTCCCGGCGAAAAAGTCCCGTCGCTCGGGGCGTCGCGCTTCTATGTGGCCCACAACCTCTGGCAGGAAAAGGTCGCCGACGTCTCCAAGGTGGCCCGGCTGGTTGTCTGGGCTTCGGGGACGACGCCTGGCCTGCAATGGGAGATCACCCACCTGGTGCGTTCCCTGCCGCCGGAAAGACTCATATTGTGGGCGCACCCCTGGCTGCTGGACCTCGATCCGGACGAACGGGAAGCCGAATGGGCCGCCTTCGTCGACGGCCTGGGCCAGCTCTTTCCGAAACCTCTGCCGAAGCCTCTGGGGAAGACCCAGGTCTTTGCCTTCGACGCCGATTTTTCCGCGATTCCCTACAAGGGCGTTTGGGGTCACACCGCATTTAACCAGGCCCTTTCCGCCAAGCAGATTCCCCCCTACGATCCGGCCGGCCAGGCGAAGCGGAAGTCGCGAAACCGGTTGGTCATGGTCGTGGCGGCCGCGATCCTCGCCCTTCTGCTCCTGGTCGGCGCCATTCGATTTGTCGGCACACTGCTCCCCGGCGAGCCAAGCGCTCAATCGTGGAACGCGGTCAGCAATGCCTTGCTGAATGACGAGTTGGCCCAGCCAGGCTTACCCAGCGACCAAGGCGTGGCGGCCCAGTCCGATAGTCAAATCGGGTCCAATTTCGACTCGAGCAACAAGGATCTGTCCGGAAAGTGGTTCGGCAAGACCCCGTTCGATGCCACGCCCGGTCAACAAGGCGCCTTGCGTCGCGCAGCGAAGGACTATGAAGACATATATTATACCGCCCATCGCCAATCCGACATCGAAGACATGGTATACGTTCGCGGCAGCGCCTTGCACGATCGCATCCACTCTCTCGGCGAAGCCCAGGAGCGGCTGAACCAGCTTAACGATCTTCGAGAGGCCCTGGGCCGGGCTGAACAAGACTGGAAGACCATAGCGGACAAGACGGAAGGCGAACAATATCCCGCCCGGATACATGCCCTGATCGTGGCGCGTCAGGTCTTGCTTGAATCGGAAGCCAATATTTTGCGGGCGCTGATCACCTATAACGGCCAGTGGACAAGCGCGTCGGATGGAATCCACATATACCGGGATCAGCCGTTCTGGGATCAGGCCGTCGCCCTATGGCCGGCGCGCAAGGCGGCAGCCGACGCTGTGCTTGGCGCCGAGTTCACGGGCCTGACGGGCAACAACTATACCGATTACCTGTCGTCAGCCACATCATCGGCCGACACGTCATCGCCGGCTTCCGACGATAGCCAATCGTCCTCTTCAAGTGATTGGTATGACAGCTTCTTGTCCTCTACAGTCGCGCCTGGCGGCAACTGAGCCCTTCGTGCCTGGCGACATGAGCCGTGACCGCGCCATTGAGAGCGCTTTGCATCGAGGGGTTTCCATGCCCAAGCCCGCGCCGCCACAGGGTCATCGACGGACCGGGATCGAGCCCGCCCGGGGACTCGTGGCCAAGCCGCCCGTGCGCCCGAAGCGTCATCCCTCACCTCTGTTCGCCGGCAAGCAACGGCTGTGGCCGAAGCGCAAGACAAGGCATCCGGCCGCAAGGACGGACCCTGAAGCGCTTGGCTTCATCGGCGGCGACGCCAACACATCGACACCCCATCGGCGCGCCAAGGATTAGCCCTGTCACAGAATCCGATCTTTTCCGGCCAATCCACGCCAAACCGCAAGAACGGTCGCGCACGTCCTGGCCTTGGGCGGCTAGATGGCGCCGCCACGGAGGATCAATGAAAGCGGTGCCTGACCACTACCATGTTCGGATGCAGCGGGTGCTGGACTACATAGACCGGCACCTTGACGGTAACCTCGACCTGGAAACGATGAGCCAGGTCGCGGCGTTCTCGAAGTTTCATTTCCACCGCCTGTTTGCGGCGACGTTCGGCTTGTCCGTCCATCGCTATGTCCAGCTCGCCCGAATGAAGCGCGCCTCGTACCAGCTCGCTTTCAGGGACGGCCAAAGCGTCACGGACGTCGCTTTGGACGCCGGTTACGACGCGCCGGACGCCTTTGCCCGCGCCTTTCGGCAAAGGCTGGGGCAATCGCCCTCGTCATTCCGCAAGGCGCCGGACTGGCAGCCGTGGCTTACGGTCTTCGGACCCTTCGACAATGCCAGGAACAAGCTTATGCAGATTATCTTCAGCAAAGACGATGTAACGATCCGCGACGTGCCCCCGACGCCGGTCGCGGTTCTGGAGCATCGCGGCGACCGGACCCGGTTCGGTGAGACCCGGCAGAGGTTCATCGATTGCCGCAAGGCGGCCGGCCTTTCGCCCGAGACGGCCGCGACATTCATGGTCTTCCGTTCGGAGCGGGAGCCGGCGAATCCGGCCAATTACAGCGTGGATCTATGCTTTGCGACGGACCAGCCGGTCGACGCCCGAGACCCGCATCTGAAGGCGGGCGTGATCCCCGGCGGGCGCTGCGCGGTCCTGCGCTACCCGGGCGATACGCAAAATCTCGAACCCGCCGCGCAGTATCTGTACCGCGATTGGCTTGCGCCCAGCGGCGAAGATCTGCGTGACTTCCCGCTCTATAGCGTCCGCCGGTTGTCCCTGATCCCGGACGTCCCGGCGCATGAAGTCGTTTTGGAACTGTTCCTGCCGCTGCTATAGGTGCCGGACGGCATCCATGCGATCATGCAAAACGCGCATGATATCTATGCCATTGACCGTTTTACGAAAGTAAATGGCATGCCGTTCCACGTTGCGACGTCGATACCCGGACCGGATATGGTCGCAGGCTTGCGCTCGGTCTGGGGCCTCGGCCAATGCTTCAAAAGCGGCGGTCAGTTTATCGACGTACCGGTGGGCTTGATCGACGCCCCACTTTTGGGCCGTGGTCCGCCAAATGTGCTCCATGTCGCGCTCGGCTGTCGGGGCAAGGCGATAGTCAGCCATGGGCCGACTGCATCCGCCGCTTGAAAGCTTCGGAGTCGAAAGGCTGTGGCTCGCCGCTGTTTTCGGCTTCGATCAATGCGGCCCGGACGCTCTCGATTTCGGCCGTCCTTTCCTGTTCACGCCGGATGAGGTCGCGGATGATTTCACTGTCGTTCGTGTAGTTGCCGCTCTCGATCTGGGATTTAATCCAGGCATCCTGCTGGTCGGTTACGGTGATGGTCTTCCGCACGGTCGCCATATCCTGCGCTCCAGAATCGTCATACTATTGGTGCGATTTAACACGTTTCTGGCCGATTGCCAACCGGTTCATGTGTTCCTGGCGCTGTCGACAAGCCGTATGCAGGGTCCGAATTCTGCATTCCATAACATGTCACCGAATCCCGCTGAGGAAATAGCGGTTGAACGCCTGGAGCGCAATCCGACTATGGCGATGTTCGGACTGGACAACAGCAGCCCGGGTCTGGGCCTAAAAATCCACCCGATAGACGATAAACCCACTGTCCTTGGCCATGGCGTCGTAAAGCTTCCGCGCCGTGGCATTGGTTTCGTGGGTCAACCAGTAGAGCCGCGGACTGCCGGCGGCTTTGGCGGCCTCGGTCACGGCGGCGATTAGCGCCCGGCCGACGCCCCTGCCCCGGGCCTCGGGCGCCGTGAACAGGTCGTTGAGGTAGCAGGTATTGTTGATCATCGTCGTGGTGCGATGAAAGAGATAGTGCGCCAGGCCGAGCAACTGCCCATCCGATTCCGCCACCAGGGCATGGACCGGCTCGGCCGCCGTGAAGAAGCGCGCCCAGGTGATGTCGGTGATCGCCGGATCGAGTGCGGTCGGTCCGCTGCGGCCATAAAAGGCGTTATAGCCGTCCCATAAAGGCAGCCATTGCTCGAAATCAGCGGGGACGGCCGGGCGGATGGTGAGGTCTGTCATGCGCCGCGTTAAGCACCTGGTCCGGCGCGACGTCAAGCGGACACGCCGACACATATTGTGAGCGGGGATTGCAGGAGGGCTCAAGCGAAGCGCAAAGCCGGCGACGCGCTCGCTTTGTGAGCAGAAAGTGACCCCTCCGTCGTCGACTTGCCCTTCGGGCTACGCGCCGACACCTCCCCATTTTAACAAAATGGGGAGGAGGGGGAAATGGGCAGCCATTGCTCGAAATCGGCGGACGCCACCGGCCGGATCACAAGGTCTGTCATGAGGGGGCGATAGGCCTCGCCTTCTCGCTTCGTTAAGGTCACGCGGCGACACATATTATAACGATCCATTGCGTCGGACGACGCCTCATTGACTTAGAGGAACGACAGCCTTACACGCCCCCACATGCCGATGCTCCCCGATCCGTCCGTAAAATACCGCCCGTTTTCCCTTGGCGTCGACATGTCCGACCGGACGTGGCCGTCGAAGACCATCACCCATGCGCCGCGCTGGCTGTCGACCGATCTGCGCGACGGC
>FSZW01000186.1_pt1 | contig 12653 bp, 8 predicted proteins | sample 1638921 | NCBI WGS metagenome assembly FSZW01 (sample SAMEA3914812, study PRJEB12502) | metagenome | biome: forest; material: soil | place: Canada | collected 2011-07-07 | depth 0.1 m | reverse complement strand
GTCGGCCGAGCTCGACTTGTAGACGTTCAGGCCCGACAGCACTTCCGACGGCATGTTCTGGAAGTCGTAGACGCGGCCGCTGGTCGTGAAGATTTCGTCGCCGTTCAGCGTCGTCTCGACATTGGGCAGGCCGCGGATATTGACGCCAATAACCTGGTTATTGTTACGGGTGACCTGGACGCCGGTGATGCGCTGCAACGCGTCGCCCACGGTCAGGTCGGGCAGCTTGCCGACATCTTCCGGTACGATCGAGTCGACGACGTCCGGCGAATTCTTCTTGATTTCGGTGCCGGCCTGAAGGCTGCGGCGCATCCCGGTGACGATCACCGTCGTGGTGTCGGCGGCGGTCGTGCTCTGCGCGGCCGGCGCCGTCTGAGCCCCAGAGACCTGAGCCAAGGCCGGCGCGCCGACCGTCAGCGCGATGAGGGAGGCCGTCCCAAGGACGGCGGTTTTGACGCGGTTCCGTACGAACCAAGCTGTAACTGGCATTTGTGACCTCTCCTGCATTTCGTTTTTAGCGTTCGTTTTTTTGGTGTTCGCTATTGGGTTCCCGGCATGGACTCGTGCCAGGGGGTGAACCCCATGTCGTATTTATAATATAAATGCGATTTAACATACAAGTGGCATGTTTGGCCCTTTGGTCAAAAATCGACTTCGCTGCGGCATTTATATTACAATAGTCGGACTACCCCCTATTTACGCTTGTCGAACGCCACCTCCGCCGCCTGGGTCATGGCGCGAATCTGGTCGACCTCCGCCTGGCGATAGGGGGTGCCGTCGGCCCGGAAGATGTCGTGGAACCAGATGGTCGGCTGGACGTTGGTGTAGGGCCGAAGCCACGAATCCCACGGCATATCGGTCTGGGTCTTGCCGTTGACGAAGCCCCAGTTGAGCACGGCGACATTATATTTGCGGGCCATCGGCAGGGCGGTGTCGAAGGTCGAACCGTTGCCGCGCGCCATATATTCGGTCAGCAGCAGCGGCCGGCCATAGGGCTGCAACGACTTGATGCGCGCCTCGAGCACTTCGGGCCAGTCGTAGTTGTGGAAGCTGATGACATCGGACTGCGTAAGCTGGATCTGCTCGACCGCATTGAGGTGATCGATCGATCCCCAATTGTCGTCGTGCCACAGGCCGCTGGTCAAAGGCTGAATCGGATCGGTGCTGCGCGCCCAGGCGAAGACCTGCGGCAGCAACTTGGCGACCAGCTTGATCTTCACCTGCTCGTCGAGCTGATGATAGTCGCCGCCGCCCTGGTTGTCGGGCTCGTTCCATACGTCCCAGGCCAGGACTCGGTCGTCCTTGGCGAAGGCGCCGACAACGCCCTTCACATAGGATTCGAAATGCGGGACCTGGGCCGGATCCTGCAGGCCGGCCGTGCCCGGGCTTTGCACCCAACCGGAATTATGTACGCCGGGGATCGGCGGATGCTGCACGCCGAGCTTGGGGTCGGGATCCCAGCACGAATCGAACAGCACGAAGATCGGCTTGACGTGATGCTTGGCGGCGATCGTCAGGAAGGTGTCGATGCGCTTTTTGAAGCCCTCGGGGTCCTGTTCCCACAGCTTGTCATGCAGGAAGACCCGCATGGTGTTCATGCCGATGCCTTCGGCATAGCCCAGTTCGGTGTCGATTTCCTGCGGATTGAAAGTGTCGGCCTGCCACATCTCGAACTGGTTGATGGCATCCTTCGGCGCGAAATTGCTGCCGACCAGCCAGCGCTGGTGGCCGTACCACTGGTTGGCCCTTTCGGCGCTCCAGCGCTGAGTTTCTGCGTGAACCGGGTCGAGGCCCTGGAGAGAAAAAGCTAAAGCCATGGTACCTGCGGCGAGGAAGAGACGGAAAGGTTTCATCTTAAGGACTTTCGACTGAATTTGCACCCGTCTGAACGGGCATAAAGCTAGCGCGCAGCGTCGGCGCTGAAGCGGTAGATCAAGACATTGGAATAGGTCTCGCCGGGGCTCAGCACGGCCGAACCGAAGGCCGGCTGGTTCGGCGTATCCGGGAAGATTTGCGGCTCCAGCACGAAGGCGTCGCCCTCGCGGTAGATGTGGCCGGACTTGCCCGACGAGGTGCCGTCGAGGAAGTTGCCGGAATAGAATTGCAGGCCGGGCTGGGCCGAGGACAAGGTCAGCTTGCGGCCGGACACCGCGTCCTCGACCGTTGCGACGACGCGCGGGGCCGAGGCTTTAGTCCGGCTGACAACCCAGTTGTGGTCGTAGCCGCGGCCGAAGACCAACTGCTGGTCGGACGCGTCGCGCACCCGGGCGCCGATGGCGGTCGGCTTTCTGAAATCGAAGACCGTGCCGTCGACTTTGCGGACCTCGCCGGTTGGGATGGCGCCGGCGTCGGTCGGAAGATAAGCATCGGCATTGATCGTCAGCTTCTGCTCGTTGATCGAACGGGAAGCGCCCTCGCCAGCCAGATTCCAGTAGCTGTGATTGGTGATGTTGACGATCGTCGGCTTGGTCGTCGTCGCCATATAGGTGATGGTCAGCCGGTCGTCCTCGTCGAGGCTATAGGTCGCGTGCACCGTCAACTGGCCAGGATAGCCCATGTCGCCGTCGGGGCTGACATATTCCATCTCGACGCTGGCCGGCGCCCCCTCCCCTCCGTGGACCGCCACTAGGGTCCAGTTGACCTTGTCGAAGCCCGTCGTCCCGCCGTGCAGGGAGTTCTCGCCATTATTGACCGGCGCCCGATAGGCGGTACCATCGATGCTGTACTTGCCCTTGGCAATGCGGTTGGCGAAGCGGCCGACGGTGGCGCCGAAATATTGCGGCTTGTCGAGATAGTCCTGCAGTTTGGCGTAACCCAGGATGATATCGGCGGGCTTGCCGGCGCGGTCCGGCGCGATGAGGGCCTGCAGGCTGGCGCCGTAGGTGATGACGGTGGCCGACACGCCATGAAGATTGCGCAGCGTTACCGCCGCGACCGTCTTGCCGTCCGGCAGCGTGCCGAACGGCGCCTGTGTCGCCGTGGCGGCGCCGGCGTCCTGGACAAAAGCGCTCTGGGCGACGACGCCCAGACAGGCAGCTGCGGCAAGTGCGACGACTTTCATGGGCTCTATCCCTGTATGAATTATCCTATTTATCAGACAAATGACACAGCCATGCGGCAAGGTCAATCACCTGCTCATGAGCAGGCTGTGAAAGAATCGGAATAGCGGCAGGACGCCCCAGGCAATGTGCGTTAGACTGACACTCCCGGCATGCCCCATCCCGCAGATGAATCCATGAGAACCAAAGTACGACCGCCTTTAACGGCGCTCGATGCCAATGAGATAGCATTTCAGCGGCTAAAGGCTGAATTGATCCATGCCTTTGTAGCATCCGAAGCGGGCTATAAGCCGCTGTCTGCTGCCGAAGTGATCGACCGGAACCGCAACTGGCGCCTGGACACAATCCAAAAGAGCTAAGACAGATTTTCCAACATATCGTCGACGCGATGTTCGGCATCGTGCATCGCGCGCTCGACCGGCTTGGCGCCGGTAATCGCCGCCGCCATCTCCTCGCTGACGATCGACTGGATGGCGAATTGCCGTTGCACGTCGCGGGGCAGGCCCTGGCCGTAGGCGGCGATGGCCATAAGGTCGCGGCGATGCGGCTGGGCCTGGTAAACTGGGCTGTCGATGACCGCCTGGAACGACGACAGATGCCCCGACCTCGTCCAGACGATCTCGTGCTGCGCCAAAAAGCGGATCAGCCGTGTCACTGCCGCCATTTGCTCAGGCGTGCGCGCTTTGACTGGCATGACCCAGGCATGACCATCGACGAAGGCGGCGGATGCATCGCCGAACAGCACGGGGTAGGGCTTGACCGAATAGCCCTGGTAAAGCGGCCGCCCGGGTTCGGCCGCTTCGTCGTCGAAGGTGCCGATCATCCAGGTGCCGTCGATATAGACCCCGCCGCCACCATTGACGAAGGATGCCACCGCCGCGACATAGTCCTGGTTGCGCGTCGTCAGGCCCTCGTCATAGATTTGCTTGAACAGACCGACAATCGCCCGCGTCTGCGGCGTATCAAGGCGGATATGGCGCGGATCTGGGAAGATGACCTGATGCTCGGCCAGCAGGTAGGTGTAGAGATTGCGCGCATAGGCCGCATCCTCATTGACCAGGGACTGCACGAAATAGGGCTTGCCGGTACGCGCCTTGAACTGGCGCGCCTGGTTCAGCAATTCGGTGGCGTTGCGCGGTAGGACCGGCTTGCCGTCCCGGACCAGGCCAGCCTTGGCGAACAGGTTCATATTGATGTGGAACAGCTGGGTCCAGGTGTCGAACGGCAGGCCCCAGACATCGCCGTCCATGGTGATCGCCCGCCGCGCCACCGGGGTGAATTGGTCTGGCGTTACGCCTGCCCGGGCCAGAATCGCGCCCATCGGCATGATCAGGTGGTGTTGTTCGTAGTCTGGCACGACCGCCATGTGCATGGTGACCAAGTCCGGGGGGTCATTGGCGGCGATCTGTGCCGATAGCTGATCATAGCCCGGCCAGGCGACCGTGTTGATATCCAAGCGAATATCGGGATTTTCGCGCTCGAATTGATCTAGCAGGCCGGTGATAACCTCGCATTCGCCGTTGGGGTTGCGGCTCGGCGCTCCATTCTTCGGCACATGCGCCCGGCAATCGCCGAACAGGCGCTGCACGGTCAGGGCAACGCGCGGATCCGGACGCTGGCAATCGGCCAGGACGAGGCCGATAAGGGCGAACAGCGCCAGCATGAACAGACGGTGCCTCCTGGAATGGGGCCTCATCGCCGCACCAGGCTGGTTACGGCCGAGATGAAGCGGCGCTGGAAGATCAGGTAGATAATCAGCACGGGTAGGCCAGCCAACACCGCTTCGGCCATCAGGACACCCTGTCCGGTAATGCCAGCATAGTTGGACTGGGCCGCGGCCATGCCTTCGGTCAGGGTATACATCGACGGCCGTGTCGCCGAGATCAGCGGCCACCAATAATCGTTCCACGACAACAGGAAAGTATAGATGCCCAGGCTGGTCAGCATGGGCCGCGTCTGTGGCAGCAGGATGTGCCAGAACACGCTCCATGCCGAAGCGCCGTCGAGCCTGGCAGCATCCTCAATGCTCTTGGGCAAGCCGCGGAAGGTCTCCGTCATCAGCACGACGCCCAGCGGCGCCGACAGGCCCGGCAGGATCAGGCCGGCATAGGTGTTGTGCCAATGCAGGGCGCTGAAAATATGGTGACGGACCAGGATCACCGATTGGTCGGGGATGGCCAGCCCGATAACGACATAGATGTACAGCAAGGCGCGTCCTGGGAAATCCAGCCGGCCGAAGGCGTAGCCGGCCAGGGACGATAGAGCCAACACGCCGCCGACCTCGGCCATCGAGACGATCATCGAATTGAGGAACCAGCGGACAAGGCCCGTACCGCCGGCGACGCTTGTATAGTTGGCGAATGTATAGCCACCGAACGGATTGAGTACGGCCTGCCGCATCAGATCGGTATTGTCGCGAAACGAAAGGAACAGGGTCCAGAGCAGAGGCGCGAGCATCAGGATCAGCATGGCGCCGCAGAACAGGTTGCGCGCCCCGCTCCACACACGCTGCGCCCGCTGGGTGCGGGCGTGACCGACGTCCCGGCTCGGTCCCCGCAGTAGGCTCAGGCTTGGCAGGGTAGGATGGGGCACACGGATATTCAGGCGTTTGATCAGTCTGCCGAGCCTTGTCCCTGCAAGGATTTCCAGGCGCGGCGCCAGCGACGAGGTCAGGATGAAGGCGAACAGCACCTGGGACGCGGCAGCGGCATAGCCAATATCCCAATGGTTGAAGCCCGTCTCGTAGATGAACAGCACCATCGGCCGCGAGGCGCCGTTGGGACCGCCCTGGGTCAGCAATTGGGCTTGGCCAAACAGTTGGAATTGCAGCGCGCATTCGTAGGCGGCAATCAGAACCAGGGCTGGCGTCAGCAACGGCAGGGTGACACGCCGAAACGTCGTCCATGGCGTGGCGTGGTCAAGTGCTGCCGCTTCGAAAACCTCGGACGGGATCTGCTGCAGAGCGGACAGTATCAGGATCATCGGCAGGCCGAGCGACCACCACACCGTAATGAGGGCAAGGCTCGGCAAGACCAGGTGGACGTCGCTGAGGAAGGCTGGCGACACAAGATGGGTGGCCTCGGCCGCCTTGCCGAGCAACCCACCGTCCGGCGTCAAGACTTCGCGCCAGACAATCGTCAGCACGGTGACCGACATCACCGAGGCGGCAAAGACCGTTCCCCTTAAGAAGCCGGCAAAGGGCGTGGCGCGATTGAGCGCCAATGCCAGGGCCAGGGCCAAGCAGACCAAAACCGGTACGCATAGGGCGACAAACAGACAGCTATTACCCAGTGCTTGCAGGAAGGTGACGTCACGGAACAGGCGGATATAGTTGTCCACGCCGATGAAGTGCGCGCCACCGAACAAGTTGGCGCGATAGAGGCTGAGGTGAATGCCCGCCACCAGGGGATAGACCAAAAGCCAAGTGTAGACCGCCAGGAATGGCAAGGCGAACACTAGGTTGCGCCATGACCGGCTCTGGGGGCGACCGACGAATGCATGCCCGGCCAAACCCGTGGTGACCCGCCCTGATGCCGGGAATTTCAAACCCTGACGGATTGCGTGCATGAATGTGCGCCCGACAGCGTACGTCCCGGAACCGCGTACGCTTGTGTCTTAGACCCGGGTTCATAGCGAATCCCCGGCAAACTGAAAAGGTCGCTTGTCCGTTTAATCCGATAATTGCGAAGGGCATCGCCGCCCAAATCCATCACTCCATGATGGATACGCTAAATGCCGCCTGATCCGAGAATCTGCTTTCGCTTGGCATCGCCCTTGCTTAAGGAATTATTAATGCATCGGGACGTGCGATTATGAGCCAGATTAAGTTCGGGAAGCGTTATGCGGCCGCGTTACATGGTAACGCTAAGCGTACGAGCGCCGTGCGGGCACTTGCGGTGCCTGACGAACGCTTCCGCATGGGGCTTTTGATTGCGACAGGCGTATTGACCGGCTTTGTCATAGCCGCCATCGAGTGCCTGTAGGCCGATCGAGACGCCAGGAATCAGGCGATTTCTAATAATTTCTGATGTGCGTTACGGACCGCGGAACGCACGCTGCGCACTGCGATATGTGCGACTGGCACTTCATGCGCCGTCATGGTCAGGCCAACTTCGCGAACGGCCTGAAGGTTCAATACGCGGATAATCCTAGGCGATGACGCCACCGAGGCGTGGGCCCGACCGTCAATGTCGTAGGCGTGGTCACCGACATGAAAAAGATCGTGACGCAGGATGTCGCGCCGAACTTGAACGGGACCAGTCTGGCCCTCAAGCTCTATCCAGGCGGTATCGTAAAGTCGAATGCTCATCGCCCACTCCTCACCGATCAGGCTTTAATACAGAGTTAACGCACGAGGTACTGCCGCAAGTTCTGAGCCATTCAGAAAATCAATTCAATAACTTTTTCCGAAAAATTCGCTCAATTGGAGAAGATGGTTAATCAAACGCCTGTTAAAATTCACCGATTGGGTGTTAATGCCAAGCAGATAGTAGCCGCTTATGCGTTGAATCTATGGAATTTCCTGTCAAGCGCCTCGGCATATTTCACCGCACGGCACCAGAAATGGCGCTTACGACGTGAGCTACCGCCCTTGAACCAACGGCTGGCAAATTGACGTCGCTTGATCGTTCTGCCTAGGGAACGCGGCGAAGACGGCGAGCTGTTTTAGGCGAATTGCTGGTGCCGCGAGTGCAAATTTGGCGCGTTCAACAGCGATCCGAGTGCTCGCCAAAACATCAAATTTTTATGACAGATGGCGGCGTCATGCCGCTGTCGCATCTAGCTCTCAGGATGTCCAAAGACCTGAACCTTCCCAAAGCCCTGAAAGCCAATAGCCGGCGTATGCCCTCCGTCGACGATGATCGCGCCCACTGGCTGGCGCGCCATGTGCTTCCGCACGAGCCGGCCCTGCGCGCCTGGCTGCGGCACAAGGCGTCGCTGGGCTTCGACATCGATGACGTCGTGCAGGAGACTTACGCCATACTGGTCGCCAAGGCCAGTATCGAGGCCATCCGCAATCCCAAGACGTATGCCTTCCAGACCGCCTATTCGGTAATCCTGCAGCAGCTGCGGCGCGCCCACATCGTGCCGATCAACGCGGTCGCCGATATCGAGGCACTGGACGCCGCCGTCGACGAGCCGTCGCCCGAAGATACCGTCCTGGCGCGCGACGAACTGGCCATGATCCGCCGCGCCATCGCCGAGCTGCCGCGCCAAACCCGCCAGGCCTTCGTCATGCGCCGTGTCGAGGGCCTGTCGCAGGGCGAGATCGCCCGGCGCATGAAACTGTCGGAACATACGGTCGAAAAACACATTGCCCGCGGCATAAAATTGCTGCTGGCCGCGGCGGCCGGTGGGGGAAACAACCGCGGACGATCATCTAGACATCGAGCGGACGCCAAGACCCGCCAGGAAACGACCCAAACAACCGAGAATACGCGTGACGCCGACCAGACCCACAGCCGCAATCATTGACGACATCGCCGCCGACTGGGCGGCCAAGCTGGACGCACGCGCCCTGACTGCCGACGAACAGGCCGAACTGGAGGCCTGGCTCGACGCTGATACGCGCTGCCTCGGCGCCTTTGCGCGTGCGCGCGCCGCGCTGCTGGGCGCCGCGCCGCGCCGTCGCATTGCGCCCAAGCCCACTTTCAGCCGCCGCGCCCTGCTGGGCGCGGGCGGCGGCGCCATCGCCGCGGGCATCGCCGGGGCTGCCGTCGTCGCCGTCCACACGCCGCAGCCGCAACGGCGGCGCTTTGAGTCTCTGCTGGGCGAGGTCCGCCACATCCCGCTGGAGGACGGCTCCCACATCACGCTGAATACCGACAGCGCCCTGTCGGTCGAGTTCGGAACGACACGGCGCCTGGTCCGCCTGCTGCGTGGCGAAGCCTATTTCGAGGTCGCCAAAAATCCCGACCGGCCGTTCATCGTCATGGGGCCGTTCGTCCAGGTGCGCACCATCGGCACCGCCTATAATGTGCGCCTGACCGACGCCCACACTGTCCAGGTCGACCTGACCTCCGGCCGCATCGCGTTGGAAAATCCACCCTCGCCGCTGATGCAGTCCCTGCAAGCGATGACCGGCGGCTGGCCGGCCTCGGGCGACGACTTGGCACCGGTCTTCATGGACGCCGGTCACCGGGCGACGATCAGCCTGCAGAGCGCTTCGGACAAGATGCTGATCAGTATCGAGGCAATCACCAACGACGTCCTGACGCGAGGCTTGGCGTGGCGCGATGGCCAACTGGATTTCGAAGGCGAGAGCCTGGCCCAGGCGGCCGCGGAATTCGCCCGCTATTCCCGGCAAAAGCTGATCGTCGCCGATCCCGAGCTGGGCCGCCGGCATATTTCCGGCCTGTTTGCCGCCACCGACCCCGAAGGCTTTGCCCACGCCGCCGCCCTAAGTCTTGGCGCGAATGTGAAGACCGAGAAAGACAGCATTGTTCTGTATAGATAAATGTTAATATGCATCATGTGCATCTACCTAAATACTTTATGAAATTTTTACGACGTGTGGCGGAGGTCAAGCCCTCGTTTCTCTATAGATCGAAGGCACGGACACTAAAGAGCCGGCTTTCATCAACTGGCACGTAAAGAGTCACGAGGGGCTAAATTATGATGAGATCAAAGATTACGGGCAAGGCGCTACGCCACGCCCTACTGTGCGGCGCCACGCTGTTCGCCCTGGGTGCGACCGCTGCCCACGCCGCCGACAAGAGCTTCGACCTGCCCGCCCAATCGGCGGTGAGCTCGATCCCGATGTTCGCCCGCCAGGCCGGCATCCAGATCGTGGCGCCGACCGACCAGTTGGCCGGCATCAACACGGCCGCCCTGAAGGGCAGCCTCGACCGCAAGGTCGCCCTGCATCAGTTGCTGAAGGGCACGCCGCTGGTCGTCGCGTCGGACGACGGCGAAACCGTCGTTCTGCGCGTCGCCGACAAGACGGTCCAGCCCGCCGAAACCCATCCGGCCGCGGCCGTCGCGCCGATCAGCAGCGCTGATGAGCCGGCCACCGAAGTCGTCGTCAAGGGCTATCGCAGTTCGCTGCGAACCGCCCAGGACCTCAAGCGCAAAGCCGTCGGCACTGTCGATGTCATCGTTTCCGACGATATCGCCGCCTTTCCGGACCTGAACCTCGCTGAAAGCCTGCAACGCATTCCGGGCATCACCATCACCCGCGACGCCGGCGAAGGCCGCCAGATCGCGCTGCGTGGCCTGGGCGCCGACTTCACGCGCACCCAGCTGAACGGCATGGAAGTGCTGACCAACACCGCGTCGGGCATGGACAACCGCGGCGGCGTCACCCGCTCGCGTTCGTTCGACTATTCGATGTTTGCCTCGGAACTGTTCGACAAGGTGACGGTGCAAAAGTCCTATTCGGCCGACCAGGACGAAGGCGGCATCGGCGGTACGGTCCAGCTGGAAACCGCCAAGCCGTTCGACTACAAGGGCTTCGAAGCCGCTCTGACCGCCAAGGCGCAGTACAACACCAACGTCAATGGCGAGATCACCCCGCGCTATGTCGGCCTGATCTCCGACCGCTGGGGCGATTTCGGCGCCTTGCTGACGGCGGCCTATTCGGTCAACGACTCCAACGAATACGGCTATCGTGACTATGGCTGGGGCCAGATCCACGCCAATGCCGCCAATGTCGGCCCGGGCGTCGATGCCGCCACGGCCGCGCGCCTGGAATCGACCTCCACGGCGACCGAACTGTTCGCGCCGCAATCGGACACCTATTCGACCTGGTACACGCACCGCACGCGGTTCGGCTCGACCCTGTCGCTGCAATGGCAGCCGTCCGATACCTTCAAGCTCGGCCTGGACGGCCTGTTCTCCAAGCTGAACAACCAGCGCCAGGACTTCTCGCTGACGACGTCGGGCACCAACAGCTTGACCGGCAACCTGACCGGCACCCAGGTCGTGCAATCGGCCACCGTCCAGGGCAATACCCTGATTTCGGCCAGCTATTCGGGCGTCGATCTGCGCACCGAAGAAAACCTCGACAACGACTCGACCGTGTTCGGCCAACTGGGCCTGCATGGCGCCTGGCAAGCCACCGACAAGCTGTCGTTCACCGGCCTGATCGGCACCTCGAAGTCGGACTATGAACAGCCCGTGTTCGACAAGGTCTTCCTGGAATCGCCGAACCACACCGAAACGGTCAACGATTCCCCCGACATGCCGGTCAACACCTATGGCGGCTCGAGCCTGACCAACCCGAACTCCTGGAACCTGATGCGGATGGATACCCAGGAATCCTCGATCATCAGCCAGTACGACAACGCCAAGCTCGACTCCAAGTACGTGCTCAATGACGCGTCGTGGCTGACGGCAGGTGTTTCGTACAAGAAGTTCGACAATGCCGGCTACACCTATGTCAACAAGGTGTTCCACAACAGCGTAAACCCGGTCACCAACGTCTCGACCGACACGGCGATCCCGACCTCGATGAAGAACCTCTTCAACTTCGACACGCTGGCGCCGTACATCGTCGGCAACGTCAACGAGGTCTATCCGCTGATCGGCCAGACCCGCGACCTGAACGCGTCCTTCCTGTCACCCGGTTCCAACTACCACGAAATCGAAAAGACCGACGCCTTCTACCTCCAGTACAATCTCGACACGGATATCTTCGGCTACCGCGTCCGAGCCAATGCCGGCGAGCGCTACTACCAGACCAACCTGGAATCGGCCGGCAGCCTGACCTCGGGCTCCAGCCTCGTCCCGGTCGACGTCAAGCACACCTATGACGGCTGGCTGCCGGCGCTGAACATCGCCGTCGACATCACGCCGAGCCTGGTCGCCCGCTTCGACGCCAACCGCGACGTCAGCCGCCCGGCCCTGGGCGACATGGCCGCGACCGGCACGATCACCACGGCGCCGTTCGGCGGCTCGCTGAGCGTCGGCAACCCCAACCTGAAGCCGTTCCTCGCCGACTCGATCGAAAGCTCGGTCGAATACTACCAGGGCAAGGTCGGCTACATGTATCTGGGTGTGTTCTGGAAGGACATGGAGCAGTGGATCTCGACCTCGACGATCTCCGAGCCCTATTCGGCCACCGGCTATCCGGACTCGCAACTGGTGCAGGGTGAAACCCCGTCGACCCTGTTCACCGTCACCACCCCGATCAACGTCAAGCAAGGCAAGATCGAGGGCGTCGAAGTGGCCTATCAGCGCGATTTCGACTTCCTGCCGGGCGTCCTGCGTCACCTGGGCTTCGTCGGCAACGCCACCTATGCCCAAGGCACCGCGCCGGCCCTGATCAGCGGCGTATCGTACAACCTGCCCCTGTCCAACCTGTCGAAGTATACGGCCAACGCCACCCTGTACTACGAAACCCCGATCTGGGACGTCCGCATCTCGGAAGCCTATCGTGACAAGTATCTCGACGGCGCAGGCTCGGCCGGCAATGTCGGCGACTTCATCGCCGCGACCAACAATGTCGACTTCGCCGCGCACTACAAGCTGAGCCCCAAGCTCAAGCTCGTGCTGGAAGGCATCAACCTGACCAACCAGCACATCATCGAGTACGCCAACGGCATCGGCGGCGACGGCGTCAAGCGCACCGAGGTCAACACCTCGGCCGGCACG
>FSZW01000178.1_pt1 | contig 12684 bp, 11 predicted proteins | sample 1638921 | NCBI WGS metagenome assembly FSZW01 (sample SAMEA3914812, study PRJEB12502) | metagenome | biome: forest; material: soil | place: Canada | collected 2011-07-07 | depth 0.1 m | reverse complement strand
TTTTTTGCCTTTTGAGGACACGGTGATGGAGAATACGCAGAATTCGGGCCATTCTGGGCAAGGTCAGGCCGGCGGCAGCCTGTCGCTGGCGGTCGACCGCCTGGACAAGGCGCTCGAGGCGCTGGAATCAAGGGTGCGCGCCCTGCGCGACGGCGAGCCCCTGCCCGAATACGTCCCGCCGGCCGATATCGACCTGCAGGCGATCGAAGGCTTGCAAGCCGAATATCAGAAGGTGGTGCGCGAACTCGAAATCATGCGTTCACGCGAGCAGCAACTGACTGCTGCGGCTCAGGACGCCTTTCACGCCCTGGGCGGGGCCGCGGCGGATATCCGCCACATCCTTGAAAACGAGGTGGCGTAATGGGTGAGGTTACCGTCCGCGTAAACAACAAGCCCTACACCGTCGGCTGCGCCGATGGCCAGGAAGCGCGCGTCCAGGAACTGGCGCGCATGTTCGACGAGCACATCGAGATGGTGGTGTCGGACGTCGGCGCCATTGGCGAGGTGCGGCTGTTCCTGATGGCCGCCCTGCTGATGATCGACGAGATGCAGGACCTGAAATCGCAACTGGCCGAAGCCTCATCGAGCAATTCGCGCATCAATGCCGGCGTGCACGAAATGGAACGCCGCGCGGCCTTTGCCATTTCCGACGCGGCGGCGCGTCTGGAGCGCCTGTTGGGCGCCGGCTAACTACTTCGCCAGCACCTGATCGATGACTTTCTCGGCAATCGGCGCCATGATGGCGTAGGCGGCCGGGGTTGGATGGACACCGTCCTGGCTATAGTCGGCGCGCATCAGGCCCTTGTCGTCGCGCAGCACCGGCCCATAGTCGATAAATCCGTAGCCGTGGGCGTCGCAATAGGCCTTGAGCCAGGTATTGATACGCTCAAGCTCCGCCGGCTTGCGCTCGTCGAGCACCGATTTGGCGGCTTCGGCATAGTTGTTGACCGGCAGGATGGCGGTGAAGATCGGCCGGATGCCATTTGCCTGCGCCATCTCGGCCATGGCGGCGTAATTGGCCTCGATCTGGGGCTCGTCCTCGACCTGCAGCACGCCCTGGACGTCGTTGACACCGCCCAGGATGACCACGGCCTCAGGCTTCAGCGCCACGACGTCGGCGTGGAAACGCACCACCATCTGCGGCGTCACCTGGCCGCCGATGCCGCGATTGACGTAGGGCTTGCCCGGGAAATAGGCGGCCAGGTTCCACTTGTCGGTGATCGAGTCGCCGATGAAGACGACGCGATGTTCGCCGGACGCCGGCGCCGGCAGGGCAGCGTTCAGCGGCGCGTAGATATATTGCTCGCCGAAGTCCTCGAGCATCTTGGCACCGATGCCGGCGCGCCAGGGTCCGAGCCACTGACCCCAGTCCTTGCCGGTGGCGGCGGGCTGGCGCGGCGGCGCGTTCTGGAAATCGGCGGCCAGGGCCGCGCCCGGCAACAGGGCCAGGCCGAGAAGGCCAAGGCTCAGGGATCGCATGCGCGGCATCTGTCCTACTTGCCGTTGACGTCGACGGTCTGGGCCGACAGGTGCACCTTGACCGTCTGGGCCGGCGAGGCCGAAGAATCGCCGATCGACACAGTATAGTCGCCGCCGGCGATCTTCCACGTCTTGCTGGCGGCGTCATAGACGCCGAGCAGGCGCGGGTCGACGCTCAGGTTGAAAATCTGCGACGAGTGCCCGGACGTGTCGACCTTGGTGAAGGCGGCGAGCCGCTGCGGCGCTTCCCAATGGACATTGGCGGGGGGCGAGACATAGATCTGCGGCACGGCCTTGCCGTCGACCTTGCCGTTATTGTTCAACGTGAAGCTGACGCTCAGGGTCTTGCCGCTCTGGTGCGCTTCCAGGCCTTCGAAGCTGAAGCGCGTGTAGCTCAGGCCAAAACCGAACGGAAACAGCGGCTGAAGGCCCTTCTTGTCGAACCACTTGTAGCCGACGGCCGCGCCTTCGATATTGTAGTCGACCGGGAAGACCGTGTGCGAATGGTTGTTGCTGTCCAGCGTCGGCCGCGGCAACTGGTCGAGCGAGGCCGGGAAGGTGGCGGGCAGGTGGCCCGACGGATCGACCTCGCCGGTCAGGACACGGGCGATGGCCGTCCCGCCGCCGGCGCCGGGGAACCAGGCCTCGAGCACGGCGCCGACATCGTTCAGCCACGGCATGACCACGGGTCCGCCGGTTTCGAGCACGACGATGATCTTCGGGTTGGCCTTGGCGACGGCGCTGATCAGCGCGTCCTGCCCCTTGGGCAGGTTGAGGTCGGGGACGTCCATGCCTTCGGCCGTCCACTGGGTGGCGAAGACGATGACGATGTCGCTTTGCGCGGCGAGTGCCGTGGCGGCATTGATGTCCGCGCCGTCGGCATAGGTCACGGTGGCACGGGTGCGGCTTTGCAGTTGCTTTACCGGCGACGACGGATCGAAGGTCATCGGCCCGGGGAAGGCGTCCGGCCCCTCATTGGGGATGATCAGGCCGTTATCGGGCGCGCCGTGCGGATAGACCTGGGACGAGCCGCCGCCGGAGATCACGCCGACATCGGCATGGCCGCCGATGACGGCGATGGTCTTGGCCGTCTTCGCCAGAGGCAGCAGATCGCCGGCCTTTTCGTCCAAAGTGTTCTTGAGCAGGACGATGGCCTCTTCCTCGTCGGCCTGGGCCGCCTGCTGATGGGCGGCGTAGTCGATCTTGGCGCTCTGGTCGCCGCTCAAGGGGGCGTCGAACAGGCCGACGGCGAACATCGAACGCAGGATACGCCGGGCCATGTCGTCGATGCGCGATTGCGGCACCTGGCCCGAAGCGATGGCGGCCTTCAGGTCGTCCTTGTAGTAGGGCTTGTCGTCGAAGGGATAGCCCGATTCCTGGTCGAGGCCGGCATTGGCCGAGGGCGCCGCCGAATGCGTCGCGCCCCAGTCGGACATGACATAGCCGCTATAGCGCCAGTCACCCTTCAGCACGGTGCCGAGCAGCCAGTCGTTTTCGCAGGAATGCTTTGCGTTGACGATATTGTACGAGCACATCACCGAGCCCGGGTGGCCGGTTTCGATGGCGAACTGGAAGGCCAGCAGGTCCGACGACCGTGCCGCTGCGTCGTCGATCCTGGCGTCGAGATCGGACTGGCCGGTCGCCTGGTCGTTGATGGCATAGTGCTTGACGGTCGAGATGACGTTGTTCGACTGGATGCCCTTGATCTCGTTGCCGACGATGATGCCGGCCAGATAGGGGTCCTCGCCGCCATATTCGAAATTGCGGCCGTTCCTCGGCTCGCGCAGCAGGTTGACGCCGCCGGCCAGCATGACGTTGAAGCCAGACAGGCGCGCTTCGTTGCCGATCATCGCCCCGCCGGCGAAAGCCATGTCCGGGTCCCAGGTTGCCGCCGTGGCCAGGCCCGAGGGCAGGGAGGTGCGCAGGCGCGGCGTGGGCGAACGTTGCGTGGCGACGCCGACGCCCGCATCGGTCTGAGATTGCGCCGGGATGCCCAGGCGTTCGATGCCCGGGATGAAGCCTGCGGCATCGGCCATCGAACCGGCCGGGCGGGTATATTGCTTCCACGGTGCGTCGGTGGCGAAATAGCCGAAGACCAGGACGAGTTTCTCGTCCGGCGTCATCTGATGCAGCACCAGGTCGGCACGCGCATCGGGCGTGAGCTGAGGGTCCATCCAGGGCTGATCCGCCGGTGCCGCCGCGATCGCCGCGCCTGCCAGCGCCAAACCAATGGCGGTCGTCACCGCAAGAGTCTTCAGGCTTTTCGCGAAACCCATGAAATATTTCCTCGCTGTGATCCGACGTATTTTGCGAAAGTCCCCGGCTCCACGCTTATAGCCTATCGTTCGGCGAACCCAACGGCTTTTTTGCCTGGCGACAGTCGGTTGCGTTTGTAAGAATCCGCGCTCGGGGGTAAAGGCTTTCGGCAAGAGGACACGCCTTATGACCGACGCCCCCACCAACGCCCCGAACCCCGCGGCGCATGCCATGCCGGCCCCGCTCGATCCCAAGGACGCGCGCACCATCATCATCGGCCTGATGATGGTCATGCTGCTGGCGGCGCTCGATCAGACGATCGTGTCGCCGGCCCTGCCGACGATCGGCCGCAACCTGGGCGACGTCGAGCACGTGCCTTGGATCGTAACGACCTATCTGCTGGCCGCCACGGTGGTGACGCCGCTCTACGGCAAGTTCGCCGATATCGTCGGCCGCCGCGCCACCCTGCTGTTCGCCGTTATCGTTTTCCTGGCGGGTTCGGCCCTGTGCGGCTTCTCGCAGAGCATGTTGTTCCTGATCATCGCCCGCGGCATTCAGGGCCTGGGCGGCGGCGGGCTGATGTCGCTGGTCCAGACGGTGATCTCCGACATCGTCACGCCGGCGGAGCGCGCCAAGCTGCAGGGCTATTTTGCCGCTGTCTTTACAACCTCGTCGCTGGCCGGTCCGGTGTTGGGCGGGTTTATCGCCGAGAAGGTGCATTGGTCGGCCATCTTCTGGATCAACCTGCCGGTCGGCGCCATCGCCCTGTGGATCGTTTACAAGGCCCTGCTCAAGTTGCCGCGCTTCGAACGGCCGCACAAGGTCGACTGGTTGGGCGCGGGTCTGATGGCCGCCGCGGCGATCATGACCATGCTGGCGCTTGATTCGACGCGTGCCGGCGGCATCGCTCTGATGGGCTTCACGGTGCCGTTGTGGGGTGCCTACGCCGCGGCGGGCGTGCTTTGGCTGTTGTTTGCCTTGCGCCTCGGCATGGCGGACGAGCCGTTGATACCGACCGACATTTTGAAGAATGTTACGGTGGTGCAGTCAGTGCTGACCGCGACCCTGGCCATGGGCGTTATGATCGGAATGGGGCTCTATTATCCCATTTATCTGCAGGTGATCTTCCATATGTCGCCGTCGGTGTCCGGACTCTGGCTGGCCCTGCCGTCGTTGGGCGTCCTGACCGGCGCGATGGCCGCGGGGCGGATCGTCGCGGCCACCAAGGGGCAGAAATACAAGATGGTGCCGCTGATCGGCCTGGTCGTCGGCGCCATGGCCTACGGCGTGCTGGCGGCGACATCGGGTGGATTGCCGTTCTGGGGATTTGTCGCCGTGCTGTTCGTCGGCAATCTTGGCATCGGTACCGTGCTGCCGGTCAGCACCGTGGTGACGCAAAGCGCCGTCGAACGCCACCAGATGGGCACGGTGACCGGGGTGATGAACTTCTTCCGCAGCCTGGGTGGCACCCTGCTGGCCGCCGTCTTCGGCGGCGTGCTGTTCGGCGGCGTCGCCCACGTGATCGGCGGCAAGGTCGGCGGTGACATCACGCCGCAGATTCTGGATCGCCTGTCGCACGCGCCGCACGCCGGCCTGATCTATCAGCCCTTGTTCCTCATGGCGACCGCGTGCCTGGCCGTGGCGGCGCTGATCCTGACGACGCTGAAGGAAGTGCCGCTGCGTGGCCGCGCCCAGCCGACCGTGGCCAAAGAGGTCGAACAGGCCGCGCCGGGGCTTGACCTGGAAGGCGCCGATTTCTCGGAGTCGCAGGAGGCGGAGTAGCGCCTACTCCGCCCGTCGCGCCAACCTAATCGCTTTCTCGGGGCAGGCGGAGACGCACAGGCCACAGGCGCGGCAGGCCTCGGCATTGACCGCATAGGCCTGCTTCCAGCCGTGCAGCATGCCCTTGAGCTTGCCGGTGAAGCTCAGTCCCGCGCGCGCTTCCGCCGGGACAATGTCGAGTTCGAAGACATCGTACGGACAGACGACGACGCAATCGGCCTTGCCCTCGCACCGGTTGCGGTCGATGATCGGGGTGAAATCACCGGGTAGCTGCTTGCAGGTGTCAGTCATGGGATCCAGGTTTTGTGAGGGCCTAAGGCTCTGGTTTATATAAGAAAATGTAAATCCTCAAAAAGGATTGACCTTAAAGGCTTATTCACCGCTGCGGATATATAACATTTTTATAAACCTGCATTGGGATACCGGCATGAACGCCCGCGCATCGGCATACACCAAATCGGCCAACCAGACGTCGCGCGACGTGCGTAACCTAGCCAATCTCAGCGAGACCGCCTCGACCAGCCGTGTGCTCAACCTGTCGCTCATCCATGCCGCCAGCGCAAGGGATCCGGCCTACGCCACCTCGCCCTTCTTCAAGAATTCCCTGCTCAACAAGTCGCTGTTGATCAAGCACACCCTGCGGCCGTCCGAGCGCGCGCTGTTCTCGAAACCGCGGCGCACGGCGACCAAGATCATCCTGCCGTTCGACGCCGGCGACCTGCGCCTGGGCGGCCGCTCGATCTTCGTCAACCAGCAGGGCTACGAATCTTTTCTGCGTACCTATTTCGGCGGCACGGACCGCGCCGCCAATACCGACCTCCTGGTGCTGCAGCACCTCGACGACATCCCCTCGCTCGATCCGTTCCTGGTGCGCGAACACCTGGCGCGTTACGGTTTCCGCCCGGCGGCCTGCTACCTGAAGATTTCGCCGCACGACGTGCAGCAGATGACCGGCTTCGCCAACGAGGAGATCCAGCGCCTGGTCATGACGGCCTTCGGCGCGGGCATGGAATCGGCGGCGGTCAAGCTGACCTCGAAGATCCTGGCCAATACCCTGGACGGCGACCTCGATCCCTTGCGCGAAACCTTCCGCATGTCGCGCGAGGATTTCTCCGAAGGCATGTTCTCGTGGCGCGGCTTTCTCTATTTCAAGTGGCGCCAGTCGTCGATGCAGGACGAAATCCGCCAGGTGCTCCAGGGTCTCGCCGGCTACCGGCCGCTGGGACCGTCGGATGAGGACACCCGCGCCTATCTCGCCGAAGCCCGGCCGCGTCTGGCGCGCAAGATCTTCGCCGCCGTCCAGGCGACCTGGCAAACGCTGAAGGTCTATGACGACGCCTATCTCGCCTTGACCGAAAGCGCCAATCCGGGACCGTTCCGCAAGTTCCTCATCCAGGGACCGGGCATGTTCTTCGAACTGGGCGAAAATATCGGCACCCTGGGCCATATCTGTTCGTTCTGGATGTACCGCATGGGACCGAAGATGCGGCATATCCGCCTGTCGCCCCAGGAATTCGCCGACATCCTGGTCGATTTCGAAGACAGCCTGTTGCCGTTGGCCACGCCCGAGGCCGAAGCCAAGCTGGGGCCGAACGACAATCTGCTCCTGAATTTCTAACCCTTGATAACAAGCCAGGCGGCGAAGAGGCCGTAGAGCAGGCCGATCGCCGCCAGCCCGCGGCCGTCGACGCGCTTGCGGACGAACATTACCCAGAGCACGACGATGGCCAGGGCCGTGACGAGGCCCGACACCACCAGGTTGGCGTCGAAGCGCCACGGTGTGAAGACGATGCCCAGCGCCGACGGGATGCAGGCCTGGATCATCATGGCCCCGGAAATATTGGCCAGGGCCAGCCGTTCCTTGCCCTGGCGGACCCAGATCACGGCGTTCATGGTTTCCGGCAGTTCGGTGGCCACCGGCGACAGCAATAGTGCAACGAGGTGGGGCGCCATGCCCAGCGCCGTGCCGATCGTTTCCAGTTGCGCCACGAAGATATGCGAGGCGGCGGCAATGACGGTCAGGGCGACGATGGCCTGCGAGCCGGCCCAGAACAGGTTGGGGTTTTTCGCGTTGAACTTGAGCGGTTCGAGCTCTTCCTCGTCTTCACAGCCTTCGGGACTGGCGGCGGTGATTTCGCGCCAGACATAGACGGCGTAGGCCAGCAGGAACAGGATGCCCAGCCACGGCTTCCAGGCGAAGACGACGAGGCCCAGGCCGACCTTGACGGCGAAGATCAGCAGGAACGAGATCTGGTCCGAGCTTAAGCGTTTGTAATCGGCGATGACCCCGCAATGGGCGCGCTTGAGCCGCCGCTGGTTCAGCCACAGCACCAGGCCTGTGACCCCATAGGCGATGGTCGCCAGCACCAGGGGGCCGCCCATGGCGGCGCCGACGCCGATGTCCTTTTGCTGCGGCGTATGGCCGAAGACCACGGCGGTGAAGGTCACGGCACTTTCGGGCATCGCGGTGCCGAAGGCGGCGAGCACGGAGCCTATGGCGGTCGCGCCGAGGTTCAGGTGCCGGCCGCACCATTCGACCGAATTGGTGAAATATTCGCAGGCGAAATAGATCAGCGCCGCCGAACCGAGGAAGAGGGCAATGGTCAGGATCATTACGATGTCCGGGGCCGGGCAAGCAGAAGAACCAATGGCGCACGATACGGCTTGCCCGGCATGGCAATCGCATCACGGCCAAAGGTCTCGCCGGTTATGAACACGCCAAGGCGCTGCGGCGCCTATTATGTTGACGGGCTCCCCTTCACGGTGTGAAGGGCGGCTACTCCCCAATGACAATCGTTGCGCCTTTAGCGGCTTTTCGTGCGCCTGAAAAGGACAAATGCTTGCTTGCGCTCGACCGGCAATGATCCGGCGAAGCGCATCGGGTCGTACGCCTCGCGCGAAGCCGCAAATCACGGGATGCGGAACGACCTGTCCCAATAGGGTGGGCTGCCGAATACCTCGCGCAGATGGGTGATGAACAATTGGGATTTCATCGTATTCGATCGCCCCGGCATCCGCACGGCGTGAATCGCCGGTTTCTGCACGACCAGAGCCGGCATGTCCGGAAAAAGCGATACCAGCTGGCCCAGGCCGATGGCCTCATTAACCAGCCAGTCCGCCAGGTGGACGACACCCATGCCGGCGATGGCCGCGTGAAGCAGGGCCTCGGTGTCCTGCGACCGGAATGGCCCCTTCACAGCCAGCGGCAGGCCTCGATTGATACCCGGGAACATCCACCATCCGCCAGGCGGGGGCAAGGCCAGTGTCGTCAGGCAATCATGGTCCAGCAGATCGATTGGGCGCTCCGGCCTTCCGCGGCGGGCAATATAGTCCGGACTGGCGCAGGCCAGTCGATTCATCGGCGCCAATGCCGTTCCGACCAGGTCGCTGTCTGGCAGAACGCCCATGCGGATCGCGATATCGATCCGATGCACCGAGAGGTCGACCACGTCCTCGGTGAGATGCAGGTCGACTTCGACAAGGGGATAGAGCTTCATGAAGCTGACGACGGCCGGGAGAAGGTGGCGTCGCCCAAAATTGACAGGCGCCGTCACGGTCAAAAGCCCTCGCGGATTCGTGCTGAGTTCCGTGAGACTTTCCTTGGCGTTGGCGAGATCGCTAAGGATCGCCCGGGCCAGCGGAAGCAGGTGATTTCCGGCGTCCGTCAGCACAAGACGCTTCGGACTGCGTCTGAACAGTTTCGCTCCGACCTCGTCTTCCAGGGAGTCGATTTTCCGCGTGACCGAAGACACGGCGACCCGGTGGGACCGCGCCACCTCGGAGAAGCTTTGGGCCGACGCGACGGCGACAAAGGTGGGAAGCTCGTCCAGCATGCCATTTCCATTTTGCAAAAATTGCAAATCTATTTCGCTTTTTTATAATATTTTCGACAAGTGCGCAAAGTCATATTTTCCCTTTGCAAGCCACTTCGGCCGTATAGCAAAAGGAAAAACCATCATGCTTCGTCGCCAAATCACGTTCGCTCTTCTGTCCGCCGCCCTGCTGGCCGGCGCATCGTCCATGCCGTCCGCTCCGGCCCTTGCCAAGGCGCCGATGGTCAAGACCCAGGCTCCCGGGTTTTACCGCGTCATGGTCGGCAAGTTCGAGGTTACCGCCCTGTCCGACGGCACCAACCCCCTGCCTGTCGATCAGCTCCTGACCCATACGACGCCAGACAAGGTCAATGCCGCCCTGGCCGCGAACTTCCTGACGTCCCCGCTCGAGACCTCGGTCAACACCTACCTCATCAACACCGGCGCCCGCCTGATCCTGATCGACACCGGCGCAGGCACCTTCTTCGGGCCGTCAGTCGGCAAGCTGCAGCAAAGCCTCAAGGCCGCCGGCTATACCCCCGACCAGATCGACGACGTTTTCATCACCCACATGCACCCTGACCACGTCGGCGGCCTGCTGAAGGGCAAGGACGCCGCGTTCCCCAACGCCGTCATCCACATCAACAAGGCCGATACGGATTTCTGGCTGAGCAAGGCCAATCTCGACGGCGCCCCCGACAGCGCCAAGATGTTCTTCCAGGACGCACAGGCCGCGGTTGCGCCTTACATCAGGTCGCATCGCCTCTCGACGTTCGAGGGCAGCGTTGAGCTGGTTCCGGGTATCACGTCCGTGCCGCTCGCCGGTCACACTGCCGGCCACACAGGCTACCTCATCGAAAGCGACGGCCAGTCGATGTTGATGTGGGGCGACGTCGTCCACGTGGAGTCCATCCAGTTCGCCGATCCGTCGGTCACGATCGCCTATGACAGCGACTCAGATGAAGCGGCGCCGACACGCATCGCCGAATTTACCGACGCCGCGCAAAAGGGCTACCTGGTGGCCAGTTCCCACCTGCCTTTCCCGGGCCTGGGCCACGTGATCGCCAAAGGCTCCGCCTTCCAATGGCTGCCGGTCGAGTACTCGCTCCCCCACTGACCCGACCTCCTCAAGCTCAAGGCGGGCGTGCCTCCAAGGCATGTCCGCCCTACCTTTTGAGCGAGGCCGTCTGCGCGTGCCCGGACATCTCGGAGACCAAAGCTGGAGGAGGATCAAATGATTGAACTGATGACTTCGTCTTCGAGATCAGAGCTAACCGAAATCGAACGTCACATCCTGGAAGCTGTAAAGACGGTGAAGTTCGGCTCCGTCGCCGTCATCATCCATGACGGTCGCATCGTTCAGATCGAGAGGCACCAAAAGCTCAGGTTCGACCCGCTGGGCAACATCGTCGGCAGTGGCCCTTTCTAAAACGGCCACGCCTTCACCCCCAGCCCCGGTACGCGGGTAAATCGAAATTGGAGAGGGGCATGAACAGCATGCTTTCAAGGCGCGCGGCCTTGTCAGCAACAGCGGCGGGTCTTTTGTCCGCTGGAGTCTCGTCGCGGAATTCAGTATCCGCGCGCCCAGGACGGCCCAACCGCCGGCGCCGCCGAATACGCCTGAATGGAGCGATCGATTTTCATTTCCGCCGGTGCGCGCCTTCCGGACTATGTTCAGTTCAGCGTGTATGAAGTTATCTAAAGCACAGAGGCACAGGGATTCCAAAATCGGTTCCATGTGCGACATTCGCGGAGGTGCCCCATGGCCCGTTCGTCGGCGACCATTGCCAATGCCAACTGGATCCTCGCCACCTGCATCCTGGCGTCGAGCCTGTCGTTCATCGACGGCTCGGTGGTCAATGTCGGTCTGCCGTCGATTGCCGCATCCTTGAGGGCGAGGCCCGACGACCTGGTCTGGGTAATCAATGCCTATCTGTTGCCGCTGGGCGCGCTGTTGCTGACCGGCGGCGCGGCTGGCGATCGCTTCGGACGCAAGCGATTGCTGATTATCGGCACGCTCCTGTTCGGCGCGGCGTCGCTCGGCTGCGCCCTGGCGCCGACCCTGCCGGTTCTTCTGGCGGCGCGCGCGGTGCAAGGCGTCGGCGCAGCGATCCTGCAGCCCAACAGCCTCGCCATCCTCGGCGTGTCGTTCGCAGGCGAGGCGCGCGGCCGGGCCATCGGTCTGTGGGCCGCCGCGGGGGCCGTGCTGGGCGCGATCGGCCCGGTGCTGGGCGGATGGCTGATCGATACCGCCGGCTGGCGCTTCATTTTCCTGATCAACCTGCCGCTGGCCCTGGGGGCGATCGGGCTGGCCCTGGGCTTTGTGCGCGATGTGCCGCCGGGCGAGGACGTGCCCGCCCTGGATATTCCCGGCGCCGTCCTGGCGACGGCGGCTCTGGGCGGCATCACCTGGAGCCTGACGCTCGGGACGGGACCGGCCGGCTGGACGCCGATGGCCATCGGCGTCGGCCTGGCCGGGGCGGCATTGGGTCTCGCCTTTCTCAAGGTCGAACAGGGGCGCCGGGACCGGGCGATGATGCCGCTTGCCCTTTTCGCATCACGCACCTTTTCGGGGCTGACGGCGCTGACCCTCCTGCTTTATGGCGCACTCGGCGCCCTGATGGTGCTGCTGCCCTATGTCCTGATCCGCACGGCCCACTATGCCGGTACGGCGGCGGGGTCGGCGCTGTTGCCGTTCGCCGCCATCCTGGCCCTGGCCTCGCCGGTCATGGGCGCCATCGCCGGCCGCATCGGACCGAAGCTGCCCTTGACCGCCGGACCCATTCTTGTGGCGGCAGGTTTTCTCTGGCTGCTGGGCGTTAACGAACAGGCGATCTACTGGACCCAGCTCTTTCCCGGCATCGTCGTCATGGCGATCGGCATGGCCATGGCCGTGGCGCCCCTGACCGCCGCCGTGTTGTCGGCGGTCGATCATCGCCATACCGGATCCGCCTCGGGGCTCAACACGGCGGTGGCGCGCACCGCCGGCATGATCGCCACGGCGCTCCTGGGCGGTGTGCTGGGCCTGTCGGGGACGGCGTTGATCAGCGGATTCCATGCGGCGGTCCTCGCCTGCGCCGTCGCCAGCGCGGGGGCAGGGGCGTGTGCCTTCTTTTGCCTTTCGAAGGCGGATTCCGGCTCGGCAAATCCTTAACACGCAAAAGTGTGCGGATGATTCGGGTCTTATTGCCGCGCGTTTATCCTATTGTCGCCACAATGGCTTGAGTTCCGTCCGTATCCCAACTATCTACGGGGGCGGCGGGTCTTGCTGCGGCTCGCGTGACGATCAACATATCCTTCTGACCTTAATCACTTAGAACGGGGGCTGTCCCTGACTGGATCCGTGGATCCTATC
>FSZW01000193.1_pt1 | contig 12696 bp, 10 predicted proteins | sample 1638921 | NCBI WGS metagenome assembly FSZW01 (sample SAMEA3914812, study PRJEB12502) | metagenome | biome: forest; material: soil | place: Canada | collected 2011-07-07 | depth 0.1 m | reverse complement strand
GTAGTAGCCGAGCCGCTTTTCGACATCGCTCGACTTCTGCAGGCCGAGCGGAACCAGCGCCTCCAACCGCCTGCGCGCCTCGGGCAGCACCACGGAGCCGGTGAAGGCGTCCCAGGACGGCTTGAGCTCGGCGTCAGACGGCAGGCTGGGGCCGTCCACGAAGCTCTTGGTCAGACCGATCGCGTGACGATCGAACGAGGCGATGCGCCGGGCGAGCGCATCGACGAACGCATCCAGCTCGGCGTCCGGCAGCGAGCGGTTCACATAGCCGTAGAGCTCCGCCGTCGCTCCGTCGATGTCGTCCGCGCCCAGCAGCACCTCCAGCGCCCGTCCACGCCCCATCAGCCGCGGCAGCCGCGCCATCGGGCCGCCACCCGGCGCGAAGCCGACGCCGACCTCCCAGTGGGACAGGATCGCCTTTTCACGGCTGGCGAAGCGCATGTCGCAGGCCAGGGCCAGTTCGCTGCCGGAACCGGTCGCCCGCCCCCGGATCAAGCAGATCGAGGCCACCGGCGCGCGACTGAGCCGGATCAGGAAGTCGGGAAATGGATGCATGCCGGTCGGGCCCGCCGGCATCTCGAGCGAGTCCTTGATATCCCGCAGCACATCGTAGTGGGCCATGAAGCAATCGGGAACCGCGCTGTCGAACACGATCACCTTCAACGCCTTGTCCGTCTCGATGGCGTCGATCAGCGCCGCCAGTTCGGACACCATCTCCGGGGTGGTGATGTTGAGGGGCGGGTTGTCGAGGCTTGCACGCCAATAGGCTGGCGTGATGCGCTCAACTTTTACCTGTGAGTTGGCCAGTTCGTCACCGCGCACAGCCGTCATCACCATCTCCTGAGCTGGTCGCCAGAGACGAAACCGGCCTCTGGCCGCACAGAAGGATCGTGGCGCCAGACCTCTCAGTCAACATGAACGCTTCAGGTATTCAAATTTTCAGGATCAAAATATAATTACATACATATAGAATCATACAGATAGTTCGACATATATAAAACTATTCTTCTGATTGCCTCCACTTTGGTGGTGGTTCATTGTCACGAAAATCTAGCCGCCGCCCCTCCCCGCCCGGGCATCGCAGCCAGAGAGGGATCGACGCCTCTTGCCATGCAAAAATACAGACAGAGTAATTTTCAGAGGAGCTCGCGATGAAAATTCTGATGGTCCTGACCTCGCATGACAAGCTTGGCGATACCGGCCGCAAGACCGGCTTCTGGCTGGAAGAGCTGGCGGCGCCCTACTATGTATTCAAGGACGCCGGCGCCGAGATCGTGCTCGCCTCACCTAAGGGCGGGCAGCCGCCACTCGATCCCAAGAGCAACGAGCCGAACTTCCGTACTGAACTGACGCTCCGCTTCGAGGCCGATAAGGATGCCGAGGCGCAACTTTCTAAAACCGTGCGGCTGGACAGCGTATCCGAAGCGGATTTCGACACGGTGTTCTATCCGGGCGGCCACGGCCCGATGTGGGACATCGCCGAAGACCCGGTCTCGATCCGGCTGATCGAGGCGTTCAACGCCGCCGGCAAACCATTCGCGCTGGTCTGCCATGCGCCAGGCGCCTTGCGTCACGTCAAGGGTCTCGACGGCGCCCCGCTGGTTAGGGGCAAGAAGGTCACCGGCTTCACCAACACCGAGGAAGAGGCGGTTGGGCTGACCAAGGTGGTGCCTTTCCTGGTCGAGGACGAGCTGAAGGCCAAGGGCGGGATCTTTTCCAAGGTCGCCGACTGGCAGCCCTATGTGGTCGAGGATGGTCAGCTCATCACCGGCCAGAACCCGGCCTCCTCCGGCCCGGGGGCGAAGCACCTGCTGGCACGCCTGCAGCAGAGGCCAAGCGCCGCGGCCTGATCGCCTCGGTAAGCGACATGTGGCGGAGGGGGACATGCAGTGGCGACCGTCCTCTTCCGCCCACCTTGGCCTGATATGCGCCTGCGCCGTCCAGGCGGCCGCTTTCATGCTCCCCGCGCTGGTTTTCGCTCAATCGGCCAGCGCTGCGGACGCGCCGTCCCTGGCTCCATTCGCGCAGCAGTTGGCGGACGGCGGCGTGGCGTTGAACAGCGCCTATGTTGGGGAGTTCGCAGCCAATCCTACAGGCGGCGAGCGGCAAGGGGCTGCCTACAACGATGAAATAAGCTTCGGCGCGACGGCTGACCTCGGCAAGCTGATTAACCTCAAGGGTGGTTCGCTGGAAGTCATGTTCACCAACCGCGACGGCAGTAGCCTCGCCGCCGCCAAGATCAACAACAGTATCTCGGTGCAAGAGAAATACGGCGACGGCCAGACCTCTCAGTTGACCTTCCTGACCTCCAACCAGACCCTATTCGGCGGCTTGGTCGAAACCCGGATCGGACGCGACGACATCACCTTCCACTTCGCGTTCCAGCCCGGCGCCTGTCTCTATTTCCAGAGCTTCGCGATCTGCAACAATCCGAGCGTCACGCTTCAGGACGTCAACGACGGGAGTTCCTATTGGCCAGAAGCGGTGTGGGGCGGTCTGGTCAAGGCGAACCCGACGCCTTGGCTGTACGCCAAGCTCGGCGTCTATGAAGACCAGCCGACGCTGAACCCCCACGTCAATCACGGCTTCGATTGGAGCGGCAGCCACGGCAACGGCGTGCAGATCGGCGGCGAGATCGGTTACCAGACGACCCAGCCCGGTGCGGTCCTGCCGGACAAGTACGCCTTGGGAACCATCTACGACCTGGGCCACTACTCCGCCCCGTTTTACTCACCCGAGCGTCAATACGGTCGCGGCCTGATCTATTTCCAGGCGAACAAGACCATGTTCCAACCGGTAAAAGGAGCGCCACAAGGGTTGTACATGTTCGGCGGGCTCTACTTCGGCACGGCCGGCGACTCACAAAAGGTCGGGTACGAATGGCAGGCCGCGGCGCTCTACTTCGGGGCCATACCCGGGCGTCCCGACGATAACGTCGGCTTCCAGATCACGGGCCTTCACTACACCAAGGACCTGCTCGACACGCTTTACCAGGATCGACTGGCGGAAGGCGGCGCCGAACTCCCCTCCAGCCGCATGACGATGGCGGAGCTGAATTACACGGTGAAGCTGACGCCTTGGGCCAATGTCACGCCAAACCTGCAGTATATCTGGAACCCGGACGGGCTCGGCGCCTTGGCCTATCCGGCAGCCAACCTGAAGAACGCCGTGGTCCTCGGCGCGCAACTTGTGATCGACGTCGGCAAGCTGCTTCGCTTCTCAGCCAACTAGCGTGCAGCGCCTCTAATCCGCGTGCGCGGGAACGCCAAGCGGAAAGAACGGCCGGTAAGGCCGGGCGGCATCCACCACGGTCTTGACCGAGGGGCGATCGCGAAGACGCCTGAGATAGGCCGCCAGATGCGGATGGGCGCCCAGTGGCCGCACCCAATCGGCATAGAACAGCGCCGGCGCCGCCGAGCAATCGGCGAGCGTAAACGCGTCCCCCACCGCCCAGGTGCGTGTCGCCATCTCGCCATCCAGCCAAGCATAGGCCCTTTCCAGCGCCGCTTGCGCGCGGGCGACGCCGAAGGGATCGCGGCCATCGCCGGGCCGTAGGGCGTCGCCGACCACCATCTGCATCGGCGTCATCACATAGCTGTCGAAGATCCGATCCCGCTCGCGCACGCGCAAGGCCGCCACGGGATCGGCCGGGATCAGGGCGGCCGACGGCGATCCATGGGCCTGCGCCCATTCGGCGATCACGCTGGACTCCCAGAAGGCGCCCTGGTCGGTCTCCAGCACCGGGAAACGATCGAGGGGACAGAGCCTATGGAGCGCCAGACCGGCCTCGGGGGCGTCGGGTGAGAGGGTCACCAACTCGAAAGGTGCTCCAGCCTCGTAGAACGCGATCAAGGCCTTCCAGGTGTATGACGAGAACGGGTGTCCGTAGAGTTTCGGCGCCATGGCGGTGTCCGGTTGCGCTGGATGACGGCTGCCCCGCTAGGTGGATCATCATCGACGGCGAAATGGAATAGCGAAATAGGCGGATAGCGCCGGATATCGTTCGTTCAATTCGATCGTTCCGCCCCAGCCATTCCGTTGGACTAGCCGGCTCAAACGCCTACGATCCGCGCCGCGAAACCAACAGGGCCGCCGGCCATCAGCGTCATGGCGGCGGGACCCTGACGTCGTTGAGGAGCAACCATCATGTCAAAGCCGCCAATTCGCGTCGCGGTCTCAGGTGCAGCCGGTCAGATCTGCTACGCCCTGCTCTTCCGCATCGCCAACGGCGACGTTTTCGGTAAGGACCAGCCCGTCCGGCTCCAGCTCCTTGACCTCACCCAGGCGCTACCGGCCGTCGGCGGCGTGGTGATGGAACTTGAGGACTGCGCCTTCCCGCTTCTGGCCGACGTCGCCGTCACGGATGATCCGGCGACGGCGTTTCGCGATATCGACGCCGCCATGCTGGTCGGCTCGCGCCCGCGCTCCAAGGGCATGGAACGCCGCGACCTGCTGTCGGCCAACGCCGAAATCTTCAAGGTCCAGGGCCGCGCGCTCAACGAGAACGCCAAGCGCGACGTGAAGGTGCTGGTGGTCGGCAACCCCGCCAACACCAATGCGATGATCGCCACCCGGTTTGCGCCGGACCTGCCCAAGGATGCGATCACCTCGATGATCCGCCTCGACCACAACCGCGCCCAGACCCAGCTCGCGGTCAAGGCTGGCGTCGCCGTCGACGCGATCGAGCAGTTGGTGGTCTGGGGCAACCACTCCCCGACCATGTTCGCCGACTGGCGCTTCGCCAAGGCCGGCGGCAAGTCCCTGCCAGCGCTGATCAACGACGACACCTGGTATCGCGACACCCTGATCCCGACCGTCGCGCGGCGCGGCACGGCGATCATCGAGGCGCGCGGAGCCTCGTCAGCGGCGTCGGCGGCCAACGCCGCCATCGATCACATGCGCGACTGGATCTCCGGATCGAGCGGCCGCTGGGTCTCCATGGGCTTGGTCTCGCAAGGCGAATACGGCATCCCCGAGGGCCTGGTCTGCGGCGTTCCGGCGATCTGCCAGGGCGGGCGGGCCGAGCGGATCGCGGGCCTGGAAATCGACGGGTTCGCACAGACCATGCTCGACAAGACTGTCGCCGAACTGACCGAGGAGCGGGACGCGGTCGCGGCGCTGCTGGCGTAATGGGCGCTCAGGGGCATATCGCGACCAGGATATGCCCCTGATCTCAGGTCATTCGTGGGCAAGGCGATCGCGCGCAATCGCCCGGCGGGCGCGCGGATCATCGTGCTGGCATAGGCTTACATCGGACCGCGACGGTCCTGGGGTTGCGGCTTGGTCGGCTCAACCATGACCATCTTGCTTGACGCAGCAGCCTGGACGGGGTCGCCGGTTCTTGTCGCGAAATCGAAGCTCTTCGCGTCGGCCCACACGCCATGTTCACGTAGCGACACCACATAGGCGTCCATAAAGCGCGGCTTCTCGGCGGCCAGCTCCTTGTCGACGATCCGATCGATCTCGCCCAGCGAAGGGTCTCGCCGCCGGATGCCGGCCACCATCGCCTTGACGGAGGCGGTCGTGCGATCCACGCCGGCGTTATAGGCGATCGCCTCCAGCGCCGTCGTACTCGTCCCGTTCGCGCTCTTCGGCGAGGCGGAACCGGCAACTGTGAAGGCGACACCGATCTTGGTGGTGTCGTGTTCGGGCAGGATCGGCGGCGGGATCTTGTGGTTGTGAACAGCCTGGTCGTCCCAGTGCGGACCGCCCCAGCGGACCGCCGCATACATGACCTTGGCCTTCAGGCGATCGACCCCCGAGGTGATCATGGCGTCATAGAAGACCCGATCGACCGCCTCCCACTCGCGGACCCGATAGTCGCAGTAATAGTCGTGGATCACCGCGGCGTTGCGATACTTGCCTTCGAGCGGACCGCCGATGAACGACCAGAAGATCTGCGGGATCGAGGCGCCGTCCGACATCGTCCCGACCGGAACCGGCCACTTCATGCCGTCTGCGTCGTCGTATTCGAACGGCTTGACCAGCACCACGTGGCGGCCGTCGTCCTCGACCCTGACGATCAGATCGCCGACATAACGGCCGCCGCTCTTGGCGGGCTGCGTGGCGATGGCCGGGCCATCCAGGCTGGACAACAAGCAAGCTCCGCCAATGAGCACTGCCAGGCGCTTCATAGGCCATCCCCCGTGCCAGATGCTCGCTAAGGATGCGCTCGCATCAATCGGACGCAAGGTGAAACTCACCTCGTCGTGGCAGATCTCCTTACGGCGATCGCGGGGTTACGAGACGGCCGGAGCCAAGCTCTACAAGCACATCGATCAATTGCCCCACCAAGGAATCATCGTGACCGCCAGCCAGGGTCACCGCCTCGATGCGGCGGGCGAACGCCGGTTCGTGAATGTCGCGCACGACAATGTCAGGCCGGCGCGCCTGCAGCGCCAATTGCGGCGCGACCGCCACCCCGACGCCGGCTGCGACAAAGCCCTGGGCCGACGGATAGTCCTCGGTGCGAAATACGATGCTGGGTGCAAAGCCGGCGATCCCGCACATGATCTCGAACGCGTCGGCATACAGGGTGGAGTGATGGGTGCGAACGATCCAGGCTTCTTCGGCCGCCTCCGCCAGCCTTAGCGGTCCAGGCTCGCTTGCTAGGCGATGATCACGGGCCAGCAGCAGTTGCATGGGATCGGCGAACAGCAGCCGGCGCTTCAGCTCCGCCACCGGTCGCGGCATGAAATCGTAGTCCCAGGTGATCCCGACATCGATCTCGCCGGAGGTCAGCTTGGGCAGCAACTCCTCGCGCTGGGAGGCGTGCAGCATCAGCCGCGTCTCGGGATAACGCAACCGATAGGCCTGCACGAGTAAGGGAACCAGATGGGCGCCGGCGGTGGAAAACACCCCGAGCCTGACGGTCCTGGAAGGGTCGGCCAGACCTCGCAGCTCCTTCTGCAGGCCCGAAAGCTCCTGTAACAGCATCCGTCCGCGCCCGGCGAGAAGCTGTCCCGCCGGAGTGAGCCTGACGCCCCGCGCCACGCGCTCCAGCAACGGCAGGCCCAGGTCGCGCTCCAGGATCGCGACCTGTTGCGAGACCGCCGACTGGGTCAGGTGCAGTCGACCCGACGCCGCCGTGATCGAGCCGGCCTCTGCAACGGCGCAGAAGATTTCCAGCCGTCTCGAATCCAACATAGGCCTTAAGGTCTTCCGTTCGTTTCGTCAGGCGTCGCCTCCAGGCGACGGCCCATCCCTACGCGAAGCGCCGAACCTCCGCGCGGGCGAAGGCTACCACCTCGGCGCCCAGGATGGCGAGTTGCTCACCGACCTTGGCGTCCACGACTTCGCCATCCGGTCCGAAGGGCTTGGTCATGGAATTGACCACCACGCCCAGCGGCGTGGGCCAGCCGCGCAAAGCGTGCACGGTCGCACGCAATGACGACAGGGTGGTCGCGCCTGCTTGCCAACCCGCCGCCGCCACGATGCACCCAACGGCCTTGTGCTGCAGGTAGGGGCGCGGGTCGTCCGCCAGACCCTGCAGATAGTCGAGGGCGTTCTTCAGCAGACCGGAAATGCCGCCGTGATAACCGGGACTGGAGATGATCACGCAGTCGGCGCGCCGCGCGGCCTGGATCAGGGCCTGGGCGGCCACGACGCTGTCGGCCGTAGCCGGATCGTAGGCCGGAAAGTCGAGCGCGTCGGCGGTGATGATCTCGGTCGCCGCGCCGTGGTCGGCGGCGGCGCGCAAAGCGAGGCGAAGCGCCTGCTCGGACGAGGATCCGGGGCGCAGGGTTCCGCCGATTCCCAACACGATCGGCTTGCCGACGGCTTCGCCCAGCACATCGACGTCATGGACGGAAAGGGGCTTGTTCATCTGACCAAAGCCTTTTGAAAAAAGGGTCCGGCGGCATGCGCGTCCTCGGCGCGGCCGTCGGAAAAAATGCGGCGGGACCTCAGTTCAGGTCCCGCCGCAGGCTGAAGCCTCAAGCGGCCTTGGCCACGGCGCGGGAGGTGACGCCGAGGTTGTCCTTCAGCAGCTCGTGCTCGTAGTCCTGGTGGAACAGGCCGCGGCGCTGCAGTTCCGGCACCAGCATGTCCACCACGTCGGTCATCCCCGAGGGCAGCATATCGATCATCAGGGTGAAGCCGTCCGCCGCGCCGGCCTGCATCCAGGTCTGCATCAGGTCGGCGACCTGTTCGGGCGTGCCGATCACCTCCTGGTGGCCGCCGCCGTAGCGTAGGCTGAGATCGCGCACCGACAGATTTTCCTTCGCCGCCAGGTTCAGAATGCTGCGTCGGAAGCCGATCGAGCCCTTGAACTCGCTCTCCGGGACCAGTTGGTCCAGCGGCAGAGGCTTGTCTAGTTCCAGCGTCTCGACCGGCAGGCCCAGGCGGCGCGCCAGCTTGGCCAGGTTGGGGCCGAAGCCCAGGACCTGCTCGAGCCGCGTCTTGCGCGCCCAGGCCTTTTCCTCGGTCTCGCCCAGGATCAACGACATGCCGGGCAGGATCTTGATGCTGTCGGGATCGCGGCCTTCGGACTGGGCGCGGCGGCGCATGTCGGTGCGGAAATCGACCGCATCTTCGACCAGGTGCTGGGCGGTGAAGACGCAATCGGCGAAGCGGGCGGCCTGTTCACGACCCCGCGGCGAGGAACCGGCCTGGAACACCACGGGCCGTCCCTGCGGAGACCGGGCGAAGGGCAACGGTCCCTTGACCTGGAAGTACTTGCCGACGTGGTCGATGGTATGGACCAGATCCGCGCGCCCGAACACGGCGTTCGCCTTGTCGCCGACCAGCGAGCCTTCTTCCCAGCTATCCCAGAGCTTGAGGACGATGTCGATGAACTCGTCGGCGCGCTCGTAGCGGCCCTCATGGTCGGGGTGCTCGCCGCCTCCGAACTGCTCCATGGTGTGCGGGTTCTGGGTCGCGATCGAGTTCCAGCCCACGCGGCCGCGGCTGAGGTGGTCCAGCGTCGCGAAACGCCGCGCCAGCTCATAAGGCTGATTGTAGGTGGTGGAGGCCGTGCCGACCAGGCCGATGCGCTCGGTGACCGCCGCCATGTAGGACAGCACCGTGACCGCGTCCAAGGTGCCGCAGGGACGCTCGACCCCGTTCTCCTGGTTGGTGATCTGCTCGGCCAGGAACACGGCGTGGAGCTTGCCGGCCTCAGCCTTCCGCGCCACTTCGGCGTACATGGCCGGTGAGACGTAGTCCGAGGCTTCCCCGTCACGAGCCATCCAGGCCCCGAGATGGATACCAAGACCATGCATAAGCGCGGCGGTTAGGATCATTTTCGCATCTCCCTAGAATCGCCGACAACTGAGCAAGACGCCGATTTAATCGGCAATTCAGGCTTGATGCGGCCTCATATGTTCGACGCAAACTTTCGAATACCCGAGCCATTAGAACAAGCTCGAAATCCTTGCCCGAGACATAAGCCAAACTAATGGATTGAATACTGGAAAAAGCCCGAATAGATCGCGCTCATGGGCCGCTTCGCATTTTGTAGCTGCCGCATTCGTCATATGGCGCAAGGCTTTCGACCTGCGCCGCCGCTCCCGAGAGGCGGATTTAATCGGTACGGCTTTGACAGCCGAATTTTGGTATGACAGTCTTACCGTCGTTCAATACGATCACCGATGCGAGCAAGGGACGGCCGAAGCGAACGCACTCGACACCCGAGCGCCCACACCATCGGCCAGCACGATAAGACCTACGCTCCAGAACTGCCTCTAAAGCTGAGCCACCCTCTCAGCGCCAAAGCGCCGCGAAGCCTGCGCAATAAACAATAATGGCGAACAGCCTGATCATAGGAAGGAAGACTATGGGCTACAGATTGCCCGCATTAACCTTGGCGCTTGGCCTCATGTGCTCTACGTCGGTGTTCGCCCAGGAAGCTCCGGGCCGCACAGCGAACCCCGGCGTGCTTAGCGCGCTTGGTGAACAGCTTGATGACGACGGCATCCGAATCCGCTCTCAGCTCGTCAACGAGATGGCCGCCAACCCCATTGGCGGGGTCAAGCAAGGCAATACCGATACCGGTCAGGCCCAGATCGGCGCCACCTTCGACCTTCAAAAGTTGGTCGGCATCCCTGGCGGCCAGTTCCACTTCACTTTCATTCGTAGCTATGGCGATAGCCTGGCCAAGAACTTCAGCGGCGACTTCATCAAGTCGCAGGAAGTCTACAAGAACCAGTTCCATCCCTTCCGCCTCAGCATCTTCGCCTACGAACAGAAGCTCGACAACGACAAGCTCGACATCCTCGTCGGCCGGCTCGGCAGTTCGGCCCTGTATGGTCGCCTGGCCAACACCTGCTATTCCGAATCCGGCATCACCTGCGGCGTGCCCCAGGTGCTGAACTCGGAAGCCGGCATCACCTTCCCGACCTCGGCGACGTGGGGCGGCAACGTGAAGTACCATTTCACCAAGGACGTCTCGATGCAGAGCGGCGTGTTCGAGGTGAACTCGTTCATCCAGCACACCAACGGCTTCGACTTTTCGACCGCGGAAGCGACGGGCTACAGCAGCTTCACCGAAATCGCCGTGGGCGACTACGACCTGTCCAAGTACCGCTATACGGGCGACATCAAGTTCGGCGGCTATGTCAGCACCGCGCCGTTTAGCGACCCGTATTTCAACACCAAGGGCCAGTCGATCGCCCTGTTCGGCGGCGCGCCGATGCAGAACTCCGAATATCGCCACGGCTTCTACGTCATGGGCGAAAAGACCGTATGGCGCCCCGACCCCGCCAAGGAAGAGAGCCTGTCGCTGTTCGGCGGCTACGTCCAAAGCCTGGAAAGCGAAGAAGTCGCCAACTTCCAGACCTATGCTGGCGGCGCGGCGCGCGGCGTGATCCCCGGACGCCCGCACGACATCATCTCTTTCACCACCACCTATATCGACCTGACCTCGCGCGAGATCGAGTTCCTGCGCGACTCCCGCCTGAAGGCCGGCGGCCACGGGGTGAACAATCCCAACGAGGTCGGCATGGAAGCGGATTACAGCCTGCTGCTGTTCAATTCCGCCCGGGTGTCTCCGAACATTTCCTACATCATCAATCCTGATAACTCGAACATCCCGAAGACGAAGGTTCTGCCTCAAAATATCGTGACCTTCGGCGTCAAGATTACCTTCAATTTGGCGACCTTCCTCGGTATGCCATTGGCTCCGAACCTTTCGGACTGAGCCGACACAGGCATGACACCGGTAGGCGATAGGTCTTTCCTCAGGGCCGCGATCCAGCGCCAACTCGGCGCGGCGGCCCCGAATATCTCAACCGCACTGTGCGCGGTTGATTGCAAGGAGTCCGGTCAATGAGGTCCAGCGAACCCGCCGCCGCTAACCGACCGGTTCTGGACGTAGGCGTCAACGCCCGCGTCCCCCTGCGCGACGCGGTGCTGATGGGGCTGCAGAACGTCTTCGTCATGACCGGGATCTTCGTTTTCCCCGGCATCATGGGGAAGACCTTCCACCTTCCGATCGACACGGTCGCCTATCTGTATGCGGTCACCTTCATCGGTTGCGGCGTGACCTCGCTGCTTACCGCCATGCTGTTCGGCCGCATGCCGCTGGTGGCGGGCCCCTACGCCGGCATCTTCACCGCCCTGCTGACCTTCGGCCACATGCCGGGTGAAGGCCTCGGATCGGCATTCGGCTCCCTGGCGGTCGCATCGCTGATCTGGTGCGCGCTCTCGATCCCCATCAAGGGCGTCAGTCCGGTGGCGCTGGTGTCGAAGTTCGTCCGCACGCCGGTGATCGCCGGGGTGATCGTGATGCTGGTGATGATGCAGGTCGCCGACCTGTCCTTCCCCCACTGGCTCGGCAAGCCCGAGGACAAGTCCTTTGGCCTGCTCAACGTCGGCTCGGGCCTGGTCACCGCCCTGGTGCTGATGGCCCTGATCTGCACCCGCCATCCCATCGCGCGGCGCCTGGCGCTGTTGATCTCGCTGGTCGCCGGCGCGGTGCTGTTCGAAGCCTTCGCCCCGATCGACTTCGGCGCGGTGGCCAAGTCGCCCTGGTTCGTGCTGCCCCGGCTGTTCCCGTTCGGCATCGGCTTCAATCCTGAGTTCTGCCTGGTCTATTTCGTCATCCTGATCGCGGTGAACGTGCAGACCATGACCCTGATGGGCGTGGTCGGCGAATGGACCGGCGAACCCATGAGCCCGTCGCGCCTGTCCATGGGCGTATTCGGCATGATGCTCGGCTCGGCGCTGTCGGCTGCGATCGGAAGCTTCTCAGCCCTGCCCTACCCCGCCAATGTCGCCATCCTGCGCTCCACCGGCGTGGCGTCGCGATGGGTGACCGCGGCCACCGGCGTGATCCTGATCGCCATGGGGTTCTGCACCAAGGTCGACTACGTCTTCGTGCTCCTGCCCACCTCGGTGCTGTCCGCGGCCGCCACCGTCCTGTTCGGCATCGTGTTCGTCCACGGCGTCGAACTGCTGGCCAAGGTCGACTGGGACGAGCGCTCCCTGGCGATCGCCGGCTTCACCCTGATGCTGGGCTTCGGCAGCCTGTTCGTGGAGCCCAAGACCCTGGCCGCCATGCCGCTGTTCGTCAGCCTGCTGCTGCGCCAGCCGATCATCGTCGGCGTGTTCTCGCTGCTGTTGCTGACCGCGGTCCTGCCCGGCGCCCGTCGCGTGGTGCGCAAGCGCGCCTCGCTCGGAGCGGCCGCCGCCCACCCCGAGCCGGGCGTCAGCGCCGCGGAATGAAGCCGGCTCGGCCCTCCCCTTTTCGCTTCTCCT
>FSZW01000262.1_pt1 | contig 13030 bp, 8 predicted proteins | sample 1638921 | NCBI WGS metagenome assembly FSZW01 (sample SAMEA3914812, study PRJEB12502) | metagenome | biome: forest; material: soil | place: Canada | collected 2011-07-07 | depth 0.1 m | reverse complement strand
GTTGTCGTCGGGCAGCTTGCCGACGTCTTCGGCGACGACCGAATCGACGACCTGGTCGGAATGGCGCTTGATGTTCTGGGCGCTGTCGAGACTGGCGCGAACGCCGCGGACGACAACGACGGTGCTGTCACCGGGCGTCGTCGCCGGCGGCGTGGTGGTCGTTTGGGCCGGCGCCGGGGTGGTTGTGGGGGTCGTCGTATCCTGGGCGTGCGCCTGGACGGCCAGGCCGAGCGTGGCGACGGAGGCTGCGGTCGTCAAACTCAATTTGAACAGCTTGGCGATGCGCGCACGATGCGCGTGTGTGATCGCTGTCATGTGGTTTCCCTCTCCTGTGTTTCGGTAACGGTTAGCCCGGCACTCTGTGGGGGATATTGTCCGACAAAAGAAATGAGTCAATAGCAGCGGTGCTAAAACCGTCACATTTTGTCTGATTTAATGGCCTATTGTCTCCTATCCGCCACAAATCGGCGAGGCGCCCATAGACAGCATAAATAAGGCCTGCAATTTTGCAGCGCTTGTTGTTTCAAGGATGAAACTCAACGAGACTCGATTTCATACCGCAGCCGTTGCTCGCGCCTTTATCGGCGTATTTTCTTTTTAAGTCAGACAATTATGGCAGGTGCGAACGCATTTGGTTCGCACCTGCGGAAGACATAGGCCACTTGCCCTTAGGTCAGGGAGAAAACGTTCCACGACAAGGGTTTTAGCGTCGCCGTCAAGCGATGGCCGGCGATCTTGGCCGTGCCATTGGCCGCCGGCACGATCGCGTTGGGCTGGGCCTGGGTGTTGGCCTTTTTGAGGTCCGGGTTGTGCAATTCCGTCGCGGACGCAATTGTCAGACTTTCTCCAAGGGCCTTCAGATCAAGGTCCAACCTCATCTCCGCCTGCCCCCGGTTGAGGACCAGCAGGCCGACCGCGCCGGTTTCCGGATTGCGAATGGCCGTCGCCAACAGATGCGGCACCTCGCCATGCGCTTTGGTGGCAAAGGTCGTGGTGTCGATCTTCAACCGCAGCACCTCACCGTGGCCAAGGCGCGAGGCGTCGGCGAACGGATAGAAGATCGTCTGGCGCCAGGCGTCGCCGCCCGTTTGCGTCATGATCGGACCGATGACATTGACCAGTTGCGCCAGGCAGGCCGTCTTGACGCGATCGGCATTGTTCATCAGCACGATCAGCGCGCCGCCGACGACCAGGGCGTCCTCGAAATTATACACCTCTTCCAGAAGCTTCGGTGCCTTGGGCCAGCCCGGCACCTTCAGGTCTTCCGGACGATGGGCCTTGTACCAGACGTTCCATTCGTCGAACGACAGCATGATGCGCTTTTTCGAACGGCGCTTGGCGGCGACCGCGTCGGCCACCGCGACGATTTCCCGGATGTAGAAGTCGAGATTGTCGATCTCGCCGAGGAATTCGTTGATGTCGTCGGCATCGTTGCGGAAATAGGCATGCAGCGAGATGAAGTCGACCTGGTCGAAACAGGTGTCGAGCACCTCGTATTCCCACGCCGCATATGTGGCCATGGCGCGCTGCGATGAGCCGCAGGCGGCCAGCTCAAGCCCCGAATCGTCGACCCAGCGCATCACCTTGGCGGTTTCCTGGGCGATGCGGCCATATTCCTTGGCCGTCTTGGCGCAGATCTGCCACGGCCCGTCCATCTCATTGCCCAGGCACCAGAACTTGATGTTGTGCGGCTCCGGGAAGCCGTGAGATTTGCGCAGGTCCGAATAGTAGGTGCCGCCCGGGTGGTTGCAATATTCCAGGAAATGGCGAGCTTCATCCGGGCCGCGCGTGCCGAGATTGACGGCGAACATCGGCTCGACCTCGGCCTTCTTGGCCCAGACCATGAACTCATTGGTGCCGAAGCTGTTATCCTCGGTCGAGGCCCAGGCCAGGTCGAGGCGCACCGGACGCTTATCCTTCGGCCCGACGCCATCTTCCCAGTTGTAGCCGCTGAGGAAATTGCCGCCCGGATAGCGCACCATGGTCACGCCCAGCTCCTTCGTCAGGTCCAGCACGTCCTGGCGAAAGCCGTTCTCGTCGGCGGTGGCATGGCCGGGTTCATAGATGCCGCCATAGACGCAGCGGCCCAGATGTTCGACGAAGGTGCCGAAGATGCGGCGGTCGAGTGGCGCGACAACGAAGTCGCGCGAGGCGGTGATGGTGGCTTTGAGGGTCATGATGTCGCCTACAGCAGATGGAACAGAAGATCGTTGATGCGGGTCTGGGCGTCTTGCAGCGCCTTTTGCGTTGTCTTGTGGCCGGTATAGGCCGAGGCCATCTCGTCCCCGATAATGTCGGAAATGGCGAATTGACGCTGGATGTCGTGCGGCAGGGTCTGGCCGTCGCTGGCCAATGAGATGATCTCGCGGCGATAGGGCAGGCTCAGGTAGCGCGAACTTTCCGCCACCGCGGTCTGCGACGGCAAATGCCCCGAACGCGACCAGTCGAAATCATGCAATTGCAGGAACCGCATCAGGCGCAGCACCGCCGCCTGTTGGGCCGGGGTACGCGACCTGACCGGCATGACCCAGGAATGGCCGTCGACATAGGCTGTCTGTGCGCCACCGAACAGCATCGGATAGGGCGTGACCGTATAGGCGTGGTACAGCGGCCGGCCCGGTGTTTCGCTCTCAGTCGACAGCGCCCCGATCACCCAGGTGCCGTTCATCAGCACCCCGCCCTGGCCGTTCAGAAACGCCGCCATCGCCGCCGGATAGTCCTGGTCGTGGCTCATCAGGTCTTCGGCATAAAGCTGATGGAACAGGTCGACGATGCGCCGGGCCTGCGGCGTATCGAGCTTGATATGCTTGGGGTCGGGGAAGAACACCGCCTTCTGCTCGATCAGGTAGGTGAAGAGATTGCGCGTATACGACGCCTGCTCATTGGCCGTCGCCTGGATCAGGTACGGTAGCCCCGTCGCCTTCCTGAACTGGCGCGCCTGTTCGATAAATTCTTCGGGCGAGTGCGGCAGGATCGGTTGGCCGTCCTTCATCAGCCCGGCCTTGGCGAACAGGGCCGTATTGATGTGCCAAAGCTGGGTCCAGTTGTCGAACGGCATGCCGTAGACATGGCCGTCCACGGTCACGCCATTGCGCGCCGCCGGCGTGAAAGCCGCCGGATTAATTCCATATTTTAGGAAATTATCGTCGAGCGGTACGATCAGGCCGCGCTTTTGGTAGTCGGGAATGACCGACATGTGCATGACGGTGATGTCCGGCGGATCACCGGCGGCATATTCCGCCGACAACTGGTCATAGCCCGGCCAGGCGGCGATATTGACCTTCAGCTTGATGTCGGGGTTTTCCTTCTCGAATTCGTCGAGCAGGCCGGTGACGATCTCGCATTCGCCGTCGGGATTGCGCAGCGGTGGCTGGCCCTTGGGCACATTGGCCCGGCACTCGCCGAAGATGCGCTGGACGGTGATATGGGTATAGGGGTCTTTGGGCGCACAGGAAGCAAGCAGCAAGGCCAGGCAGGAGATCTCCAAAGCCCTCCTTGGGGTTTGGCAAGCGCGACCGCGCGCCGCCGCTCGTGCGGCGAGCCATGCGGCGATTGAGCTAAAAAAACCAATCTTCTTCATCTGACCGCCGCTCCTGACACCGCCTTGACGATGTACTTCTGGAAGATGACGTAGACGACGAGGATGGGCACCGAGGCAAACACCGCCTGGGTCATCAAATAGCCCAGGCCCGAGGTCTGGGCGAAGTTGATCTGCGACGAGGCCAGGCCGACGGTCAGGGTGAACATCTCGGAACGGGTGGCGGAAATGAGCGGCCACCAGTAATCATTCCACGAACTCAGAAACGTAAAGATGCCAAGCGTCGCCTGGGCCGGAATGGTCAGGGGCAGCAGGACCTTCCAGAACACGGTCAGGCGCGAGGCATTGTCGAGCAGGGCCGCCTCATCGAGCTCCTTGGGGATGGCGCGGAAATACTGGGTCATCAGGAAGACGCCGAACGGCGCGGCCAGGCCCGGCAGGATCAGGCCGGGATAGGAGTTATGCAGGTGAAGCAACGAGAACATCTGGTGGCGGGTAATGATCACCGCCTGCTCGGGGATGGCCAGGCCGAACAGCACGAACAGGAAGAGCTTGTCGCGGCCGGGAAAGTCCAACCGGGCAAAGCCGTAGCCGGCCAGCGACGACAGGATAAGCACGCCGAGCGTCGTAAAACCGGAGACGATCACCGAATTCATCAGCCAGCGGAAGACCTCGGAATTCTTGACGATGGCCTGGTAGTTTTCGACCGTATAGGGGCCGTGAAAGGCATTGGTCGTCGAATGCAAAAGCTCGGTATTGGACTTCAGCGACAGCATGATCGTCCAGACCAGGGGCGTGACCATGATCAGGCCCAGCACGACCAGAGCCGCGATAACACCGGCCGAACGCAGGGATTTAGTGGTGGCGGGGCTCATCGGGCCACCGCCTTCCGACCCCGGGTGGTGACAAAGTACTGCACCATGGTGGCGAAGAGGATGATCGCAAACAGGATCTGCGACGCCGCGGCGGCATAGCCGATATCCCAGCGGCGGAAGCCGACCTCGAAGATGAAGAGCACGATCGGTCGCGAGGCGCCGTTGGGCCCGCCCTGGGTGATCAGCTGCGGCTGGCCGAACAGCTGGAATTGCAGCACGACCTCAAAGATAGCGACCAGGATGATGGTGCGGCTGACGCTGGGCAGGGTGATCGACCACAGGGTGCGCAGCCAGGACGCATTGTCGAGCTCGGCGGCTTCGTAGATGTCGTGCGGCACCTGCTGCAGGGCCGACAGGTACAGCATCATCGGCAGGCCGAGGCACCACCAGACGGGGATGATGGCCATCGACACCATGACGATATTGGGATCGCTGAGGAACGGAATGGGGGCGGCGCCGAACATGGCGCGGACATTGGCGATAAAGCCGCCGTCGGGCATCAGCACCATCCGCCAGATCAGGGTGACGATGGTCACCGACAGCACCGACGACGAGAAGAAGACCCCGCGGAAAAAGGCGGCCAGGCGCGTCTGGCGATTGAGCAATAGCGCCAGCAGCAGCGGCAGCAAGGTCAGGGGCGGCACGCTCAGGATCACAAACCAGAAGGTATTGGCGACCGCCTGCAAAAAGACCGCGTCGTGCATCAGCCGGACGAAGTTCTCGAAGCCGACAAATTCAGCCCCGCCGAACAGGTCAGCCTTGAACAGGGAGAGCCCCATGCCGGCCAGCAGCGGATAGATCAGCAGCGCCAGATAGACGCAAAGATAAGGCGCCACGAACAAGGCGTTAGACCAGTTGGCGCGAGAGGCTGCGGGGGTCATGCCCCGGCCTCCGCGTGGTAGCCGTTGCCGGCCGCGTCGAACAGGTGCCCGGCGGTCGCCTCGACCTTGAGCCCGACGGTGTCGCCCATCTGCACGCGGCTGGAGCCGGCGTCCTCGGCGGTGATCGCCGTGCCATCCTTCAGCCGGCCGTAGACCAGGGTGCGCTCGCCCAGCCGCTCGACCAGGTCGACGCTGGCGCTCAATGCCCCCTCGCCTACCGCGCAGACGCGGACATGTTCGGCGCGCAGACCCAGGTCACCGGCCTCGCCGGCAAAACCCTTGATCGCCGTCACAAGCACGGTGCCGTCGCCCAGCGTTGCTTTCGCCCCGCCCTCTCCGACCGCCACCGGCAAGAAGTTCATCGGCGGCGAACCGACGAAGCTGGCGACAAAGCGGTTGGCCGGGCGCTCGTAGATCTCCATCGGCGAGCCGACCTGCTGCACCTTGCGGTCCTTCATGACGACAATGCGGTCGGCCAGGGTCATGGCCTCGACCTGGTCGTGGGTCACCAGGATCATCGTCGCCTTCAACCGCCGGCGCAGCTGCGCCAGCTCCAGCCGTGTGCGCATACGCAGGGCCGCGTCAAGGTTGGACAGGGGCTCATCGAACAGGAAGAGGTCGGGGTTCTTGACGATGGCGCGGCCGATGGCGACGCGCTGCTTCTGGCCGCCGGACAGTTCGCCGGGCTTGCGCTGCAGGAAGGGCGTCAGTTCGAGGATACGCGCGGCTTCCGCAATGCGGCTGTCGATCTCGTCCTTCGCCGTGCCGACATTCTTCAGGCCGAAGGCCATGTTGTCGGCGACCGTCATGTGCGGATAGAGCGCGTAGTTTTGAAAGACCAGGGCGACACCGCGGCCGCCCGGCGCCAGTTGGTCGATGCGCCGGCCACCGAGTTGGATCTCCCCGGAATCGACCGTTTCCAATCCGGCGATGATGCGCAGCAAGGTCGTCTTGCCGCAGCCCGATGGCCCCAGAAAGGCGACGAATTCGTCATTGTTGATGGTCAGCGAGATGTCGTCCAGCACGGGGGTGGTGCCGTAAGCCTTGCTGACATGGCTGATAATGAGGTCGCTCACGCGCGTTTCCCTGGTTCGTTCCCGACGTGTCCGAGCTGTTTTTGGGCGCATCTTCGGCGCTTTATTACTCAGACAATTAGACTTAGCATCGATGCGCAGCGGGAATCAAGCGCCAAGCGGAAATGGATGACAAAATCGTATGGGGCTACCGCGCGCCTTTCTTTTTGCTATGGTTTCCTTATTCCGCCGGACGGATAAGCATCGCGCGTATAACCGCTGGAGCGGGTTGTTTTGATGAGATCAAAACAACCCGCTCCAGTTCTTTGTCTTGCCGCGCATTTTAGCCAAAAAGTGGCGTCCACTTTATTGGAATGCGCTCTAAAGAGAGGCGGATCTGCCATGGCAAATGCGGACACACTCGGGCCGGTGGCCCGCAACGACCAGGGGGCGCATACCCCTTCCGATCTCGACCAGCTCAGCATCAATACCATACGCACGCTCGCCATGGATGCGGTCGAAAAGGCCAAGTCCGGCCACCCGGGCACACCGATGGCCCTGGCGCCGGCCGCCTATACGTTGTGGTCGCGCTTTTTGCGCTACGATCCCGACCGCCCCGACTGGCCCAATCGCGACCGCTTCGTCCTGTCCTGCGGCCACGCTTCGATGCTGCTCTACAGCCTGCTGCACATCTCGGGCGTCAAGGAGATCGACGCCGACGGCAAACCGACCGGCAAGCCGGCGGTCAGTCTCGACGACATCAAATCCTTCCGCCAGCTCGATTCCAAGACGCCGGGCCATCCGGAATACCGCATCACCACGGGCGTTGAGACCACCACAGGGCCGCTCGGCCAGGGCTGCGGCAATTCCGTCGGCATGGCCATTGCCGGCCGCTGGCTGGGCACGCACTTCAACAAGCCGAACGCCGAACTGTTCGACTACAATGTCTATGTCTTCTGCAGCGACGGCGACCTGATGGAAGGCGTCGCCTCCGAAGCCGCCTCGATCGCCGGCCACCAGAAGCTCAGCAACCTGTGCTGGATCTACGACAGCAATTCGATCACCATCGAGGGCGGCACGCCGCTGGCCTATAGCGAGGATGCCGGCAAGCGTTTCGAAGGCTATGGCTGGACCGTCATCCACGTCGACGACGCCAACGATACCGAAGCCTTCGCCAAGGCCATCGAAGCCTTCCAGGCCAATCAGCACACACCGACCCTGATCGTGCTGAAAAGCGTCATCGGCTACGGTTCGTCGATCGCCGGCACGTCGAAGGCGCACAGTGACGCCATGGGCGCCGACGTCATCGCCGCGACGAAAAAGTTCTACGGCTGGCCCGAAGACGCGCAATTCCTGGTGCCGGACGGTGTCATCGACCATCTGCATGGCACCATGAGTGACCGCGCTCACAAGCTCAGCGAAGCCTGGGACACGACGTTCAGCAAATACTCAGACGATTACACCGACCTGGCCCATGAACTGACGCAGTTGCGCGGCGGTCACCTGCCCGACGGCTGGGACAAGGACCTGCCGGTGTTCGAAGCCGACGCCAAGGGCATCGCCTCGCGCGACGCCTCGGGCAAGGTGTTGAACGCCGTCGCCGCCAAGGTCGAAGGCCTGCTGGGCGGGGCGGCGGACCTGTCGCCCTCGACCAAGACCAAGCTGACCGGCGAAGGCGAACAGGACCTCGAAGCCGCCACGCCCGGCGGCCGCAACATGCATTTCGGCATCCGCGAACACGCCATGGGCGCCATCGCCAACGGCATGGCGCTTTGTTACCTGCGCCCCTTCACCGCCACCTTCCTGGTGTTCAGCGACTATATGCGCCCGCCGATCCGCCTGGCCTCGATCATGGAGCTGCCGGTCGTCTTCGTTTTCAGCCACGACTCGATCGGCGTCGGCGAGGACGGCCCGACGCACCAGCCGGTCGAGCATTTGGCCGCCTTGCGCGCCGTGCCGGGCCTGAACCTGATCCGCCCGGGCGACGCCAATGAAACCACCGAAGCCTGGCGCATGGCGCTGTCGCAAAGCGATCGGCCGAGCGCGCTGATCCTGTCGCGTCAAGCCCTGCCGACGCTCGACCGCACCAAGTATAATGCGGCGACCGGCACGGCACGCGGCGCCTATGTCCTGACCAGGGATCAGGGCGAGCCCGACCTCATCCTGATGGCCACCGGCTCCGAAGTCTCCCTGGTCGTCGCCGCGGCTGAAAAGCTCAGCGGTGAAGGCCTCAAGGTCCGTGTCGTTTCGATGCCGTCCTGGTCCGTTTTCGAGAAACAGGACGCGGCCTATCGCGACAGCGTCCTGCCGCGCGCCGTCCGCGCCCGCGTCGCCGTCGAACAGGCCGCCTCGCTCGGTTGGGACCGGTATGTCGGTATGGACGGAACGACCGTCACCATGTCGACATTCGGCGCCTCCGCCCCCATATCCAAGCTGCAAACCAAGTTCGGCTTTACCGTCGACCATGTCTGCGGCGTAGCGCGCAAAGTGCTTGCCGGGGTGAAAGGAACCAATATGACCAATCCGTTGAAGGCTTTGACCGATGCCGGCCAAAGCGCCTGGCTCGACTTCCTCGAGCGTGACTTTCTCAAGAACGGCGGCTTCAAGAAGCTGATCGACGAGGATAGCCTGGGCGGCGTGACGTCGAACCCGACCATCTTCGAAAAGGCCATGGGTCACGGCAATGCCTATGACACCGAGTTCCAGGCCTTTGTCGCGAAGAACCCGGACGCCAAGGCGATCGACATCTACGAGCACCTGGCCATCCAGGACATCCAGACGGCGGCCGACCTGCTGCACCCGGTCTATGAGCAGCGCAAGGCCCATGACGGCTTTGTCAGCCTGGAGGTTTCGCCCTATCTCGCCAACGATACCCAAGGCACGATCGAAGAAGCCCGCCGCCTCTGGAAATCGGTCAACCGGCAGAACCTGATGGTCAAGGTGCCGGGTACCGAGGCCGGCGTGCCGGCGATCCGCACGCTGATCGAGGACGGGCTCAACATCAACGTCACCCTGCTGTTCTCGATCGACGCCTACAAGGCCGTCGCCGAAGCCTATATCGCGGGCCTCGAGGCGCGTGTCGCCAAGGGCGAGGACATCTCAAAGATCGCCAGCGTCGCCTCCTTCTTCGTCAGCCGCATCGACTCGGTGATGGACAAGAAGATCGAAGCGCTCGGTAGCGACGATGGCAAGACCCTGGCCGGCAAGGTCGCGGTGGCCAATGCCAAGGTCGCCTATGCCTGGTACGAAGAGCTGATCGCATCGGACCGCTGGAAAAAGCTGGCCGCCAAGAACGCCCAGCCGCAGCGCCTGCTGTGGGCCTCGACCGGCACCAAGAACCCGGCCTATTCGGACGTCCTCTATATCGACGACCTGATCGGGCCGGAGACCGTCAACACCATGCCGCAGAAGACCATGGACGCCTTCCGCGATCACGGCGTGGTCGCCGATACCCTGACCCAGGATGTCGAAGGCGCCAAGGCCATTCTCGCCAAGGCGGAGACTTTGGGGCTTGACCTCAACGGTGTGACGCGCGACCTCGTCGCCGACGGGGTGAAACTGTTTTCGGAATCCTTCGATACCCTGTTGGGTGCGGTGGAAGACAAACGTAAAGCTGGAAAGGTAAAGGCATGAAACTGGGGCTGATCGGACTGGGGCGCATGGGCGGCAATATCGCGCGTCGCCTGATGCGGGGTGGACACTCGGTCGTGGTATTCGACCAAAGTGCCGACGCAGTGAACGCCCTGGCCAAGGACGGCGCCATCCCGGCGACCAGCCTGGCCGACCTGTACAGCAAGCTCGACAAGCCGGCCATCACCTGGGTCATGCTGCCGGCCGGCCAGCCGACCGAGGCGACGATCGACGCGATTGCCGCGCTGGCCAAGCCCGAAGACGTCATCATCGACGGCGGCAATACCTTCTACAAGGATGACATCCGTCGCGCCGCCGCGCTTGAACCGCGCGGCATCCGCTATGTCGACGTCGGCACCTCCGGCGGCGTGTGGGGCCTGGAACGCGGCTACTGCATGATGATCGGCGGCTTCGAAGCCGTGGTGAACCGCCTCGACCCGATCTTCAACACCCTGGCGCCCGGCTACGGCACCATCCCGCGCACCGCCGGCCGCACCTCGACCGACGATCGCGCCGAACGCGGCTACATCCACGCGGGTCCGGCCGGCGCCGGCCACTTCGTCAAGATGATCCACAACGGCATCGAATACGGCCTGATGCAGGCCTATGCCGAAGGCTTCGATATCCTGAAGAACAAGGCCTCGGAAAAGCTGCCGGCCAATGAGCGTTTCGACCTCAACCTGGCCGACATCTCCGAAGTCTGGCGCCGCGGCAGCGTGGTGTCGTCGTGGCTGCTCGACCTGCAGGCCCTGGCGCTCGCCAAGGACGGTCAACTCAGCCAGTTTTCCGGAAACGTCGCCGATTCCGGCGAAGGCCAGTGGACGATCGACGCCGCCATGGAAGAGGCCGTGCCAGCCAATGTGCTGACGGCCTCCCTGTTTGCCCGCTACCGCTCGCGCATGGAAACGACCTTCGGCGACAAGCTGCTGTCGGCCATGCGCTTCGGCTTCGGCGGCCACGTCGAAACCCATCCGAAGTAAGCCAAGCCCCATGATCATCGCCCCCTCGGTCCTGGCCTGCGACTTCACCCGACTCGGGGATGAGGTTAAGGCCGTTGACCGAGCGGGCGGCGACTGGATACACGTCGACATCATGGACGGCCGCTTCGTGCCGGAGATTTCCTTCGGCCCACCGCTTGTCCGCGCTATTCGTAAAAGCACACAAAAGCCGCTGAACCTGCACCTGATGCTGGTCGAGCCCGAGCGCGTGCTGTCCTCCTATCGCGACGCCGGCGCCGACCACCTGCTGATCCAGGCCGAGCCGGGCTCGACCATCCACCTGCACCGCGTGCTAAGCGCCGTGCGTGAACTGGGCTGCCGCCCGGGCGTCGTCATCGACCCCGCTACCCCGGTCGAGTGGATCGACCCGGTGCTGCACATGGTCGACATCGTGCTGGTCATGACCGTCAATCCAGGCTTCGGCGGCCAGGCCTTCCTGCCCGAGGTCCTGCCCAAGATCGCGTCCCTGCGTCAGCGCTGCGAAGCACGTGGCTTAAAGCCGCATATCGAGGTCGATGGTGGCCAGGACGCCCGTCACGCCCGCCCCTGCGTCGAGGCGGGCGCCGACGTCATCGTCGCCGGCACCGCCATCTTCAGCCAGCCGGACTATGCCCAGGCCATCCAGGCCATCCGCGACGCGGGCAGCACGGCCTAAACGCCTACCCAAATCTCAGAAAATGCCCCTCCTCCGAACGCCTTTGCGTTCGCCAAGGCTTCGGGCGACAAGCCCGAGCGCATAAACCCGCACACAAAAATGCGCCGACCCCGGGGATGCGGGTCGGCGCAAGTTTGTCAGAGGACTTCGGGGGCCAAAGTACCGTCATCAGACCACCATGAGTCGTCACCCAAATCAACCAAAAAGTGCATTAAAGGTTGTAGCCTCGATCTGGAGGGGCAAAGAAAAAAACCCCCGCCGGCGGCGAGGGCTGAAGGGTTGGGAGAAAAAATACTAAGCAACAGTACGTAAGCGTGATCATGCGCCCCACCTGGCGACAGGCGAACAGTATTCAAAATCACCAGCTTAGATTATGCTTACGGGCCTGTGTCATCAATATTGAATACGTATGCATTTTCTCGATAAATCTCTATAAATGAACGATTTTCATAATGATAGCGCTCACATCACAACGCCGGGATTTTCTTCTCTTCTGCAACCTAAATATTCATCGAATGCTTTACAGACAATGACAGCGCTTACTTGATCAGCCCGCCGCAGGATTCGCGGATCACGACCTGGGCCGGCAGGCGGATATCCTGGATCGGCTGCCCCTCGATCAGCGCACTCAAGCCGTCGACCAGGGCCCGCGCCGCCGCGGCCGTATCCTGGCGCACGGTCGACAGGGACGGCGACAGCGAACTGCATACCCACAGATCATCGAAGCCCATGACCGAGACGTCGCCCGGCACATCGAGCCCGCGCCGGCGCAAGGCCTGCATCGCCCCCATGGCCAGGAGATCCGCCGAGGCGAAAATGGCGTCGAACGCCACCCCGGCATCGAGCATCAGCTCGACCTCGGCCGCCCCCTCCCCGCGATCGAGGAAACAGTCGCGCTGCAGGCGCGGATCGTAGTCGAGCCCGGCGGCGCGGAGCGCCCGGCGATAACCGACATAACGCTCCTGGAATTCCGGATGTTCGGGGGAGGACTTGCCGAAATAGGCGATGCGCTTGCGGCCGAGCCTGGCCAGGTGGGTGACCGCATCGAAGGCGCCGGCTTCGTTGTCGCTGCCGATGACCAGGCGCGCACAGTCGGGACGGCTGACACCCCACACCACCCACGGATCGCCGACCTCGTTGAGGTATTCGAACTTGTGTGTATAGCCGAGGAAATCCTTGCAGCCGAGGAAGATGATGCCGTCGGCGCGGCGCGAAAAGCCGTAATCGGTACCCCAGTCGTCGCTGGGCTGCTGCAGCGAGGTGATGACGTCATAGCCGTTGACGCCGGCATATTGCAGGATGGAGCCGATCAGCGGCAGGAAGAACGGGTTGATCGGCCCTTGCGGATTGTCGAGATCCGCCGAGATCAGCACCGCGATGGTGTGGATCTTGCGGGAGCGCAGGTTTCGCGCATTGGCGTCGACCTTGTAATGCAATGAC
>FSZW01000243.1_pt1 | contig 13209 bp, 8 predicted proteins | sample 1638921 | NCBI WGS metagenome assembly FSZW01 (sample SAMEA3914812, study PRJEB12502) | metagenome | biome: forest; material: soil | place: Canada | collected 2011-07-07 | depth 0.1 m | reverse complement strand
CCGTAATTCTGGTCAAGGTAGGTGACGTTGGCCTGGATGCCGAAGCCCCACTTGATTTCGCCGATATAGCTTACCGACACGCCCTTCACCGAGGCATTGGCGCCGTTGTAGGGCGTGTTCATCAGGATATCGACCGGGCTGGTCGTACCGGGACAGGCCGGAATGCCACCGTTGGCGACACCCTGGTTGCAATAGGCCAGGGTTTCCGGCGGCAGCACGATCGACGTCAGGACATTCGCATAGACCGTGTATTGGGCGATGTCGCGATAGAAGAGGTCGACGCTGAAGATGCTGTTCGGCGCGAAGTAGTTTTCGTACGAGATGCCGTAATTGGTGGCGCGATAAGGCCCCAGGTTGGGGTTGCCGCCGCTGCCGAGACGGGTCTGGATGTTGTAGTCCGTTTCGCCGGACTCCTCGGCGAAGTCGGGACGCGACATGACCTTGCCGACGCTGAAGCGCAGATCCTGGGTGTCGTTGATGTCATAGACCACGTTGGCCGAAGGCAGGACATCGCTGTACTTCTTCTCGACGTGCACGAAATCCTGGATCCACGGATAATAGTTCTGCGACGAGAAGTAGGTTTGCTCGTTCTCGGTCGTCACGTAGCGAACGCCGACGTCACCGTGGAACTTGCCGTGACGGAAGTTCGCCTCGGCGTAGAGCGCGCCGTCTTTTCATCGGTGTGCCATTCGTCGCCGGTGTCGTTATAGTCGTGAGTCGGGCTTCCGGCCGAGAAGCCCGGATTGCGATTGGCTTGCGAATAGGCCTCCATGGCCGCCTGGGTCAGGTAGGCGTAGGACATCAGGTCGCCCGAAGCGCCGAGACCCGAGACCAGCGACGGCGAGGTCGTCTGATAGCCGAAATCCGCCAGGGTGCCGACCTGCTGGACATTGGTGTTGTAGAAGTGGGCCTGGTCGGTGTTCAGGTGGTCTTCCCAGCGCACGCCGAACTGGATCTTGTTGACCCAGTCGAACCAATCCACATCACGCGTGAAATCGGCCTTGAGATATTTGATATCGTCCGTCGACACCGCGGTTTTGACGAAACCCGCCTGCTGGCCGGTAGCCCGCGATGTGAAGAGGCTCGGATCGGTCAGCGGATCCCCGGTCTTCAGGTAGGACGAATCGTCGGACAGGGACCAGACTGCCGAGGTATGGCCGTAGAAGCTGAGGTAATACTGCGGGTTTGTGCCGCCCGTCGCCTTGGTTTCGCCGGCGTCGAACAGGATGGTCCACGCGCCCGGACGCCACTTGGCATTGAAGTCGAGCGACTTGGTGTCCAACTCCTGGCGATTATACTGCATGTCCAGACGTTCGGTGATGTTCGACATCGTGCCGCCGGTGACGCCGGACCCGTTGGTCGTCACCGAGGTATAGGTGATCGGGAAATTGGTGGCGCCGGTCGTCGGATTGACCGAAAGGTAGCCGTTACGATCGTCCCAGTCGGCGCCGACGTCGCTCAGCATCGCCTGCGAATAGGACGAGTCATTGCCTTTCACGTAGTAGCCGAGCAGGTTGAATTCGAGATTGTCCAGCGGCTTCCATTGGGCGGTCGCTTCGAAGGTCGTGCGCTCTTCGGTTTGAACGAACGAACCGGAGTCGATATTGGTCGGCACCAGGGTGGTCGGCGTCAGGGCCGGACCGCTGGTCACCTTGGGCAATTTGGACGGGTCCGTGAACGTTGTCACGCCGTTGGTCGTCGTACAACCGCCCCATTCGAGGATCGAGGCGCAGGCCGTCTCATAGTTGTTGGGGATGGACACCGAGGTGCCGCCCAGTTCAAGCTTGTTGTAGGCGACCAGGGCCTGGAAGCCGAAGGTGTGGTTTTCATTGCGCCAGCTGTAGAACAGCGAGCCGCGCGGCGCGCTCGACTTGGTGCGCAGGTTGTCGTTGTAGTTCAGGGACAGCGACAGGGTGTTCGCCGGCAGATCGAGCGGCTTGCGCGTATTGAGGTTGATGGTGCCGCCGACGCCGCCTTCATCGAGCCTGGCTTCGGTCGACTTGTAGACCTCGACATCGCCGATCAGTTCCGGCGCGAGGTTGGTGAAGTTGAAGCTGCGGCCCGAATTGGGGTCGGCGACGCCGACCGTCGAAGTGGCCAGCGGATTGCCGTTCATTTCGGTCAGGATGAGGCGCGAGTCGATGCCGAGGATGGCGACCTTGTTGCCTTCACCGCCATCGGAGTGATCGATGGTGACGCCCGGCAGGCGCGACAGCGCTTCGGCGACGTTGGTGTCAGGGAACTTGGCGACGTCTTCGGCGGTGATGACGTCCATCTGAGCGTCAGCGTTGCGTTTGACCTGAAGGGACTTTTGCAAGCTCTTGCGAATACCGATGACAACGACCTCCTGCGCGGCAGGCTCAGCCGCGGCTTTCGTCGTTGTATCGGTCGTCGTACTGGTGGTCTGCGCCATGACCGACGTCGCGGCCATGATCCCTGTGAGGGCAGTCGTTATCAATGCGTATCGCTTAAGTCTCATGGTAAAATCTCCCCAGCGGTGAGCTTGCTGAATGCGTGTGACCCCCCAAGACTGCCCAAAGAATACCTTTTCATAACCAATCGAGCGCTTTGTCATCATGGGTGAAAGCAATTGTATATGTGAAATTTTTAAGACGTCAAATCGCAATTCTGCCATTTTTTCGGCCGGAACGGCACTTTTGACCCATGTGGCAAAAATTCCACCCCCTCCTTTTCAGCCTCGCGGCAATAGGGTTAAAATTTTCCACATTCAAAACAATGAGATAATATCAGAGCCTCCGCATGAGTGAAAAGCAGGATGGAAATTATTCGGATTCTATGGGCAAATGTGTTTTCATATGCGCAATGTGGCAATTATATCGCTGGCGACAATAAAGAGGCCTACCAATGTAGAACCACTACAGCACAGGGGGGCTCTTTGCCCGCGCATGGCCCGGCAAACACATCCGGGACTCATTCGTTTTGAGCGAAACGAACCAAAGGTGCTGTCGCCGTCTGCAGGGAACCGAAGGCCTAGACACGCGACTCCGTTTACAACGCTCCAGTCTGGCGATCATATAGGTCATGCAGCCCGTGCCTTTCGCCTGGTGAATACAAATGCCTGAGTGTTTTTGCAAAATGACCTACAACTTTTAGAAGTCATTATATCGTTTTCCGGTGCGTCGATGAATTTTGGACAAGATGCGACTAAGTTGGGTGCCTTCGATGTCTCGAGATTGAAAGAGACCGTGTTGACCCTGGGCGAAGACGCATGGCAGGCCGATTCGAGCCGCCAGCAGGCCTTCGACGCCCATACCCGCACGCAGACGCTGAAGCTCATCGCCGATGCCGACTTTCGTCACACCCATCCGACGATCCATCCGTCCTTTCACGCCTTCGAACCGCTGATTGCGCCGCTCATGCAGCACATCCGGTCTTTCTATCTGCAGACCCTGCGCCAGCGCAGCGTCGCGGAAAAGCACGGCCCGGGCTATTTCATCCGCGCCCTGCTGACCCGGCTGGGCCCCGGCACCGAAATCACCCAGCACATCGACGACGGCTATTCGCTGAAACGATGCCACCGTATCCACGTGCCGCTCGTCACCAGCCCGCAAACGATTTTCCGCGTTGGCGAGACACGTCTGCACATGGGCGAAGGCGAGATGTGGGAGATCAACAACCGCCGCCTGCACGCGGTCACCAATGGTGGCGACACGGCGCGCATTCACCTCATCATGGACTATGTCCAGCCCGGAGAGGTCGTGTTCGACCTCGACGGCCCCTTGACCGCTTAGAGCGTCGATCTGATTACATGGATCGACGCTCTCGTTTTTTGTTTTAACGCACTTTTTAATCCAAAAAGTGTGCCCACTTTTCGGAAAGTGCTCTGGGAAATCCAATGGCTAATGAATTCAAAATCCGCCAGGTCTACCTCAAGGACGCATCCTTCCAGGCGCCCGGCGGCGCTGCGGCGTTCTCGCAGGAGTGGAAGCCGGAGACCAAGGTCGACCTCAAGATCGCCACGGATGCGCTGACCGATAGCCTGTTCGAGGTCAGCCTGACCGTCACCGTCGTTACCCGGACCGCCGGCCAGACCGCCTTCATGGTCGAGGTCGTGCAGAGCGGCGTCTTCACCATCACCGGCTACGACGAAGCCCAGCGCCATCGCATCACGCACGTCATCTGCCCGGACATGCTCTACCCCTACGCCCGCGAGGTGGTCGAGGGCCTGATCACCCGGGGCCGCTTCCCGGCGATGTTTCTCGAGCCGATCGACTTTGGCGCCACCTACGCCGTCCAATGAGCGTGGCGGAACCTTTCGCGCTCCATAAGGCCCGCGAAGCCTTGCATCGCCGTGACATGGCGGTTGCCGCCGGCGCGGCGCGCGAGGCGGTGGCGATCGATCCAGCCCTGTGGGATGCCTGGTTCATCCTCGGCACGGCATCGAATGTCATAAAAGACTTCGAGACGGCCGAGCGGGCTTTCAAGGAAGCCGCCCAGCGCGCGGCGCCGGGTTCACCGGCCCAGGTCCACATGCTGATCCTGCGCGCCGAACCGCTGATCTGCCTGGGTTATCCCGCCGAAGCGGTGGCGTCCGTGCGCGCGGCGGCCAGGCTGGGCATTGCCGATGCTCGCGAGTGCTTCCTGGCCGCTCTGGCGCTTAGCCATGCCGGTCTGCCCGCCGAAGCCCTGCCGCTGGCCGAAAAGGCCGTATTGCTCGATCCGAAGAACGCCGATGCCTGGTCGATTATCGGCAATGTACGCCAGTTCAACGGCGACATCGCCGGCGCCGAAACCGCCCAAAACACGGTCATCTCCCTGTCGCGCGATCAGGCGGTCGCCGCCTATCACAGCTTGGCCCACCTGAAGCGCTGGTCCGCCGATGCCAACCATATCGCCAAGCTTGAAGCCTTCCCGTGCCGCAGCAGCGCGGAAGCCTGCCGCGTCGGCTATGCGCTGTTCAAGGAATATGACGACATCGGCGATACGGCAAACGCCTGGGACTGCCTGGAGCACGGCGCCCGCGTCGGCAAGTCCATGGAGACCTGGACTTCCCAAAAGGAAGGCGCCCTTGTCGCGGCGTTAAAGACGCATTTTGGGCCCGAACGTTTCACGGGGCGCGACGAGCGTCCGCGCAGCGGCCCGCGGCGTATCTTTATCGTCGGGCTGCCGCGCTCGGGCACCACCCTGGTCGAGCGCATCCTCGTCTCGCACAGCCAGGTCCAGGCGATCGGCGAGATCAACAGCTTCGCCATCGCCGCGCGCCGCCTGGCCAAACCCGACGCGCCGGGCATTTTCAGCCCCGAGATCATCGCCGCCACGCAGACCATCGATCACCGCGACCTTGCCGAGGCCTATACCCGGGAGACCGCCTATCTCAGCGACGGCAGCGCCTATACGATCGACAAACGGCCCGACAATTACGAATATGTCGGCCTGCTGCGCCTGGCCTTTCCCGACGCCTTGATCATCGGTCTCGACCGCAATCCGATGGACGCTTTGTTTGGGGCCTACAAGCGCGTCTTCGCCAAGGGCGCGCACGGCTGGTCCTATACCCTCCCCGACCTCGCCGACCACTATCACCACTTCCGGGACACCATGGCCCACTGGAAGCAGGTCCTGGGGGACGGATTCATCCAGGTGTCGCTGGAAGCGCTGATCGACGATCCCGATACCGAGATTCGCCGGCTGCTCGACGCCTGCGGCCTGCCCTTCGAAGCGGCCTGCCTGAGCCCCCACGAATCCAAAGGCGCCGTGACGACGGCCAGCGCGCTGCAGGTGCGCAAGCCGATCAACCGCGAGGGGGTCGGCGCCTGGAAGCGCTACGCTGCCCAGCTCGAACCTTTGCGGCAGCGGCTGGCGGCGATGGGGTACCTTTAGAACCTGTAGCCGTGGCGGTCGATGATCGAAGCGTCCATCCGCGCCACCAGGTCGCGGAGGGCCGGCGGATAATAGCCGCGGTGCGGGCCGTGGGTGGTGGTGTTCAACATCGGTGCCGTGGTGATGAAGCGATCCGCCTCGGCACTCGGCGTGGTCAGGCGCTTGTTGAGAAAGGCCCGCAGCTCGGGCCTGAGATTTTCGACATGGAGCAGTGTCAGGTCGGCCGCCCCGGTAAACAGGCGTTTGTACAGAAAGCTGTAGAAACCGAGGCCGCTGCCGCCGAGGGAAGCGACGCACCGTTTGGTCAGGTTCAGGCCCTGATTGACGAAATGGTCGGGCACCGCGTCCGTCAGGGCCTGCAGGCGACCGGCGTCGTTTTCGAGGCTGATCAGGTTATGGATCGTATCGGCGAAGCCCAGCCGGCCCTCGTTGCTGCAAATGCGGAACAGAGGGTTCGGCTGCGCCTGGCCGCTCTGGAAATGAAACCACGACACGTAATAGGCCCAGGGATTGCGCACGACGCCCAACGCCGGCAGTGCGCGGTGAACCTCCGGGAGTTGCGCATAAGGCAGGTGATAGCCAACCATGCGCGCGTTCGGCAGGCACCTGAGCATCAATTGGTTGATGAAGGTGCCGCCGGACTTGTGCAGGTGCAAAAAGACGAAGTCATCGCAGACGATCATGAGGCGACTGTTCCTGCGCGGCAATAGCCGGCGATAAACTCGGCGTGGCTGGGCATGCGGCCGCACGCGTCAGTGTGAAACGCGACAATCTTTCCGAGATAGTCACACACCCAGTGCGGCGATGGCTGGTCGGCGAGCATGTCGTGTCCGTCGATGGGCAGCTTCTGCCCGATCAGGACCTGCACCCAGCTCGCTTCGGTGAAGCATTCATCGCGGTCCCAGAAGAATAGCCCGCCGCTGGCGAAGAGCTCGAGCCGGTCCTTCAGGGACTGCGGAATGGACATGTGCCTGACATAACGCCAGAAGGGCGTGTCTTCGCGAACCGTCACCTTGTAGTGGGCGATGATGAAATCACGGATCGCTCGCAGTTCGGTGTCCGACTGCTGGTTATAGGCCCTGATCAGGGGTTCGGTGACGCCACGCGCCGGAAACAGGCTGAGCAGCCGCCGGATGCCCATGTGGATCAGGTGGATCGAGGTCGATTCCAGCGGCTCGATGAACCCCGACGACAGGCCCAGCGCTATGCAATTCTTCACCCAGGTCCGCCGCCGCTTACCCGGGGTGAACGAGATAAAGCGCGGCGCGTCCAGCGGAGCGCCCTCGAGATTTTCGACGAGGGCGGCGGCGGCCTCATCGTCGCTGATAAAGGCGCTTGAATAGACGTAACCGTTGCCGAAGCGGTGCTGCAGCGGGATCCGCCACTGCCAGCCGGCCGCACAGGCCTTGGCGCGCGTGTAGTTGTAGAGCACAGGGCCGTTGGCGCAGGGCATGGCCACGGCGCGGTCGCAGATCAGGTGCTCGGACCAGTCCTCATAGGGCTCGCCCAGAGCCTCGCCGAGCAGAAGCGCGCGCATGCCCGAGCAATCGATGAACAGGTCGGCCGAGACGGTGCGGCCGTCGTCGAGATGAACGCCCGCTATGTCACCCGTGTCCGGCGACAGGCTGACGGTGGCGATCTTGCCCTCAAGGCGCGTCACGCCGGCGCGTTCGGCCATGCCGCGCAGATATCGCGCATAGAGGCTGGCGTCGAAGTGGTAGGCATAGGTCAGTTCCGGCGCACGCGGGTCCGCCGCACCGCCGCGTGCATGCATGAAGCGGTTGGCGTGGGCCGCCGTGGCCGCCAATGACAACCCGTCGAAATCGGGCACATCCGCGCCCTCGGCCTTCATCCGCAACCAGTACTGGTGCGTGGGCCTCAGCTCCGGCCGGCCGCCGGTCATGCCGAAGGCGTGGATATAGCTCTGGCCGAGGCCACCCCAGTCGACGAATTCGATACCGAGCTTGAACGTGCCGCCGGCCGCCTTGAGAAATTCGGCCTCGTCTATGCCGAGGATCTGGTTGAACCTGCGGATTGCCGGGATCGTCGCCTCGCCGACGCCGATCGTGCCGATGGCGTCGGACTCGACCAGGGTCAGGGCAATGGTCTTCGGCAATTGCTTCGCCAGGGCTGCGGCCGCCATCCATCCCGCGGTCCCGCCGCCTATGATCGCAACCGATTGAACGGGTTTCCTCATCGGATGCGCTGCCGCCTCAGGTCTCGATGCGATAGACATAGGCCAACTGGCGCGGGGCACCGGCCGGCGGCACGAAACTCAGGCCGGCGTCGTCCTGGTGGAAGGCGACGGGACCGTCGTGGCCGAGGAGATGCATCGCCTTCACGGGCTGTTCCTTGCGGATCGAGGTAATCGTGGCCGAACCGGTTTCGGGCCAGGCCATCTGCAAGGCGTAGAGATGGCCATCCTTGACGGTAAACCGGAAATCCTGCGCCGTATAGGGCTTGGCGCGGCTTTCCGAAAAGGTGCCATTCGCGGTTTCGGTCGGCCCCTCGCCAAAGACATGCCAGGGACGCGACCCATAGATGGCTTCACCGTTCGTTCTCAGCCACGCTCCCGTCTGCAACAAGGTGTCGCGGGCCGCATCGGGAATGTGGCCATCGGCGCGCGGGCCGATATTCAGCAGCAGGTTGCCGTTTTTGGAGACGACGTCGATCAGCAGGTGGATGATCTGCTCGGGGCTCTTGTAGGTATCGTTCTCGATGTAACCCCACGACGTGTTGCTGATCGAGGTGCAGGTCTGCCAGACATCCGCCCGGATGCCCGGCGCCTGTCCGCGCTCGATGTCGAGCACGCCGGCGCCCGGGGCGAATTCGCCCAGCTTGTAATTGACGATCGCCGATCCGCCGGTTTTGGCGGCGTGGTTGTAATACCAGGCGAGGAAGGTCGGCAGGGTGTTGCGGAAATCGGGCTGGCCGATCCACCAGTCGAAATAGACGAGATCGGGATTGTAGCGTTCGACCAGCTCGACCTGGCGTGCCAGCCAGTCGTCGAGCCAGGCTTGGGAAACGTAGGTGTAATCGCCGAAAAGGTCGTTGTCGTCCGTGCCGGCCAGGCGGGTCTGCGCGGGCCCGTAAAGGCCGGCATTCCTTGGATCCGAAACATCCGAAGGGAACTTCCGGCCCTCGTCGAAGAACCAGTCGTGCTCGGCGCGGTGCGAGGACAGAGCGAAATGCAATCCCTTCGCCCGGGCGCTTTTGGCGATCTCGCCCAGCAGATCGCGGCGCGGCCCCATCTTGACGGCGGTATAGTCGGACAGGTGGCTGTCGAAGAGCGAGAAGCCGTCATGATGTTCGGCCACCGGTACGACGTAACGCGCCCCGGCATCGGCGAAGAGGTCCATCCAGGCGTCCGGCGCGAATTGCTCGGCCTTGAACATTGGAATGAAGTCCTTGTAACCAAAGACCGTCTGCGGACCGTAGGTCTTGACGTGATGGGCGAATTCCGGGCTGCCCTCGACATACATGTTGCGTGAGTACCATTCGCTGCCGAAAGCGGGCACCGAAAACACGCCCCAATGGATAAAGATGCCAAACTTGGCATCAGCGTACCACTGGGGCGCACGGTATGCCTGCAGGGCCTGCCAGTCCGCTCTATAGGTCCCCGTCAGACTGCCCTCGACAGCCATGGAGACAAGGCGCTTGCGCTCCGCGCTATAGGCCCGCGTCGCCGTCAACCAGGCTCGATCGAGTTCCCTGGGCGTACGGGCGTCAACCGGAACACTGCCTTGAGTACCGGCGGCCTTTGCCGCGTTTTGAAAAGCCAGCGCACCGGCACTGGTCGCGCCTGACAACCAGCCTCGACGGGACATGGATCTGGAGTGATCGGATTTCATATGACCTCTTCGCCAAGCGCCCGAGGTCGAGCGCATATCCGCTTCATGACGCCAAGTTGTCAGCACATATATGCCCGAGCAAGGCTAGCCGCGGCAACAATAGCAATCCAATGCAGACCAAAATGGGACCAGTTTTCGATCGACAAGATCATTTGTACATGTAAAAGTTTTGGGCCGTCAATCGGATAAATGTCAAAAGAAACCAACATCATGGCAAAGCTTATTGATTAGTCGAGTGGCGCAGCCCGCTTTAGGGCCCAGGCCATTTTGAATTCGCCAAAGCTCTTTTTGAATCGGGCGTTGATTTGCAGTTGATTTCTTTCGAAGCGAATGATCATATTCTGCATAACCAAAACAACAACTGGTCATGCTTTGGTTATAGTTGTCATACTGATAGATCGTCAGGTCTTGACGGGCCCACCCCGTTTCCACAGCCCTTGCGGCTATCGCCAAAACCTTCAGGTTCCCGATGTCATCGCCCTTGTCCGCAATCAATCGACGCCGCTTTCTTTTCCTGAGCACGGCCACGGCCGCGACCGCCATGGCGCCGATCGCCATGACCGCGCCCATGGCTCAAAACCGTCGCGAGACAAGCGGACCGTTGTACCCCATGACCGGTCAGGCCGATGCATGGATTGCCTTTAGAAATTACGTCCCCGAGGCCGATCCCGACGCACGGTTTTTCCGATCCCGCGTTTCGCGTGCGCCGCGCATTGCGTCATTCGCGGCAACGCAAGCCCATCCCGCGCTGAGCTCCGACGTTTCCGGCGGAACCCTGGTTGCGGCCTATCTGACGCTCGACGAAACCGGCGAAGACCTTAACCGCGTACGTTACCAGACAGCGACATCGCACTGGGTGCATGTTGAACGCGCCTGGCAATATCAGGATGTCGTGGTTGGCTGGAACAGCACGGGGCTGATACCGAACCCCGCGCTTGTCGACGCGGCTCACCGCAATGGCGCCTTGTGTCTCGGCGTGGTCTTCCAACCGGACAAGCGCATGTTCGATGGCTCTGACCTAAAGGTCACCGAAGTTGCCGAACGCCTGGTCGACCTGGCGCAATTCTTTGGCTTCGACGGATATTTTGTCAATTTCGAAGGCCATGACGAAATCGATTACCGCGCCATCCATGACTTGATCGAAGCCATGCAGGTCGTGGCGCACCAACGCGGCATCGCCGACTTTCACATTCAATATTACAACGGCTACACCGACATAGGCGCCGTATGGCCGGGTCCCGCGCATTCCGACGGCAGGCCGCGAACAGCGTCGGAGCCCCGCGCCAATTCGATGATGCTTGACCAGGGCTGGAGCAATTATGGGCTGACCAGGGGGTGTTGCTCAGGTCCCTCCCTGACCTCGTTGCCGTCCGCACAATCAGATCCGGCTTTCCCGGGCATAGCCGCAGTCTATTATGGCCTGCAACTCTATCCCGGCCCCGGCTACCTCGGCCTGATAGCCCCACGCGTCGTTACACCGAACGGTGGGCCGGCGAGGGGCAGCCTGCAGATATACAGCGCCGATGACGGTCTGCGGAAAATGCGCACGTCGCGACTAAATACCCTGCGCGCAAAAGCAAGCCTTTCGCCCGCAGAGCAGTCCGAAGTGGATGCCTTCATCCAGCCTTCGACGCGGCGCAATGCCTGGTACGACTTGCATCGCCGCTTCTGGTCGGGCCAATCCGCCAATCCGGCGCGTGATAACGCGCCGACGCCGGCGCAAAGCGCCCTTTATGGCTCCGCTGACGGCCATAAGATCTATACGGATTACGAGGCGCCGATGGTTCGCCCAAGCGATCAACTGCGCCTGCCGATTACCTACGGGGTCGCGAATTTCGTCGCCGAGAGATCCGCCGTGGCGGCTCTCCCCTTCGTGACTCGGTTCAACACCGGCGAGGGTGATCGCTTCTGGAAAAATGGCGAACTCCTGTTGGAGGCCGGCTGGTTTAACCTGGGAAGCCAGGACCTTCTGCCGACCTGGTCCTGGTGGACGCGCCCGCTAAACGGCAGGGCAACAGCCAAAAGCCGGCTACTGGTGGTCGACTATGATTACGAACTGGCGTTCGACGGCGGCACGTCTCTAAAAATTTCGGGACGCCTCGGGCCCGCCGATGCAACCGAAGTCCGCCTTTACAAGACGAACCTGGCCGTCGCGGCCGATACCCAGATCGGCCTGGTCTTCGCCGTGGACACGAGCGCCAACGAAGGTGAAATGCGCGTGGGTCTCACCTTTTCCGATGCAGCCGATCATGTTGAATGGATCACGGTTGACGCAAAATCCGGGCGCCCGCTCAACGGCCCGTGGCAGTCCTGGAGCGCCAGTCTCGCCGCGTTTGCCGGCCGCACACTGGTGACGATGTCTCTGGGGTTTGCCACCAAGGGGAGGCTTTCTCATCCCTATCGGATCAATATTGGGCAACTTTCGCTGATAAACACCAACAGGCTCGCACTCGTCGAGCGGCCAACCTCGTTTACGGCCGACGCCGCGACCGTTGCGCCCGACGGGCGATCGGCTCACCTGGAGGTGTCCTGGGGTTTCGATCCCAATGTCCATCATTACGATCTTTTGAGTGTCCATGCCGATGGAACAAGAGGCTGGCTCGGCCGCATTTGCAGCGACGCCTATTACATCGAACGACTGAATCGCAACGCGGACGAAGCCGTGACCAGCATCTATCTTGTTCCGTGTGCAGGCGATGGTCGCAGCGGTCCGCCTGCCTCCTTCGACTTTGCATGGACCTCGTAGTCAATTCGGGCAGGCGTTCTTCGTCGAGCGCGTTAGCTTCCTTTTGTGGAAACCAAGGCATGCCTGGTCCGGCTACGATGTCTGCGCAACGACGGGGCATGGTTGCAATCGGGACGGTTTTTTATAGACAAGGCGGCCCCGCCTATATTATTCGACATGACAACTGCGACATTGGTTAGCATAACACACCGAGACTCGCGCCAGACCCACAGACACCCAAGCGTAAATTGACCCCCAGGCTGAAATCGTGACGATCAAACACACTAAAGGCGAGCAATTCTATCTCGGGGTCGATGGTGGCGGAACGCATTGCCGCGTCCGCCTGGAAAGCCACGATGGTGAACTGATCTCCGAAGGTATCGGTGGACCGGCCAATGTTCGTCTGGGACAGGCGCTTGCCTGGACGAATATCATGTCGGCAACGGATGCGGCGCTCCAAACGGCCGGTCTCGACAGGGATATTCTCAAGGCGACCGCAGTTGGGCTTGGGTTGGCTGGCTTTCTCAAGCCGGAGGATTGCGACTATCAAGAAACGCACGCGGCGCAATTTCGGTCACTTCGGATTTCGTCGGACTGCCACACGGCCTGTCTGGGCGCCTTCGGTGGCAAGGACGGCGGTATCCAGATTGCCGGCACGGGCAGTTCCGGATACGTAATTTTGGGCGGGGTCGGCTCCCTGCGTGGCGGATGGGGTTTTGCCCTGGCAGAGAAGGCGTCGGGCGCCGCCCTGGGCCGGGACGCCATTCGGGCGGCACTGGAGGCTCATGATGGACT
>FSZW01000006.1_pt1 | contig 13591 bp, 15 predicted proteins | sample 1638921 | NCBI WGS metagenome assembly FSZW01 (sample SAMEA3914812, study PRJEB12502) | metagenome | biome: forest; material: soil | place: Canada | collected 2011-07-07 | depth 0.1 m | reverse complement strand
GACGTGACCCACTCACGCACCTCCTCAGGCAGGAGAATCCCGTTGCTCACTACCGCCCAACCAATACTCCTCCCGCGCGAGCGGGTTAGTACATGGGTGGTGAGCGGACGTTCGACTCACGTCGGTGATCCGACCTTCCAACCACTATACCCAACCAATGGCTTGACGAGCCGGGTTACGCTTGTAATCGTTCCTCTCAGCAGTGGAGGGGCGTGCTGGTCGTCCTATCCTATTGAGCGTATCGCACAGCGCCTCCACGCCCCGGAAGGCGGCAATACTGCTGATGATGGCCGTTATCCTAGTCATACATGCGGCGGCCATTGCCGCCTCGCTCGCCAGGCAGTATCGCGCCTTCTGAGCGCGGCGGCGTAACCAAATTGGCTGCCGCGGATGTCTGCATTGGAGTTGACAGCGCTCGTTGGTTGGAGTTCTGATGCAATGAACGGTTGTGAGCGTACTGGCGTCCCTCCAACTGAGATTCGAAATGACCATCGAAGTCTTGGACCGCGTGGCAGTCGAAAGTGACTTCGACTTTATCTGGTCACTGTACAGTAATTCGGTCAAACCCGTCATCTCACAGCTCATTAACTGGCGAGACGAAGAGCAACGAGCTCGTTTCCGGGGCATTCTCGATCTCGTCACGGCTCGCATAGCCGTGATGGACGACGAACCGATTGCTTGGTTTGCTTTGGCAGAGTCCGAATCGGCGCTCGACCTGGAGCAGCTCTTCATCGTCGAGAATTACCGCCGCAAAGGTCTTGGCCGCGGAATTGCCACCTGGGCGAAAGGTCTAGCCAGCGAGAAGTCTCTGAAATTCAGGCTCCCGACGCTCGATGACCCCGTCGCAATTGCGTTCGCAAGAAGCCTTGGCCTTGCTGACGTTCGGCTCGATCAATCGACACTCATTTTCTCCTGAGGCACGGCAATGTCACTCTCATCCGAGTCGGAAGTCTTCGTCTTAAGCCGCGTTGAGGTCGAAACCCTTCGCCGGGCGGCCGCCCATCGTGGGTTGCCTTTCGACGCCGACCGAAAAATCTACGCCAGGGCCGATCTCGAACCTTACGGCCTGGTCCGTGAGGGTTACACGCGCGCAGAACTGCGCGAGCGTGGTTATGGCTGTGAGCTCGTCACCTGCTTCGATGTAAAGGCGAAGGCGGCCGAAAGCGACTTGGCCGTGGAAGCCCCCTTCGGCCGGGGTGTGCGAAAGTGGCAACTCCCCATCGATATGATGCCGATGCGGGTCCACAAAGCGGTCTTCGCGACGGGCAGCGTGGTCGATGAGCATGTGCACCCGGCCGCCTCCGAGGACGCGCCCGGCGGATCGTTGCGGATCGTCGTCAGCGGCTCGATCACGTTCAGGGGCGATCGGTATTCGGCCGGGGATTGGTTTTTCGTTCCCAACGGAACGCCATACGAATTCACGACAGATCCAGACGTGGAAACCGTCGTCTTCTACAAGTACGCCTTCTTCGGATTTGAAGAAGGGAACCGGTTTTCGCATCCACACGAACTCGATGCTGCAGCCCCATCGCAAGCCATCTTGATGGCTGCAGAGTAGCGCCGACGTTGCAACTCCGGCCATCGCTGGGACTCCAAGGGCCTGATTTCCCTCGCGAGCTGAGGCGGCAGTCAGTGAGAATCTCAAGGGACATCTTCCACTGCCCGAAAGCCGACCTTCCCAAGGTCTGAGAAAGGGTCGTGAGCCGTCATTGATGTGCGGCCTGGGACCCGTCGTTCACATGATCAGGAAAACCTGTCTCACGCGGGCTCAAGAAGGCCGAGGGCGTCCCAGTACGTATCGCGTCCCCGCACCCACTTCGGTCATAACTCACTAAGCGTTTCGGTATGATGCCCCCCACAAGGGGGCATCAGCTTGATTCATGACGAACTTCTATCTGCGGGGCCAGGGCCAGGGGCAGGGTGTCGGGAGGAGCTACACCGAGTTTCGCGAGGAATTTGACCGCCACATCGCCCGGATTGATGGCGACCAAGCCGCGCTACCTTGGGATCGGTTGGGTCATTGGGCCGAAGATGAAGGTGACTGGACGGAGGCGGAGCGCTGTTTCCGCAAGGCTCATGAATTTGGGGGCGGGGAGTACGGCTACTGTCTCGCGATCGCTCTGAAGATGCTGGGGCGGTTCGAGGAGAGCGTACCTTTGCTGCTGGAACAGGCGCAGGCAGTTCAGCCAGACGCGATGAGTTGGTTTCAGCTCGCAGCCGCCTACGCCAGTCTCGGCCGTTGGCCGGATGCGATCGACGCCTACGAGCAGGTCCTGTTGCTAGACCCCGGCTATGCGGTGGCGTTGTTCGATCTCGGGGGCGCGCATTGGAACAGCGGCGATGCGGTCGCCGCTATCGTAGTGTGGACAGAAGCGATCGAACGCTTCCCCGATCACGAACTTACCGCGAAGCTAAAGCGCGATTTCTCGGCGCATTTCGGTGATCCATCTGCCGATCAAATCGGAGCGGGCGCGCGCTTGTAGGCTGGATCCACATGATGGCTTCAGCTTGGCGGCTGCGCGTTGGCGCATTGCCAGGTTGCGCCCCATTCGATTCAGGACGGATAAGCATTTGAGATGAAGCGGCCTATGTCCAGCTGGGAATATGTTGGCTAGATGAACGACTCGCTCCGCGCTCCTCCGCCGCTTGCCGCACTCCTAGCCTCTCAACGCGCGCTAATAGTAGGGGCTTTTGGGGGCGCGATCGGATTGGGCTTGGGGGTGGTTGTCGCTATATCCAACCATGAGGGTTTCGACGCCACGACGGCAGCATGGGTGCAGGGGGTGGGGTCCATCCTAGCGCTTCTCGGTACGGGCTGGACGGTTGCGCGGACGGCGCGGCTGGGACGTGAGCAGATGGCGGATGCGCAGCGCCGCGAAGAGTGGACTCGCGCGGAGGCGCGCATCAAGGATCTCGAGCAGATGATAAGTCTGGTCGAGGTTTCAATGGCAGCTGCGATTGGTGCCCTCGTCTTCGTTGAGGAGGGTGTCGAGGAATTGAAATCAACCAGCGGCCGACGGAAAATTGTCCATGATGAAGGCGTTAAAAATTGGCTCGAATCTCTTGATCACCATAGTCGCGTAATCGAACGAATTCCTTTTTATACACTCGGAAACGCCATAGCCGCGATAGCGATCGTTCACCTCCTTAGGTATCTCGCAACGTTTCGATCCCACGCGGTCATCGCCTTGTCCGCGGAGCGGCTGGGCGTCGATCGATCTGACGTCCTCGATAAGGAGCATATTGGAATAAAGCTTATTAGGCTAGAGTTGGAGCAGTTAACAAACTACCGAGACGCATTGAGGTTGAAATCGAAGGCGGAGCGCGATCTGGTAAAACATCTTCGGGGTATTTTGCCGTAAACCCTGGAATAAATGAATCAATTTCTGAGCAACATTGGTCAAGCCTCTTATGCTCTGGCATCCCGCCGACGTGGGTGGTGGTGCCCCGGATTGTGAGCGGTCGCGTGGACAGCTCGCGCCCCATGGGGGCGATCAAATGCCACTAAAGCGATCCTGACGAACCGCTGGTCTGTGCTCCAACACCTTCACAATTTCATACTCAGACTTAAACGCCCCGGTTTGCGTTCGAAAAGAGCGCTCCACCACCTCGCACACGAGGAGATCTCCCTTTGAGAAGGCCTCCTCGCTCCGCTCAATTCGTCCGATGAATTCCTCGTCAGAGACGACCACTGCTTTGTTGCCGTGGCCGTCATTGAGGCGCCATTTGCTCCCGGGCTTAAATGATAGCGTAGTGATGGAAAACATCTTTGTCTGACGCGCGACAAATTCACTGTCATCCACGTCGCTAAGTGCGGAGAAATAAGAAGCTTCAGATTTCTCAATCTTCTGGGCGGTGGAGTTGTCTCCCAAAATAACGGTATCAATTCCCTCTTGTGACAATGGGTCGGAAATAATCTTTTCCAACGCCGAGCGAATGGCCGGATCAAGTGCCAAACGCATTGCGATGTCAGGAACCTCAATCACCGTTCCGTCCGCGCCCTCAATTTCGACAATGCCGGGAGCCTTTGGGTCTATGCGGCGAGGATGCTTACCCCTTAGGAAGCGAATTACAGCGAGAGCGCCATCCTTCGCGGTGATCCCGATGGCACCCAACAGCGTGGCTGCGGCTTGGGCTTCAGAACTGTGCGAGTAAGCGTGCCAAGCCGAGCTGACGGAGTGGACCCCAAGGTTTAGCCAAACCTCAAACGACCCATCGCGCATCGTTTTGACGCGAACACGAGTAGCAGCCTCCTCGCCATACACTAATCGGCCTGCAGACCTGAGAAGTTGCCCCATTGCGAGCAACGCTGGAGCTAAATCCGCCACGTCCATTTCGCCAAAGCGGACTGCGTCGCCGTCGTAGACCAACTTAAATGCTGCTTCGCTCATCGGATTACCGGTAAGCCTAGAAGCAGTAATGGTTTAGTTGGATCTCCGCGGACATATCTTCCAAGGGGTGCAGGACGGTACGACCGGCCACAAATGCCCAGTGTGGCGCGCGATTTTGTGGCAGAACACGAAGCGCCGCGGTCACATGATGACCCTCGGTGAACACATCGTCGACAAGGACGACCTGGCCGTTGGGAACTTGCTCGACGAGGCTCAGATTTCCGACCAACTCCGCCACGCCCTGGCGCCGTTTTTCCTCCTTGGTGACAAGGTGTCGAAATCGCAAACCCGCAAACGGACGAGCGCCTTCGCCGAAAGCGTCCGCCGCCCTCTGCGCCAATAGCGCAGTCCGGAAGGTGTCGACGTTCTCAAGCGCTGTGCGGTTCGGAATGGCGGCGAACACTGGCGCTACAATCCCGCTGGCTCTAGCCTTAGCAGCCACCCATCGTCCGAAGCTGGTGGCCACTTCATCCAAGCAGGTTTTATCGATCTTGCGCCAGGTTGCTCCTGCTCCAATCGGTAACGACGCCCAACGCTCTTTCATCCTCGCCGTGTCCCCTTTCACGGCCAAGACGTACAATTGCCAGTCGAAATCCTGCTCCCTGAACGGTTGCTCCCGGAAGTTCCACGACGGAAAGGCGCAGCGGGCGTGAACCTCGACGGCCGGAGCATTAAAATTCAAGAGCGCCAAGCACGTCCTCCGCCGAGGCTACGATTTTTACCCTTTCGTAGCGAGCGTATCGCTTTGGCCACTTTAGGTTGGGGTTTTCATAAACCGACTTAAGGATGAAAAGCCAGCGGCCAAGTCGCTCGCATTCGACCGCTTGGTGGAGCGTACCTGAGCTATCAGTTGCCTCGACAATCACGGTCCCGATGGTCAGGGCCGCCATCACTCGATTCCGCTTCGGGAAATTTGACGCGTAGACGCTTGCCCCTTCGGGGAAGGGAGAAATCAGCAGGAATTCCGAGGCAATAAGCTCCTGAATATCCCTGTGCTCCGCGGGATATGCCTGCCCGAGAGGCGTTCCTATAACTGCCGCGGTGGCTCCCCCCGCCGCAATGGCCGCCCGATGCGCGTTGATGTCCACGCCCTTGGCTAAGCCGGAAACAACGGTCACCCCGCTGACCGCGAGTTCTCTACTGAGCCGCCGTGCCCTCGCAGCACCCTCTTCCGTCACATCTCGTGCTCCAACGACCGCTATCGACGGGCGTCGCAGAAGGCTGAGATTCCCAGAATAGAAGAGGTGAGTGTCGGCTTTGCTCTGACTTTCCGAAAGCCAGCTGCTTTGCCTAGCTTCCAACGGTGGGCGGCCGATAGCGGCCAGCGTTTCTGTCAGCGTCGAGCTAATCACGTGGGAAGGCGGCTGGTACCGACGCCGCCTAGTCGTCGGCATCTTTTCCAACTCGACCGAAGTCATACCCATCATCCACAGGCCCAGCTGGGGCAATACGTCCCCGATTCGCGATTCGCGCAAAATTTATGCGCGAAATGCGTCCGATTATCGCGCCCCGATGGTAGTCGTAGAACATATATGGAACATCCGCAAATGCGCTGGTCGTTCGTAACGTCGAGCATGTTATCACGTAGGCGGCGTAGCGGCGTTAGGGCCCGAAGAGTTCAAAACCGCATGGCGGGCCGCGGACGGTGCGGCCTCCGAGAGACGGCGTGTGCTCTTAGACCACTGTCGAACGCCTCCTGAGGCCTGCGGTGCTAGGCATCAGCGAAATCGAAGCGATCGCCACCGCCGAGAAATAGGCAAAGAATGTAAAAGTAGAGGGGGTTCTCCCACGCCCTTACGAAATAAGGGCTGGAAATGATTCGCCTCCCCGGTTCGGACGAGAGACTTCCGGAGCCACAATCAGGCACTTTTTACACGACATCGACCGCTCGGAAACGGGGGTTCCGGCACGCCGTGGATCTTGCGGGAGAAGGGGCGAACTCCGGCCAGCGGAGGCCCGATGATGGGATAAGTTTCCCATGATAGCGGCGGGAAGGATAAGGCCGACCGCTAGCCCGATAGCGCCCGTAATCGCCCCGATCTGCAGCAGACGCCGCGCCTGAAGATCCGCGGTGCGGGCCTGCACCGTCCAGCCGGAAAGCGCATCGGTAGCGCGCTGGAACCCGTCCAGGGCTTGCATGATGAGCTTGCGGTCTGTGGTCCGCGCGTCTTCGCCCGCCGCCTTGATCCGCTGAGCCATCTCATCCGGCGTCAGGGCGAGCGCCGGACGCTGGGTCAACCACCCCACGCGGGTGCTCGTCCGAGATAGATCCCCGGCGATCTTGCCGAGCGTCTCGCTGTAATCCGGCGGATCGGGCTGCTCGTCCACCCAAGCGGCGACTGCCTTGCGCAGCAGTTTGACCTCTTGGCGCAAACCGTCGAACGCCGCAGCGGCATCTGAGGTGGGGGATTGATCAGCGTCGCTCATGGTGTGCTTCCTCACAGGCAATTGGCGTCAGAGTCCGAGGCCTCGGCCGCGACCCAGGCCGATGCTGTCGGCGAGGTCGTGGGCGAGCTTGCGCCCCATCTCGACGTCGACGCCCAGATCGCGCCGACGATGACGCAGCAGCGATTCCAGCTGGGGGTCGCGCTCCAACCGCTTGGCCATGGCCCCCATGTCGCTCTGAACACGGGCCATCCGGGCCATGTCGCCGGTCCGGGAGGCTTCCATTCGGCGACCGTTCAGCCGGCGCCAGTTGTCGACGAAGCGATCGGCCCGACGCACGGGATCGGCGCGGATTTCCGTTTCGAGCTGCAGCGTGCGAATGGCCTGCTGCAGTCGGCCTCGGGCCACGTCGCCAGCCATGCCGCGGTTGGCGGAATAGGCCCGCTCGAGATCGCTCACCGCGTTCGCATCGAAGGCGTGCAGCGCGTCGCGCGCCTTGTGCAGGGCTCGGGTCTGGTGGGGGAGCGTGGGCAACTCCTGCTCCTGCATGCGGAAGATGTCGGCGACGGCGCCGGCATGGCGCTGGATCGCCCGCCGCCGCAGCGCCTCGCGATCGGCCTCGAACGATGAGACGGTCTGCTCGGGCGAGTCGTGACCCGGCGTGGGCGTCGGCGAGCGCGGCTGAAAGCCGGCGAAGATGTCTCGGACCTTCTCAGCCACTTCGACCACATGTTCGCGAAAGCTGATCCCGCGCCGCTCCGCGAAGGTCTTGGCCTCGTCGTGGTCTAGCGCCATGTCCTTGGCCCGCTCGCGCGAGAGCACGCGGCCGAGCCGGTTCAGATCGGCGAAATCGTCCTCGCCATAGTGCAGGTCCGCCCGGTCGCGATGGCGCGACAGCGCCACGTAGGCGGCGTGCCGATCCAACCCGGGCGTCGCCAGCACGTGGGCGCGATCGACGGTAACGCCTTGGCTCTTGTGCAAGGTGGCGGCATAGCCGTGATCGAACTCGGCATAGTCCTTCAGGTCGAAGGTCACCGAAGGCCCTGCGTCGAGCCGCACGCTCATGCGCTGGGGCGTGATCCTCTCCACGGTCCCCAACGAGCCGTTCTTCACCCCAAGGCTGCGCTCGTTCCGCAGGAACAACATCCGGTCGCCGCTGGCGAAAGTGCGCTCGCCACGTGCGACCTTCACCTCTACGTCCAGCCCCAACTGGCCGGCGATGCGAAGACGCTCGCGCGCCATCTGGTTCAGCTCCCGCACCTCGTCGTTGGTGTGGGTGAGGATGATCCGGGACGCGTCGGGCGCGGCGAGGCGGTCGCGATCCCATCGCGCGACCAGATCGCCGCGCGCGACGTCGCGCGTCTGCGACGCGTGCAAATGATCATTAGCCTCATAGGCCTCCAGAGCCTGGAGCGTGCGGCCGGTGGCCAGATGCCGGGTGGCGTCGCGCTGCCAAGGCTCACGCTGGCGGCGCACCTCGGTGATCTCCACCCCGCCGTGTCGCTCCTGGGTGGCGCGAAACGCTGCGCCCGCCTCGATGGCCTGGAGCTGCTCAGGATCGCCGACCAGCACTACCTTGGCGCCCGCCCTGGCGGCGTGGCTGAGCACGCGCTCCATCTGCCGCGTGCTGACCAGGCCCGCCTCGTCGATCACCAACACATCGGTGGCGGTGAGGGGGTCGCGCCCCTGAGCCCAGCCATGTTCCAGGCTGGCCAGAGTGCGCGAGGCGATGCCCGAGCCGCCCTCCAGGTTCTCCGCGGCGATGCCGGCGAGTGCGGCGCCGCGGACTGTATAGCCGGCGCCCTCCCAGGCCTCGCGCGCAACGCCGAGCATGGCGGATTTGCCGGTGCCCGCGTAGCCGACCACCAGGCCGAGATCGCGCCCTTCGGTGACATGCTCGAACGCGCTCAACTGCTCGCCGGAAAGCACTAGGCCGCGCGCCGCGGCGTGAGTTAGCGCTGCCTCACGGTGCCGCGCCTCGACGCGATGCCGCTCGCGCTCGGCCATCAGGTCGGTCGAGCGCTGCAGGCGCTGCTCGGTCTCGATCATCTCCCGAGAAGTGAAGCGCTCATCGCCACGTTCGTCGCTTCCCAGGGCGATGCAGTCCGGCGAGGTCAGCACCGCGCCCATCGCCTGGTCGAACTGCTCCTTCCCGTGGGAGTGGCGGTGGACGAACACGGCCAGGTCGCGGCGGGTGAAGGTGGCCTGGCCGTGGGTGATCGCATCGAGCGCCACATGCGGATCGGCGATGATGCGCGCACCGTTGCGCCGGGCGATCTCGGCATGATCTTCGAGCCGTTCGGCTTCCCGCTCCTCGCCCGCCCGGCGCGCGGCGGCCGGTCCGATCTTGTTCTGGGGTTCGAGCTCGATCCCTTGGTCCTTGAGCGAGCGGTGGTCGATCCGCGCATCGATGTCGAGTTCGGCCAGGCGGGCGTTGACGTGGTCGGCCCAGGCTTCGCGCCAATGCCCGACCAGTTCGGTGCGGTTCCAGTCGCGCACCTTGGCGCCGAACCCGGCCTCGTGCCCGCGCAGCTCGCGCATGGCCAGCATGACGTGGGCGTGGGGCCTGGCCTGACCGTCCGCGCCGATATCCCAGTGCACATTGAGATCGACGACCATGCCGCGATCGACCATCTCGCGCTGGACGAACGCGCGGGCCAGATCGACGACCTGGGCCTGATCCAGTTCGCGCGGGACGGCGAACTCGACCTCGCGCGCGAGCTGGGCGTCCTTGCGCTTCTCGCCGGCTTCGACCGCGTTCCACAACCGCTCGCGGTCTGACCATTCTTCCGGCGCGCCGTCGGGCAGCATCACCTCGGAATGGACGACACCGGCCTTGTGGGTGAAGTCGTGGGCGCGATCCAGCCGCTGGTCATAGAGCCGCGAGGCCGAGCGATAGGCGGCCGAGGCCAGTGCGCTCGATCCGTTGGCGCGGCTGATGACTTTGACGCTGAGGTGGTAGATCGCCATGACGGCGATCCAATTACGCTCTCAAGCGCACGTCGGCACGACGTATAAGCGCGCCCTCCCAAAAGAAAATCTCGGGAGGGACCGAGCTGTATCGGGTCGTACCGCCCACCTTGCAGCATTCCGGCGAGCGCTGACCTACACTCGACGCGTCACAATCAAGGACGACTGCGATGCGCAAACCCAAGGACTTTGACGAGCAGCTGAAGGCACTGTCTGAGAAGGCAAAGTCGCTGAAAGAGCGCAAGGTGCGCCAACTAGGTGAGCTGGTGATCGCGACCGGCGCCGACGCGCTCGACATCGAGACGCTGGCGGGCGGACTGCTAGCCATGGCCGACACCGCGAATGCGGCGCGCAACGAAGGGTGGCGCAAACGCGGGGCGGGGTTCTTTCGCCGCGGGTCGGTTGAGCCTGGCCGCCCACCTGCGCCAGACGCTCAGAGCGCTGCGCAGGGCCGAAGCGATGCGCTGCCGTTCGGAACTGGCCCGGGCGCGCCATGACACGCGGGCGTGGGTCGTGGCCAGGCGCGAACGCACCCGCCACCTGATCGAACTCGGTGGGCTGGTGGTGAAGGCGAAGCTCGATACGCTTACCGACGACGATCGGGCGGTGATCTATGGCGCGCTGCTGACGCTGGCTATGGTGCTGCAGGGGGAGGAGGGGGCCACGAGCATCGAGTTGTGGCGACGGCGAGGGAGGCGAGCCTTCGAGGCCGGTATCGACGGCGCTTAACCGCGCCACGAGGCCGGCGTTCGCCGGCGGCGGGTTGGTCGTTGATCGCGGCGGATCTCCACCTCGCCAGCGCCGCGCCGAGAAATGGCTGCTCGCGCAACGAGCGCAGCACAACAAAGCGCTGCGCCGGCGCCGACCGACCAAATCAGGCCCATCGTGAATTTCCCCGCACTGATGACGGCCTGGATGAGCGCGTTATGCTCGACCAGACGCGTGACCTTCCTACGAGAGGGATCTGGTACAAGGCAAGCCGGGGAACGCCCTTGCCGATTGCATGTTTTGTGCGTGTCTCTTGGCTACCTATGCGGGTCCTGGAGACCCATCGATTTCCGCTCTCCCAGAGGCGGGGATCGGGCTACCTAGCCCGGCGCTGAATGCCCACCACTCGGCGCCGGGACCTTTTGCGGGGAAGAGCGCATGGCGAATTCTGGCAAAGGTGCGATCGACGAGGATCGCCTACTCGCGTGTGTGGACAAGATGCTGGACGAGCAGCCGCAAAACCGCGCGGCGATCTTGCGGAGGCTGAAAGAGCAGCATCCCGCGCTCTACAGCGCATGGCTTTTGCGGACTGCAGCGGTTCCTTCAAGGCATGTTGCCTGACCGCTCCCACTCCAGAAGGTTCAAGGCATCTTACACCTTGAATCGAAACCGTCATTGCAGAGGTCAAGGCAAGTCAACGCTCCGAAAATTTTCAGCGAAAATTTAGCCCAATGGGTTTATTCAGCTGCACTTCGGCATCCTCGCTTGTCGATTCGCATTTCGGAGAACTGCTGGCTTATGTCTGAGATTGTTGAAGGGCTGGACAACCACCCGATTACCCTGACGGCTGATATCGTCAGCAGCTACGTCGCTAACAACAGTGTCACCGCCGCCGAGCTGCCAAAGCTGATCCAGCAGGTGCACGAGGCGCTGGTCGCCACGGGCAAGCCCCAAGTCCCAGTTCAACCCGAGTACGTTCCGGCGGTGAATCCTAAGAAGTCGGTGACTCCGGATTACCTGATCAGCCTGGAGGATGGGCGGCAGTACAAGAGTCTCAAGCGCCATTTGGCCACCAAGGGCATGACCCCTGAGGAATACAAGGCCAAGTGGAACCTGCCGAAGGACTATCCCATGGTCGCGGCGAACTACTCCGCTCAGCGTTCAAACTTGGCTAAGACCCTCGGTCTCGGGCGCAAAGCCGCCGCGCCTCCCGCGCCAGTGAAGCCTGCAGTGAAGGCCGGTCCCCCCGCCAAGCGTGGCAAGGCCGCCAAGGCGAGCTAAGAGGGCTTCGGCCTTACGGATATGGCGAAGGCTCGGCGTGAGGGAAACCCGAGGCCGGGCCTTCGCCCTAAGTGATCATCCAGGTGGTCAGCTCGCCGGTCCTCCAACGCTTCCGTTAATGGCGGAGCCGGTTGTCGGTTAGCTGGCGGCGGCCGATGCTGCGCTCGCCGCGGCAGCTTGTGCGCCTCCGAGCGAAGACGCGGACAGCGCGGCTGTAGGGATCGTTCGGGCATGGCTGCCCCCGGGACCCCTGCGGACTTCGCGCCGGCTCCAGAGCCCTGTCGTTCCTCTCAATCCCGACAATGGCGCTAAGGCGACGCAACGGTGGGTGACGTGCAATCCTATCCTGGCTGCGCTAGATCGATGCACCAGATGCCCCCGCGAAAGTCCCAGCTTCCCTTAGCGCAAGTCGCCGCGCTTCCGGTCCACCACACCGACGACGGCTTCACCGAGGTGTTGCTGGTCACCACCCGCGACACCGGTCGATGGGTCGTTCCAAAGGGCTGGCCGATGCCCGGCAAGCGCGACTGCGACGCCGCCGCGATCGAAGCTATGGAGGAGGCAGGCGCCGTTGGGAGCGTCGATGAAGAGCCGTTCGGCGGCTTCCGATATTTTAAGCGGAGGGCGGGCCATTTCGATCTGGTCGAGGTCACCGCCTACCGACTGCGGGTCGCCGAGTTGCTCCGCAAGTGGCCGGAGCAGAGTAAGCGCCAACGAAGGTGGTTCAAACCAGACCGCGCTGCTGAGCTGGTCCAGGAGCCCGGCTTGGCTGCGCTGCTGCTGAAGATCGCAGCGCAGGACTGAAGCGCCGCGGACCTATGCAGGCTGGGCGGGCACGCCAGAACGTGCTGTAAGGCTTGGCGTCCATCTTCATTGCTAACGCTGCGTCCCGAGAACAGCGCAACGTCGGCAACGGGGCGGCCCAGCGTCCCAGGCTGATCCCCATGGTGGCGCTGGGCCTGCATCGAAGGCTTGGGGGCTTGCGCTGGCAGAAGGCGTCGCCACCCGGCCTCCAGCCGACAGGCCCCTACGGGTGAACGCGCCGTACCTCGAAAATTGATGGGACTTCACTCAGAGCGTCGATGACCGCAGCGATGTTTCGAGACGGCATCGCGCTCAGGATGAGAGTCACCTCATCCTTTTCGCCGCCTTCGTCAGGTTGAACGAATATCTGCTTCACGCCGATGGCTCGCCATTTCAGGGCTTCCTGCAGCAGGCCTACCGACATCGTTCCCCGATCGGCCAGCAGATGCAGTTCGACCACATGACGCCCCCCTCGAAAGCGCTCCTCCAGCGGTTTGATGCCTGCCAGGATGATCAGGATGATCGCTGTTGCGGTCGTCGCGCTGAGGTAGAGGCCGCCGCCGACCGCTAGCCCGATGGCGGCGACCGCCCAGAGGCTGGACGCGGTCGTCAACCCTTTGACGGCCTCGTTGCGGAGTATGATCGAGCCGGCGCCGATAAAGCCGACGCCAGTGACGACTTGGGCTGCGATACGAGAGGGGTCGAGAACAACTCGCGGGCCCAACACATCGGTGAAGCCATAGGCCGATACGATCATGGCCAAACACGCGCCCACAGCGACCAGCATGTGGGTGCGAAGCCCCGCCGCCCAAAGCAGCCGCTCCCGCTCGATGCCGATCGCGCTGCCAAGAGCGCGGCGAACACCAATCTGAGAGTGAGTTCCCAATCCGGGCGCATACTAACCGCCTCCACGCCAGTCGACGCCAACCCGCAATGCCGGAGCTTAGAGTTTGGTGTGTGCGGCGGAGACAAAGTCGGCCACTGGAGCGGCGGCGTGATGCGGCTGCGGGCGGTGTAAAACCCGGCCAGTGATAGGCGGACGACCCTGATCT
>FSZW01000045.1_pt1 | contig 14189 bp, 12 predicted proteins | sample 1638921 | NCBI WGS metagenome assembly FSZW01 (sample SAMEA3914812, study PRJEB12502) | metagenome | biome: forest; material: soil | place: Canada | collected 2011-07-07 | depth 0.1 m | reverse complement strand
GCCTTCTTGCGGCTTTTCCTTGGCGGTGTCCGGGATGATGATGCCGCCCTTGGTCTTGGCTTCTTCTTCGACGCGCTTGACCAGGACTCGGTCGCCTAAGGGGCGAAAGCTCATGGGATGTCCTCCGGTAGAGATTGGAATGGGTGCGTTAGCACTCAACAGATGTGACTGCTAACACCTGGGCGGGAAATAGGAGCGCCCGCCGGAGGAGTCAAGGTCGAGGCCATCTTTATCGCCTTTTTGCCCACAGCGCGTCGTTACGCATCGGGCGGCAATGCAAGCTTCATATAGGGCGACAATCGTGACGATAGAATGGCGGCATGGACACGACCCATCCCCGCCCCGCCACAACTGACAGCCGTCCCGCCGACCTTTTGCGCGAGGTGGTGGCCTTGCGCGACAAGGTCATCGCGGGCGCTGCCGAGGCGCGGGCCGATTTCAAGGCATTGGCCGGGCGGGACGATCCGGCGCTGGACAATCTGGCGCTCTATCTCGCCTTTCGCCGGCTCGATATCCGCCCCTTGCAGCGGCGGCTGATGGCGCTGGGCGTCTCGTCGCTCGGCCGGGCGGAAGGCCGCCTCGCGCCGGCTTTCGATGCGGTGATCGCCGCGCTGTCCGGCTTGGCCGGCAAAAAAGCGCCCTTGCCGAGCGAAGACGCCTTTTTCGACGGCGAGCGGCGGCTCGAGGCAGCCACCGATGCCCTGTTCGGCGCCCCTCCGACGCATCGCCGCGGCCGCATCATGGTCACCCTGCCCGCCGAAGCGGCCAGCGACGCCGACTATGTCGCCGACTTGGTGCGCGCCGGCATGGATGTGGCGCGCATCAATTGCGCCCACGACGATGCCGACGCCTGGGCCGCCATGGCCGACCATGTGCGCCACGCCGGTCGCGCCCAGGACCGCGACATCAGGATTCTGATGGATATTGCCGGTCCCAAAATCCGCACGGAGCGCATCCATCCGAAAAAGAGCCCCAAGCTCGAGGAAGGCGACCGCTTCGAGCTGCGCGCTGAGCCAGGCGGCAAAGGTGTTTGGGCGGTCGTTTCCCCGCCGGAGATTGTCAGCCGCCTCGAACCCGGCCACCGCACTCTCTATGACGACGGCAAGCTCTGCGGCGTGGTCGAGCAGGTCAACGAAGAGGTCGCCCGAATCCGCGTCAGCCATGCCCGCACCGACGGGGCGCGGCTGAAGCCCGAAAAGGGGCTGAACTTCCCCGACACGGCGCTGCAGCTGGAAGCCCTGACCGACAAGGACCGCGAGGATTTAGAAACCATCGTGCGCTGCGCCGACATGATCGGCTATTCCTTCATCACCTGCCCGGAAGATATCGACCGGCTGGAAGCGTTGCTTGAACCCTATGGCGAGGCCGGCCGACGGCTGGTGCTGATGGCCAAGATCGAACAGCCGGCGGCGGTGGCCAACCTGCCGCGGCTGATGGCGCGGGCGATGCGCAACCGGCCGCTGGCCGTTATGATCGCGCGCGGCGACCTGGCCGCCGAGATCGGCTTTGAGCGCACCGCCGAAATGCAGGAAGAGATGCTGTGGCTCTGCGAAGCGGCCTCGGTCCCGGCGGTCTGGGCGACCCAGGTGCTGGAAGGCATGGTCAAGGACGGGACGCCCTCGCGCGGCGAGATGACCGACGCGGCCATGGCCGCGCGGGCCGAATGCGTCATGCTGAACAAGGGCCCACGCGTCGTCGACGCCATCACGGCGCTGGATCATCTGATCGCGCGGATGGACGCGCATGTCTTCAAGAAAACGGCCCTGCTGCGACCGCTGCATTCGTGGTGAAAGACGTTTAAAATATTAATCGTATTACATTCGGTTAAATCGGCAAGCCTTAAAGTATGCCATCAAAATATACTAATCCCCGTTAGACAAACGTGCAATTCCAGCCTCGGCGTCCCTATCACCTTGCGCAGCAGATTTTTTATAAAGTTCAAGCGCTTTTGCATGATCATACGAAACACCTAGACCTTTTTCATACAATTTTCCTAGATAGTACTGGCCATGCTCATTACCTTGAGCCGCAGCCTTTTCATACCACTGGGCCGCCTCATGGTAATCAGGCGGCACACCTTGTCCCGCTTCATACATCGTACCCAGTCCGACTTGACTGGCAGAAAAACCTTTATCGGCGGATTTTTGATAGTATTCCATAGCTTTAGCATAATTTCTACCAACACCCTGCCCGTTCTGATACAAATAAGCAATACTACTTTGGGCAACCACCACGTCTTGATTGGCGGCTTTTTCATACCATTCCGCGGCTTTTTTAGCGTCACGAGGAATACTCCAGCCATTAATATACATGCGGGCGAGATTATATTCGCCCTCAGGCCACCCCTGCTCAGCCGATTTTCGATAATATTCAAAAGCCGCACTGTAGCTTTTGTCGACTACTCGACCGTGCTCATAAGCTTGACCTAGTTCATTTTCGGCCTCGGCGTCCCCAGATTTTGCGGCTTCGCGAAGTAGAGAAACGGCCTTTGCCTCGTCGTTGGCGGCGCCGTTACCATTAAGAAGCGCCTTCGCTCGACTAACCAGCCCCGCAACGTTGACGCTGGATTGTGTCGGAGGCTCCTGAAGGGAGCTCGACGCCACTTTCTGGGCCGAGTCCGTTGTCAGGGCTCTTGCCGCCACGGAATGCGTCGTCGCGGCCGAACTAAGCACCGGCACAGTCTCAGAAGCCGCCACTTGCTCAACCGCCGGCCCGGGATGGAGGAAAATAATTCCTACGACCGTTAAAGAAAGGAGGAGAGCGGCGCAGATGGAATAAAGTACACGTAGGTCTATGGACCACTTTTTCCCCATCATGCTGATGGAGAGGGCGCCGGACAAATGACTCGCGGCTCCCTCAACCCCGGATTCCGACGCGGCGGCGGATGTCGCCGCGGTTGCCACCTCCACACGACCGGGTGTGACGGGACCGGCCCCCTCGGGTGATTTGGGCACGAAGATCGCTGGCTTTAAGACCGGCGGCGGAGGTGGTGGCAGCAGGTTCAGGCCGAGGATCGCCTTAAGCGATACGGCCAGCTCTTGTACATGCCGCTCCAGGGGCGGCGTCAACGCATCCATCCATTGCCGGGGACCGACGAACAACTCCAACTCCGGAACAGGCTGGACGTCCTCGATACGCAGGGAAATGATGGACCGGCTATAACTGGCGGCCCGTTCAACTTCAGACTGAACGAACGACGACTCATTGGCATGGGCGGAATAAACCAGCACCATCACGCGGCAGCCTCGAATGGCTTCGATGATCGAACGGCTATAGTTAAGTCCCAGGACGATATCCCGGGGCGCGATCCAGCAAGCGATGCCCGCCGCTTCCAGGCCCGCGCACACGCTATCCGCAACCGCCCTATCAGGCTTCGCATAGCTTATGAAGACGTCGTGTGTCATGCGCCCCTACCTTGACTCGCCCACAGGTAATTAACCTTAAAGGCGAGTCAAGGTAAAGAGTAACAACGTTAGATCACTTCACCTCATTGACCAGGAACTGTTCGATCTTGCCGTCCTTGGTGATATAGACCGACAGAGACAGTGTCTTGCGCCCGGCGCGGATAATGCCCGCTACCGAGCCCACGGGAGCTAATCCTCCGCGATAATACGCCGGATAGAAGCCAAAATCTCCGCCATCGTCGGCTCATTGCTTTGCCCCATTGCAACAGGCGGCAACACCTCTGGTGATTGGACCGGGGCAAGCGGAATATTGATAGAGCCTGGGATTGATGTCGCCGGCGCCTCATCTTCGGGGACATCGTCTTCCGAAATAATGCGCCGGATCGAAGCTAAAATCTCTTCCATCGTCGGTTCATTGATTTGCTCCGCAACAGCAGGCGACGACGACTCCGGTGATTGGACCAGAGAAAGCGGAATATTGATGGGGTCTGGGGTTGATGTTGCCGGCGCCTCATCTTCCGAGGCATTGCCTTTCGAAATAATGCGCCGGATGGAAGCCAAGACCTCTTCTATCGTCGGCTCATGACTTCGCCCTATTGGAGCATGCGATACCGGAGGCAATTTTACCGTAGTTGATTTCGCCGGCACCGGGTCGTCCGAGGTAATGCGCCGTATGGCATTTGCCATTCCCTGAAAGACAAGGCGCGAAATGTAACCTGCTCCAAAAAAAGCACTTGACGGAGCGGCCTGTGTCGACCCGGTCGGCTCGACAGGGATTTCGATCTGGGGCAAGGTTGGCGTGGAACCTTCCTTATTTGCTCCCTCCCGTTGTTCATTGAGAACGGGGGCGGCCGGAACTTCGTCGAGCTTCGTGCTCCCTTCTTCCGTTTCGGGCTGGTGGTAGGCAAGGTAATTTAGTATAGTACAGAGCCGGTCAAGATGAGGCTCTAGAGACCCTTCGAACGCTTCCAGCCAGTGCGTTGTACTTAAAAAGTATTCCAGCGCCCCTGTTGGCAAGAGATCTTCAATTCGCAATGAAATAATTTTTAGATCACGAGTTGCCGCTAACGCCACCTCCCGCCTCACCTGAGACGATTTATTAGAGTTTTCAGAAAATATCAGAACAAGTGCTTGGCAGCTTCTTATGGCGTCGTTGATAGATTCGCCCCAATCCGAGCCTGGAACAAGGTCCCTGTGCGCTATCCAGCAGCCTATGCCGGCCTGTTCCAGTATGGCGCAGGCCCTATCGGCGATCATTTCGTCTTTCGACGAATAACTAATGAAGACCTTCTGCTCCATAAGGACGTGTAGACCCAGCGGCAGGCACGGGTAAAGGCCCGGTTGACACGTAAACCACCTGAACGGGAATCATTGCGTCTCGGGACAATACCATGCTCGGGTATGACTGGCCACGAGTAGCGATACAAGGCATTGCCGATTTGCGGCTGATTGGCGTTCAGACGTCGCCCACGACCGTTATCTAACGTGGCGATTGCATCGGTAAAGCAGATTATCTCACCTCATTGACCAGGAACTGTTCGATCTTGCCGTCCTTGGTGACATAGACCGACAGGGACAGGGTCTTGCGGCCGGCGCGGATGCGATAGCCGCGATATTCCATCCCGCCGCGCAGTTCGGTGCGCACCAGGCTGAAGGTGCCGGGCTCACCCAGCGGTCCCAACGTCGACTTGAAGTCGGCCACCGTCGCGTCGGTCATGTAGCCGTTGCAGTTGTCGGTGAAGTCGGCGCGGGTAATCGTGCCGGCCTGCAGGCCTTCGAAGACCTGGCGGATATGCGCGTCCTCGCCCGATTGCGGCAAGGCCATGTAGGCGATACGGTCGGCGATCTCGATCATCGCGTCGCCCGACATCGTGTTGGTCAGCACGACGATGGCCAGGCCGTCATCGGGATAGATGCGGTTTTCAGTGAGCGAGCCCGCCCCCTCCCCGTCATGCTCGACCATGGTGTGGCCGTTCGGCTTGGAGACAAACAGGCCCATGGCGTAGCCCGTGTCCTTGCCATTGTTGAGCTTGATGGTCGTTGTTTCGGTCACGTAGGACTGGGGCTTCAACAGCGACTTCTTGAGGAAGCTGATATCCCACTTGGCCACGTCTTCCGCCGTCAGGCCGAGATAGGCCGAGCCGTAGAACCAGCCCTTGCCGTCCGGCGGGGTCGGCCGGTTGGGCGCGAGCGCCCGGCGCTCGTAACCCAGGGCGTCTGGCGCCTTGAGGTTCTGCGCCGAAATATCGACGGCATCGGTGATGCCGACGGGCTTCAGGATGCGGTCGTTGACGAAGTCGAACAGGGGCTGGCCCGACACCTTTTCGATGATCTCGCCGGCGACGATGTAGCCGGTGTTGGAATATTGCCAGTCGTCGCCGGGCTTGAAATCGAGCGGCTTCTTGGCCCACTCGTTCATCACCGCCATCGGCGTGGTCGGCCTGGTGACCGGGATCATCACATAGTCCTGCGGCCAGAAGTCCGAGACGCCGGCCGTATGCGACAGTAGTTGGCGCACGGTGATCTGGTCCGCCCCGGTCAGGTCGGGGAACCACTTCGACACATGGTCGTCGAGCGACAGCTTGCCATCCTCGACCAGCAGCAGGGCGGCGGCGGCGGTGAACTCCTTCGACACCGAAGCGATCTCGTAGCGCGTCCTGGTCGTCGCCGGCACGACCGGCGACAATTGCGCATCGCCATAGGCCTTGGAGAAGACGATATGGCCGTCCTCGACCACCGCGACCTGAGCCGACGGCGTTCCGTTGGCTTCCATGGCGCTTTTTACGGCGGCATCTATTTTGGCCGGATCGAGGGGCGCGGCGGAGACGGACGTCGCGGCCAGCAAGGCGGCCATGGAAATAGTCAGTGTACGGATCATTGCAAAGCCCCTCGAATTGTCGCGATTGGAACGATTAGCACGCTCTTTGCGGGTTTCCAACCGGTCGAGTCAGGGATAGGCTGCCCACTTCCTTCTCCTCCCTATCGCGTTGCGATGGGGAGGAGAGTTAACACGCCAACGCGCTTCACGAGATCACCCATGACGACCGTCCGCGAACCCCGGCTGCATATGGTGGCCATAGACGAGTTGCGGCCGACCCAGATGACGGTCGGCCTGCGCGAGGTCAGGGCCAAGCAGGAGGAGTGGAAAAAGACGGGCGCCGACAAACAGGAAATCTTCCTCGGCCGCCATATGGTGCCGGTGATCCAGGGGCCGCGCGATCGCTTCTATGTCATCGACCACCATCATCTGTGCCGTGCCCTGCTGGCCAACGGCCAGACCGATGTCGAGATCACGGTCATCGCCAACCTGTCGCGCCTCGAGAAAGAGGCCTTCTGGGTGTTCATGGACAATCGCGCCTGGCTGCATCCCTATGACGCCGAAGGCAAGCGCCGGCCGTGGGAAGACCTGCCCAAGCGCATCGCCGACATGGAAGACGACCCCTATCGCAGCCTGGCCGGTGCCTTGCGCCGGGCCGGCGGCTTCGCCAAGGACACCACGCCGTTCGCCGAATTCCTGTGGGCCGACTTCTTCCGGCGCCGCATCAAGCCCGGCCGCCTGAAGAGCCATTTTGCCAAGGCACTCGAGGAGGCCATGACCCTGGCCAAGAGCGGCGACGCCGACTTCCTGCCCGGCTGGTGCGGACCTGTAGATTAAAAATCGGTCAGGTTGCCGTCATCGCTTGCCCTTACACGGCCCCAATCCCATCTTAGCCTAAGATGAAACTCCAAGGCGCAGCCTTGGCAAGGCCGACTGGCCGCCGCGCACGTTTGCGCGAGCCATGCGGCGATTGAGCTATAAAAATGCCTGGCGCAGCCATGCGGCGCCTGAGCTGAAAGGACTTAAAAATGACCCCCGACGAGCGCAATCTGCTGACGCAGTTCCTCAACGACCTGACGCAATACCAGAACGTCGCCAAAGACCCGGAAGCCTTCGCGATGATCCAGCAGGCGATGTCGCGCAGCCCCGATGCCGCCTATGTGCTGGTCCAGCACGCCATCGTCTCCGACCAGGCGCTGCACGCCGCCCAGGCGCACATTGTCGACCTGGAAAACCAGCTGGCCGCCGCCCGCCCGCAATACCAGCCGCAAGGCGGCTTCCTCGGCGGCGCGCTCGGCAATATGTTCGGCGGCAACCGGCAGCAACAGCCGCAATATCAGGAGCCAGCCTACCAACAGCCTCAGTACCAGCAGCCCATCTATCAGCAACCGCAACAGGGCGGCTTCGGCTCCTTCCTGAAGACGGCCGGCACCATGGCGGCCGGCGTGGCGGCCGGTGACCTGCTGTTCAGCGGCGTCGAAGGCATGTTCGGCGGCAATCGCGGCGGTGGCCTGTTCGGCGGTGGCGGCGGTGGCGAGACCATCATCAACGAATACAACGACAATGGCGGCGGCTTCGACAATGGTGGCGGCTTCGGCGGCAACGACGACTGGGATGACAATTCCGGCTTCTGATACCGTTTCTGATACCCTGTATCATTAATTTTGCTGGTATTTCCCCCGCCCCATGCTAGGACTTAGGTACCGGCTGGGGCACCCGGGGGAAACTTTACCATGACGGCCGATGAGGAAGCGTCGCTGACCGGCGTGTGGCACGGACTGTACACGTACGGATCGCACCCCTTCATGCCTGAAAGCCATTTCGTCTGCGTGCTGATCGATAATGGCGGCCGGCTTTCGGGAACCATCCACGAGGTCATGAACCAATACCGCGCCGCACCGACGGAGGCCTTTGCCTTGGTCGACGGCGCCCATTGCGGCGGCCACGTCACCTTTCTGAAGACCTATGACGGGACCGGCGGGGTCAGCCACCGCGTCAGCTATGCCGGCACGCTGATCTGCGACGGCGAGGAGGTCGAAGGCGACTGGCGCATCGAGGGTCGCCACGGCCCCATGACCGGCCATTTCCTGATGATCCGCAAGCGCGCGCCCAATGCCGCCGCGACCGTCGAAGCCGAGGCCGACGAAAAGGCGCATTAACCCTTATGGTTGTGCCGGAGGCTCGCGCTTATCGTAAAAATTTTGACACCATCGGCGAACCCTCATCGCTTGTTAAGGCCTTTCTGCGATCCTTACAGGATTAAGCTACGGCGTGTTTTCCCCCCTTTCGAGGCGCTATGTCCGAAACCCACCGCACGGGCATATTGGCCCATCTGGCGCCCCGCCCGCGACCGCAACCTTCCGGCGATCCGCTGCGGGCGATGGTGTCGGACCCGTTCCGCCGCAAGGCGACCAAGACCCAGGCCTTAAGCACGGCCGCCCGCCTGGAAACGCGGACCATCGGCCTGGTCCTGCCGATGGGTCATGAAACCGGCCAGCGCATGACCGACAGCTTCCTGATGGAGATGATCGGCCACCTGACCGAGGAAGTCATCCATCGCGGCTACGACATGCTGTTTTCCAAGATCGCGGCGCCGCGCAAGGGCTGGCTGCCGCAACTGGTGCAGTCGGGCCGTTTCGACGGGCTTTTGATGCTGGGCCAAAGCGACCAGCACGGCGAGATCAACGACCTGGCCGGCCAATACCTGCCGATGGTGGTGTGGGGCGAACGCCTGCCGGGCCAGGCCTATTGCTCGCTCGGCGTCGACAATGTCTATGGCGGCCGTGCCGCCACCGAACACCTGCTGGGCCTGGGCCGCCAGAGCATCCGCTTCCTGGGCCCGGTCCATGTGCCCGAAGTCGACAGCCGCTATCGCGGCTACCTGCAAGCCATGGCCCAGGCGCCACATTCCCTGTTGCAGGCGGGCGTCGTCACCGATCCGATCGCCTGCTCCTTTACCCACCAATCCGCCTATGAGGCGATGCACGAGGCCCTGAGCCACGGCGAGAAGATCGACGCCCTGTTCTGTGCGTCCGACGTCATCGCCGGCGGCGCGCGCATGGCCATCGTCGAGTCGCGCCTGCGTGTTCCGGACGATATCGCGCTGGTCGGTTTCGACGATGTCGCCATGGCCCAGAACATGTCGCCGCCGCTCAGCACGGTGAAGCAGGACCTGGAAATCGCCGCGCGCTCGATGGTCGATATGCTGTTTCGCCGCATGTCCGGCGAGGAAACCCCGTCCAGCGTCATTCCGGCACGGCTGATGATCCGGGAATCGACGGTGGGCGCGAGACCGGTTTAAAGCCACTCTGGCTCTTTTCCTCGGTTAAACCAAGGACAACTGAACGCGGCGTCCGACAATAGACGCGGCGCGCTGGATTGTCGCGAGACTGACCGAGTCATCGTTCGGATCCAGGATACGGTTGACCTGCGACCGGCTGGTCTTCATCAATTCGGCAAGCTTCGACTTGGAAAGCTTGCGTTCCTTCATCGCCTGCTCCAGCTGCCAGGCCAGGACTTCCTTGATCGCCTGGGTTTGGAACTCTTCGAGCCAACCTTCTTCGCTCAGCCAGGAATCGACGGTCGAGCCTTCATGCCTGTTGTCAGCCATTTTCGATCTCCTTCTTTCGCTTCAGCGCCGAGTTCAAATCCTCAGCCGGCGTTTTCTGCGTCTTCTTGATGAACCCGTGCAGCAACCAAATCTTGCCATCATTCCAGTGGGACAAGTTCGCAGCAAACCTTCTCCTCCCTATTTTGTTAAAATGGGGAGGTGGCGCGGCGGAGTGCGAAGCACGTAGTCCGTGACGGAGGGGTCACTTACGGACAACTAGAGTTGCACTGCCGTCAGCAAGTGACCCCTCCGTCATCGACGCGCCCTTCGGGCTTGCGATGCCACGGCTCGGGCCGCCCCGCTCCCCATTTTAACAAAATGGGGAGGAGAAGGAAGTAAGCCTCGTGCGCCCCAACAAAAATCCCGACCCTTGCGGGCCGGGACAAGTTTGTCAGGGGGGAGGCACGCTTACACTCGGAAAACTCGGGAAATTCTCTACGCCGCGGGATAGCTCGCGCGGGTCTGTTCGAAGGCTTCTTCCAGCCGCGTCAGCTGACGGGCGAACCAGTCGACCGCCGCCCCGGCGCGCGCCTCGGCCTCGATCTCCTTGGCAATGTCCGACACACCGAACGCGCCCATCTGGCGGCTCGACGACTTCAGCGTATGGGCCGGCGTCACGATCGCCTGGACATTGCCGGACATCACCGCCTGGCGGATATTGTCGACATAGCCGGCCGCATCCTCCAGGTAATAGCCCGCCATGGTCGGGAACTTGGCCTTGAACATGGCCCGCGCCTCCTCGATGGTCGCGGGGTCCAGCAATTGGGCAGCACTCATCACATAACTCCTCAAAAATCTTACCGGCTGGCCGCCAGTGTATTGGGCACCGCAATGGGCATTCGGGCCACGGACAGGCCCAACGACGTGTAGAGATCGACCCCGGCCGAGGCGAGACGCGCCTCCGACTGGGCCTCACCCAACTGGGTGTTCAGCAGGTCCTGCTCGGCGATCAACACGTCGAGCGTGGTCGCCCCGCCCGCCCGGTACTTCAGCTGCGCCTGGCGCGTAGCCTGGTCCTGGATGCCGGCGGCCTTGCGCAGGGTGTCGCGCCGCTGCCGCTCCTGGCCGTAGACGACCAGGCTGCGTTCGACGTCCTCGACCGCCAGCAAAACCGTCTGCTGGTAGCCGAACAAAGCTTCCTGGGTGCGCGCGTCCTGGGCCTTGATCTGGTTCTTGATGCGGCCGTAGTCGATCAGCGGCTGGGCCAGGTTGGCCCCGAGATTGATCGGCGCCGATGAGCCCAGCAGGCTCGACGAACCGAGGCCCAAAAAGCCCGACAGGCTGACCTGCGGGAACAGGTCGGCGGTGCGGATGCTCTTCAGGTCGGCTTCCTGCTGGAGCTGGTATTCGGCGTTCTGCACGTCCGGCCGGTCGGCGATCACGGCGGCGGGCGCGTCCAGCGCGATGCCCGTGGCGAAGACGGGAATGGCGGCGACGGGCTTCAGCGCCGCGTCGCGGCTGCCCGGCGTCTCGCCCAGCAGGACCGAAATCCGGTTGCTGTCGATCTGGATGGCGGCGCGCACCGGCGGCATCTGCGACTGCGTCGTCTCGACCTGGGCCTGGGCGCGCAGCACGTCGAGCTGGACGCCGGCGCCGGCGTCGGTCTGGATCTTGATGACGCGCAGGGTCTCGGTTTCCAGCGCGATGTTCTTGTCGAGCAGAGCGGCGATCGCCTGCTGCTGGCGCAAGTCGACATAGGCCTTGGCGACCTCGGCCAGCAGGGCCGAGACCGCGCCGCGATATTGCGCATCGGCGGCGCCCAGCCCCGAGCGTCCCAGTTCGGACTCAAGCTTTTGCAGGCCGTAGAGATCGGGGCCCCAGCTGGCGTTCAGGCCGCCGCTGACCTGGGCATTGCCGGCATTATAGCCGCCCAGCGCCAACTGGCCCTGCGTGCCGGAGGCATTGACGCCCACCGAGACCGACGGCTTGTAATAGGCGTCATTGATGCGCGACAGGGCACGCGCCTCGTCGACGCGGGCCAGGGCGACCTTGACGTCGAGGTTCTGCGCCTGGGCCGCGTCCATGAGGCTGTTGAGCACCGGGTCGTTCCAATCGCGCCACCACAGGGCGCGATCGGCACGGGACGTGGTCGCCGCCGTCATATCGCCGCCTGCGTTCCATCCCACCGGGGTTTGCGGCGCGGGCACGGCCATCGGCTTGGGCACGCTCTGGCATCCCGCCAGCATTGCCGCGGCCACCGCGACCGACAGATATGTTTTCGTCAAACGCATTACGCTGTTCCTGTCTTGAGCTTTGCCGGGACCGGGCGCACCGCGACCGCCGCTTCCACCGCCTCGACCCGGTCGGTCAGGGCCTCGAAAACGGGCGCCCACGCCGCCATCAGCCCCTCGACCTGCGGCAGAAGCGTATCGGCCGTGCGGCCCTGGTTCGCCAGTTGCGAGGCGCCCTGCTTCAGCTGATAGGCCAGCTCGACGAATTCGGTGGCGCCGAAGAAGGGCGCGTGGGTCTCGATGATCTGCAGGTCGATCAGCATGTCGGCAGCCGGGCTACGGCCCTCGGCGACCTCGTGCAAAGCGACCAGGCGGCCCTCGGTCTGGCCCATGAACATGCGGGCATAGCCGGTAAAGGCCGGGCCCATGGTGTCTTCCAGTGCTTCCAGCGCGTCCTTGTTGAGTTCGCTGACGCGGCGGCTGGAAGCGCGGGCCTGCGGCGTCGTCCGCGTCACCGGCAGCCACTTGGTCATGGCCTCGACCAGCTGCGCCTTTTTCACCGGCTTGGTGATGAAGTCGTCCATGCCGGCCGACAGGCACTTTTCGCGGTCACCGATCATGGCATTGGCGGTCAGGGCAACGATCGGCACGGTGCCGATCTCGCCGGCCGCCGCCATTTCGCGGATCAGGCCCGTCGCCTCGTAGCCGTCCATTTCGGGCATCTGGCAGTCCATCAGCACGATGTCGAAGGCCTGGGTGCGCACCTTCTCGACGGCGATCTTGCCGTTCTCGGCGATCTGCACATCGGCTTCCAGCCCGTGCAGCATTTCCAGCGCGAATTCGCGGTTGATGCGGTTGTCCTCGACCAGCAGGATGCGTGTGCCGCTAAAGCGCGGCGCGCTGGGATCGACGGAGACTTCAGGCTCCGGCGCCGGCTGTTGCACCAGGGAGGCCGGCAGCCACTTGCTGAGCACGTGGGCAAGATCGGCCTTGCGCATCGGCTTGGTGACGTAGTCGCACATGCCCGCTTCCAGGCAGAGCTCGCGGTCGCCCTTCAGGTCGGACGCGGTCAGCGCCACCACCGGCACCTCGGCGATGTCGCCGGCCTTGGCGCGGGCGATGATGGCGCGCGTCGCCTCAAAGCCGTCCATTACCGGCATCTGGCAGTCCATCAGCACCAGGTCGTAGCGGTTGGCCATGGCCTTGTCGACGGCCTCGGCGCCGTTGGCCGCCAGCTCGACGGCGACCCCCAGCCCTTCCAGGATCTCCACCGCGAAGCCCTGGTTGACGCGGTTGTCCTCGGCCAGAAGAATGCGCGCGCCTTCGAAGCGCGTCAGGCTCTCGACCTTCATGCGCGTACGCAGGGTCTCGGCGGTAATCAGCCCCTCGCGCTCGCCATTGTTCCAGGCGTACCAGACGGTGGCGATGGTGTCCCTCAGGTGGCGGGCATAGACGGGTTTCGACAAATAGGCCGACAGGCCGGCCGAGGCCATGCGGCGCACGAAACCCTGGCCGCCGGCTGAGGTCATGATGATCAGCGCCGTATCCTTGACGGTCGAGTCCGGCGCCTTGATCTTGCGCGCCAGCTCCTCGCCGTTGAGGCCCGGCATGACATAGTCGATCAGCGCGATCTGCACCGGGCGGCCGGAGTCCTTCTGGGCTTCGAGAATGGCCGGGGCGTGCCACGGATCCATGCAGGTGATGACCTCCATGCCGATGGCTTCGAGCTGTTCCTTGATGATGCGCAGATTGTCGGCGACGTCGTCGACGACCAGGGCGCGCAGGCCCTTGACGTGGTCGAGCGTCAGGTCCTCGGTGGCTTCCAGGGGCTTGGGATTGCGCGGCAGGGTCACGGTGAAGGTGAAGATCGAGCCCTTGCCGACCTCGCTCTCGACCTGGATCGAGCCGCCCATCATCTCGATCAGTTCGCGGCAGATGGCCAGGCCCAGGCCCGTGCCGCCATATTTGCGCGTCGTCGACGAGTCGGCCTGGGTGAATTTCTGGAACAGGCGCTTCTGCACGTGGGGCGGAATGCCGATGCCGCTATCCTCGACCGAGATCAGCAGGCAGGCGCGCTCGGGATCGTCGCTGCCCAGTTCCTCGACATCGACCAGGATGCGGCCGGCGCCGGTGAACTTGATGGCGTTGCTCATCAGGTTGGTGACGATCTGGCGGATGCGGATCGG
>FSZW01000036.1_pt1 | contig 14464 bp, 16 predicted proteins | sample 1638921 | NCBI WGS metagenome assembly FSZW01 (sample SAMEA3914812, study PRJEB12502) | metagenome | biome: forest; material: soil | place: Canada | collected 2011-07-07 | depth 0.1 m | reverse complement strand
CGGTTGTCAAAACGACACGATGATGGGTGCTAAAAATGGCCAAAACGATCCTGATCTGCGACGATGATCCGACTCAACGCCGCCTCATTCAGGCTGTGCTCGAGCGTGAAGGTTTCGCCGTCCTGCATGCCGAGAACGGTGGCCAGGCCGTCGACCGGCTGACGACGACGACCGGCATTGACGCAGTCATCCTCGATCTCGTGATGCCCGGGCAATCCGGCTTCGATACACTGAAAGAGATCCGCGCTCACGGCATCCGCGTGCCGGTGGTCGTGCTGACCGCCTCCGGCGGCATCGACACGGTCGTCAAGGCCATGCAGGCCGGCGCCCAGGACTTCTTCATCAAACCGGCCTCGCCGGAACGCATCCTGGTCAGCGTGCGCAATGCGTTGCAGATGGGCGATCTCTCGGCCGAGGTGGCGCGCCTGAAAAAGCACGCCGCCAACCGCACCTCGTTCGACGACCTGATCGGTACGTCTTCGGCCATGCAGGTGGTTCGTCGGCTGGGCGAACGCGCCGCCAAGTCGTCGATCCCCGTGCTGATCCTTGGCGAAAGCGGCGTCGGCAAGGAACTGATCGCCCGCGCCATTCAAGGCTCCTCCGAACGCGCCGGCAAGCCGTTCGTCGCCGTCAACTGCGGCGCCCTGCCGGAAAACCTGGTCGAATCCATCCTGTTCGGCCACGAAAAGGGCTCGTTCACCGGCGCCTCGGACAAGCATCTGGGCAAGTTCCAGGAAGCCAATGGCGGCACCCTGTTCCTCGACGAAGTCGGCGAACTGCCGCTCGACATGCAGGTCAAGCTGCTGCGCGCCCTGCAGGAAGGCGAGATCGATCCGGTCGGCGCCAAGCGCCCGGTCAAGGTCGACGTGCGCATCATCTCGGCGACCAATCGCAACCTGGCCGACCAGGTCAAGGCCGGCCTGTTCCGCGAGGACCTGTTCTATCGCCTGAACGTCTTCCCGATCGAGGCGCCGTCTCTGCGTGAGCGCCGCGACGACATTCCCGCGCTGATCGATCACTTCATCCGCCGCTTCAATATCGAAGAAGGCAAGCGCGTCACCGGCGTCGCCGCCGACGCCTTGCAGATGCTGGCTAGCTACGAGTGGCCGGGCAATGTCCGCCAGCTTGAAAACACCGTCTATCGCGCCATCGTCCTGGCCGACAGCCCGCATCTGCAGGCTTTCGATTTCCCGGCGATCAGCGGTGTCGTGGCGCCGGTTCCCGCGGCCCTGCCGGCCGGGGTGACCCCGGCAAGCCTGGTCGCCGAGCATCACGAGGCGATCGCGGCCCTGCATCAGGACAGCCCCGTGCGTATCCTCGACGAGGCCGGTCACCTGCGCAAGCTGGAAGACATCGAACGCGACCTGATCGAGCACGCCATCGGTGTCTATGCCGGCCATATGTCGGAAGTGGCGCGTCGCCTCGGCATCGGCCGCTCGACCCTGTACCGCAAGGTGCGCGACTGCGGCCTTGAAGGCCTGGTCAAGGAAGCCGGCTAAGGGATTGGCTCAGGTGCCCATTTCCTCCTAAAAAGGATGGCGGCGTTTGAGCTAACCTCCGAACGCACCTGCGTTTGGCAAGCGCGACTGCGCGCCCGAGCCTTTGCGAGGAGCCATGCGGCGCCTGAGCTAGATCTGAATCGCGGGGTCGCTGGCGACAGCGGCCCGGCTGTGCCGGGATACATTGAGATCGTAGAAGACCATCGCCGTCGCGCCCAGCACACTGAGCGCGGCCGGTGCCGCGCCCATCAGCAGCCGGATGCTGGCCAGCAGGGCAGGCGAAGCTGTGGCATTGGCGGTGAAGCCCGCCAAGCCCCAGCCGATGAAGGCCGCCGCCAGGGCGGCGCCGACCTTCTTGGAAAACATGATCCCGGAAAAGGTCATCGCCGTGGCGCGATGCCCGGTGCGCACAGCGTTGAAATCGGCGGTGTCACCGTACATGGCAAAGGTCAGGGTCGACACCGTGCCAAACGCCGTGCCGCAGAGCGCCTGAAGGGCGAAGATCAACCCCATCTGGCCCGCCGGCACGACGTAGAAACCGACCCCGCACAGGCAGGTCAGGCCCAGCATCAGAGCCACTGCTTGCCGCTGGTCGAGCCAGCGCGTCAGGACTGGGGTGAGGCCCGATCCCGCAGCCAGACCGCAGGTATAGACCGCGACAAAGGCCGGCACCAGATCGGCGTGCCCCATCAGGTACTTGACGTAGTAGGGCGTCAAGCCCGTGTGCAGCATCGAGGCGATGGTCATCAGGAAGGCCTGGACGAACAGCACCACCCATGGCCGGCTGGTCACCAGGTCCTTGATATCGCCGAACGGCGTCGAACGCGGTTCGGAGGCGAAGGCAAAGCGCTCACGCGTGTGCAGGAACAGGTTGCCGAGCACCAGCGACGCCGCGACCCCGAAAATCGTCATGGCGAACTGCCACCCCAAGGCCTCCTGGTGGGGGCCGGGGAAGCCGACGAGCTGGGGTGTCAGCCAGGTAATGCCTGCCGCCGTTAAAAAGGCGCCGAAGAAGCGGATCGACAGCAGGATTTCGCGTTGCTTCGGATTGGGCGTGATGACGCCGGACAGGGCATTGTAGGCGACGTTGGCCGCCGTGTAGAACAGGTTGAAGACGATGATACTGGCGAATACCGCCGGCACGCGGGCGCCGGGCGGCAGGCCCGATGTCGAGAAGGCCAGCACACCCGAGGCGGCCAGGGGCAGGGCCAACCACAGGAACCAGGGGCGATACCGACCGTAGTCGGTGTGCGTCCGGTCGATGATCGCGGCGAACAAGGGGTCGGCGAAGGCGCCCACGAAGCGCATGACGACGAGCAGAAGCGCGACCGTACCCATTTTGAGGCCGACGACGTCGGTCAGGTAGATCATCAGAAAGGCCGACATCGGGGCCCAGTAGAAGTTGAAACCGGCATCGCCGAGCGCATAGCTCAGGATTTCAACGGGCTTGAGCGGCGCATAGGTGGGGCGCAGGGCTTCACTCGCGGCTTTCATGAACGCTACTCCCGGCGGGCATGGCCGGCCCGCAATCGCCACAATTTCAACCCGAAGGGTTAATGAAAGGCGAATTCGGTTTCGCTGGATATGATTTCCAGTCTTTTTTGGCGACTTTCCTTGGCGTTTGAATACCGTTTGACGTGTTTTGTCAGGCAAAACCGGTCTTCCGGGCGAGAAAGGACTCGCCTGACGGGCGGACGCGAACTAGTTTGGCCGGCAACACCAACATAAGGGCCCGCCAGATGGGCCGCAGGGAACCTGTGCGATGACCGTCAAAAAAACCAGCCGCAGAACCTTCCTCGCGACGACCGGCGCGGCCGCCATCCTTCCCCTGGCCGGCAAGGCGATCGGCGCTCCAGCCGGCGCCGACCTCCACTTCTATGTCGGCACCTATGTTTCGCAATCGGGTGTCGCGGCGGGCGGGAAAGGGCTCTATCCCCTGACCTTCAACCGCGCCCACAAGACCTGGACACTGGGTGAGGCCGACCCCATCGCACAAAACGCGTCATTCGGCGTCTACAGCCCCAAGCACAAGCTCTACTACCTGCTCGACGAACAGTCCGACGGCAAGGTCGGCATCTATGCCCGCAACGACACGGCTTGGGAAAAGCGCCGCCAGTTGTCGAGCCATGGCGACAGTCCCTGTTACGCCTCCCTGGACGCGCGCGAACAAATCCTGGCCATGGCCAACTACAATACCGGTGACGTCGTCTTCTACCAGCTCGACAAGGGCGGCTTGCCGATTGAACCGGCGATCATTCGCCAGAATTCAGGCAAGGGCCCAAATGCCGACCGTCAGGCGGGACCCCATGCCCACTGCGTCAAGTTCGCCCCGGACCAGACGATGATCTATAGCGTCGATCTCGGCACCGACCAGGTGCTGGTCTATCCGTTCGACGCCGCCACCAGCAAGGTCGGTGAAGCGAAGGTCGCCCTGCAAGCGCCGCCGGGCGTCGGGCCGCGCCACCTGGCCTTCCATCCCAATGGCCGCAATGCCTACGTCGTTTGCGAAATGGGCAATTGCATTCTGGCCCTGGAGCGTCAGCCCGACGGCACGCTCACCCTGGTGCAGCAGATATCCAGCCTGCCGGCCGACTTTACCGGTCACAGCCAGGCGGCGCATCTGGTGCTCAACGCCAAGGGCGACCGGCTCTATATGTCCAACCGCGGTCATAACAGTGTCGGCGTATTCGCCATCGACCCGGCGACGGGCCAGTTGAGCCTGCTGCAATTTTCGCCGACGCTTGGCGACTGGCCGCGCTTCTTCCTCATGCTTGAAGCCGAAAAGCAACTGGTGGTCGCGCATCAGAACAGCGGCGACCTGGTGGCTTTCAGCATCGGCGCCGACGGGACCTTGACGCCGACGGGACAAAAGCTCGAAGTGCCGATCCCGGTGTTTATCGGCCAGATGTAAAGCGGCTTAACCGCGGCTCATGGCCTTTGTCGTCGCGAGTTCGCGATCGCCGAACTGGATGGACGGCTCGATCTGGCTGGCCTCGGCCCATTCGTTGAACGAGACGACCAGCGTCCAGTCGGGCCGCGCGCCAAAGGCCGCGTGGCACAGCCGCTGAAATAGCTGGCCATTGTCGCGATCGACGAGGGGACGCTTGCCGGGGCGATCGGGGACCAGATGGTCGTCGTAACCCGGCATGACGGTCGCGGTCGTCACTTTCAGACCCTTCTGGGCCTTGATCCAACTGGTGTAAAAATCCGTGCACCAGGCCGGATCGATCGATTGGGCGTGGCTCATGGGAAACTGCATCGAGTAGATGTGCAGGGCGTCGAAGACCGCGCGTCGATCATTGATCTGGAGCAGGTCGTTGGCCGGGCCAATGAAGGCCGCCTTGTTGCCGATCTTGCCGCGCACGGCGGCCCATCCCGCTTTTTTCAGGCTCTGCATGACCCGATCGAAGATGAAGATCACTGGCTTACCGTCGAGTTTAAGCCAAGCCTGGTGCTTGCCGTAGCTTTTCAGGAGGTAGGTGATGTCCGCGGCCAAGGCATCGGCATTGTCGGCGGTTTCGATGTAGGGCGCCAGTTTCAGCCCGTCGGCGGCGTCGAGCAGCAGGGGAAATTGCTCGTCGGTGCGGTCCTTTTGCCCCCACCACGACGCAATGAGCCCCGTAAGGCCGTAAGCCTTCGCCTGTGCGACCTGGCGCTTGATGACGGCCGGATCGAGACTGTCATAGGGGCCGTCCTGCGGATAGTCCGGGCAATTGGCGATGGTCCTGGCGGCCGTATCGATGCCTTGCCAATGAATATCCTGGCCGGAGCGCTGAGCCGTGCCGTACCAGCCATAGTAGAAGGCCAGGATTTCCTTGTGTCGAGGCCGAGCCAGGGCATGCCACGGCCAAAGACAGGCGCCCAGGGTGGTCGCCAACAGCGTTCGACGATCGACACCTGCCCGGATCATGGCGGGAGGCTAGCCGCGACGGCATAAGGGCGCGATGGGATTTAAGTCGAGGTTTAGGTCCGGGGCTTGGCCGTGGCGGCCTTCTTGCGGATTTCCTTGAGCTTGACGCCCTGGCGCACGCTGAGCGTGGTCCCGGCGGCGCCCTTGTCCGGGTCGGCGAAGGCGCGGCCATAGGTTTTGACCCGTTCGCTTACGCCTTCGAGGAAGTCGTTTTCCCACTCGGACAGGTCGATGCCGCGTTCGGCGGCTTCTTTCCGGGCCTTTTCCAGCGCGCGCAGGGTCGCTTTCTGCAAGGCCTGTTGCTGCGCCTTGCGCTGGTCGGTGGGCGAGGGCGGGGCCTTGGCGGCGAAGCCCGAGCCTGCCTTTATCGGCTTTTTGGTCTGCAGCGGTTTGGAGCGGCTTAACTCCTTGCCCGGCGGCCGCGCCTTGAACGCCATCCGCCGGTTCCTATCAGCCTTCGATGGCCGAGAGGTAGAGGTCGATCAACGCCTCTTCTTCGGAGCGCTTGACCTTGTCCTGCTTGCGCAGGCGCACGACCTTGCGCAGGATCTTGACGTCGAAGCCTTCGCCCTTGGCCTCGGCATAGACTTCCTTCAGGTCGGTGGAGATCACGGCCTTGTCTTCTTCCAGGCGTTCGATGCGCTCGATGATCGTGCGCAGGCGGCCCTGGGCGGCGCCGGTGATGACGTCGTCGGACGAGAAGGAGGGGGCGTCATCGGCCATGGTCGGAAAATCCTGTGGTTCTTTAACTAAGGTTGTTGACCATAAAGAATCGATTCGCCAGCCTCAATCGCGGACTTGGGGTCGGCGCGAATCGGCTGTGGATAGCTTTTCTCGAAGGCGCAGCCTTGGCAAGGCCGACAAGGTTTTTCGCTTATTGGCCGCCGCGCCTTACGGCGCGAGCTCATTCTTCTGAGAAAGGACTGGCGGCGCTTGAGCGGACTTTAAAGTACCCCTGCGGCGACAAGCGCAGGGCGCAGCGTCTCCGGGCGGTCGAACAGGTGGGTGACAAAGCCCAGGCGCTTGGCTGTTTCTATGTTTGCTGCGCTGTCGTCGGTGAAAAAGACCTCGGGCGCGGTCAGGCCCAGGCGTTCCAGCGCCAGATGATAGATCGCCGGATCGGGCTTCATCATCTTTTCGTCGCCGGAAATGATCGCATCGCGCATATGCTTCCAGACCGGTATCTTGGAGAAAACCATCTCGGCTTTTTCCTGGGGCATATTGGTCAGGGCGTAGAGCGGCATGCCCTTTTCGTGCAGTTCCTCGACGACGGCCAGGCTTTCGGCGATCGGCTCGCCCAGCATCTCGTCGTAGCGCGTGTCGAAGGCATGGATTTCGTCGGCGAAGTCCGGAAACTGCTCCAGGCGCGATTGGCGGTTCTCGGCAAAGGTCACGCCGGCATCGTGGTGCATGTGCCAGTCCATGGGCACCACGGTGTCCAGGAAATAGGCGAGGCGGTCCTCGTCCTTGAAGACCTTGCGGAACAGGTTGGCCCGGTCCCAGGTGATCAGCACGTTACCGACGTCGAAAAGAACGGCCTTGATCTGGGACATGTCCAATAGCTCCGGAAATTGGCCGCTCAATAGCCAACGAAAAAACGCCTAAGGCGTGTGCCTTAAGCGTTTTCAAAAGCCGTAATCAAGCGCGATTTCTCGCGCCTGCAAAAAATCAGCCTTGCTTGGCCTTGAAGCGCGGATCGGTCTTGTTGATCACATAGACGATGCCCTTGCGGCGCACGATCTTGCAGTCGCGGTGACGGCCTTTGAGCGACTTGAGCGAGCTACGGACTTTCATGGTTTTCACCTGATCTTTGCGAATGGAATAGCGCCGAGGGTCAGGCGTCAGCGACGCGCCCGCAGCACAAGAGCGGCGGTTACTATGGGAGCACGCGGCAAAAGTCAACGCATCCCACGCCGAAAATGCCGCTTTTTCGTAAAAATCACGCCGCTGTCACGTTTTGGCGCTACCTGTTTTAGGCCCTTGGAAAAAGCGATGCAATCAGGCTAATTGAAGCGAATGACCGCACCTTTTGCCCGTTTTCGTTTTCTCAGCCTGTGCGTGCTGCTGACGGCCTGCGCCACCGCGCCGGTGCGCGATACCGCGCCCCAGCCGCCGATAGTACCGACGCCCGCGCGACCTGTGCAACAGGTGCCGGCACCCGTACCGCCGCAGGCCTCCACCGCCTCTTCGCCGGCCGCGGCTGCCGCGGCCCTGGCGGCCGGTGTCCAGCCGGTTACCTATGCGACGTTCGAACAATGGGAAGCCAATTTCCACGAGAAGGCGCGCGCCCACGGCTTTTCCGACGACCTGGTCGACGAGATGCTGGCCGGCGTGCAGCCGCTCGCCACGGTGACGGCGTCTGATTCGCAGCAGCCGGAATTTTCCAAGCCAACCAGCACCTATATCCGGACCGTCGTCACCCCGGCGCGCATCGAGGCGACCCGAGCCAAGCTGGACGCCAATCCCAATGTGCCGGAGATCGAGCGCAATTTCGGTGTTCCGGCCTGTGTCCTGGGCGGTATCTGGAGCATGGAAAGCGACCTTGGCCGGGTCCAGGGCAATATAGATGTCGTCGCCGCCCTGGCGACGCTCGCCTATAACGGCCGCCGCCGCGACTGGGCCGAGGACGAACTTTTGGCCGTCCTGACCATCCTGCGTGACAACCGCGTGCCGCGGCAGACCCTGAAGGGATCTTGGGCCGGCGCCATGGGCCAGACCCAGTTCGAGCCCGACAGTTATCTGACGCTGGGCGTCGACGGCGACCATGACGGCAAGGTCGACATCTGGAATTCCGATTCCGACGCCCTGGCCTCGACCGCCAACCTGCTGTCAAAAGCCGGCTGGAAGCCCGGCGAGGCGTGGGACGTCGAAGTCACCTTGCCGCAGGGCTTCGATTATTATCTGGCGGAAACGGCCAGGATGACGCCCGACGCCTGGCTGTTGCTGGGCGTGCGGCGGGCCGATGGCGGGACCTTCACCCCCCAGGAAATGACAGAGCAAGCGACGCTGTTGCTGCCCTCGGGCGCCAACGGGCCGGCCTTCCTGGCCCTGCCCAACCACTATGTCATCCGCAAGTACAACAATTCGACCTCCTATGCCCTGGGCGTGGGGCTGATCGCTGACGGTGTGTGCGGCAAGGTGCCGGTGCGCGCGCCGTGGCCGGTCGAGCCGCCGCTCAGCCTGCAGCAGCGCATCCGCACGCAGCAAGCCTTGAAGGCGGCCGGTTTCGATCCGGGCGGCCAGGATGGCGTCATCGGCATCAAGACGCGCCAGGCGATAAGGGATTGGCAAAGGGCGAATCATCGCCCGGCGGACGGCTATCTCAGCTTTGCCCTGGCCAACGAATTCGTCGCCATGACCGGCGGAGCCGCGGCATCGGACGCACCGCCGTCGGCGCCGATCCCATACCAGCCGGGCATGTAAGGCCGCCAAAACGAGATAAATCAGGCTTCAGGCCTGGCGAAAGGCTCTGGGGGAAACCGCGTCTTAATCATTAACGGCGATACTTTGCGAAATTAGTTTGACGCCTCATGTTTATCCAAAAAGTGGCAATCCCTTTTTGGCATGAGGCTCAAGATTGAGTCGCGGGTGTGGGCCTAGATGTTTCAGATTATCGGTATCGTCCTTCTGTTTGCCATGGTGTTCGGCAGCTACCTGATCTCGGGCGGCAACTTCGCTCCGATCATCGAGGCGGCGCCGCATGAACTGATGGCCATCGGCGGGGCGGCGGTCGCGGCGACCCTGATCTCCAATAGCCTGACGACGATCAAGGGCATGGGGGGGGGCATGGGGAAGGTGTTCTCCGGGCCCAAGTGGAAGGCGTCGGACTACAAGGACCTGTTGTCGCTGCTGTTCCTGCTGACCAAGACGATGAAGTCGAAGGGCGTCATCGCGCTGGAAAGCCACATTGAAAAGCCGCACGATTCGACGATCTTCAATCGTTTCCCGAAGATCATGCACGACCACTTCGCCATCGACTTTATCTGTGACACCCTGCGCATGATGACGATGAACCTGGAAGATCCGCACCAGGTCGAAGACGCGATGGAAAAGCAGCTTGAAAAGCACCATCACGAGGCCCTTGCCTCGGCGCACGCCTTGCAAAACATGGCCGACGCCTTGCCGGCGCTGGGGATCGTCGCCGCCGTTCTGGGCGTTATCAAGACCATGGGCTCGATCACCCAGCCGCCGGAAATTCTCGGCCAGATGATCGGCGGCGCCCTGGTCGGTACCTTCATGGGCGTGTTCCTGGCCTACGGCATGATCGGGCCGTTCGCGTCCCGCATGGGCGCGGTGGTCGAGGAGGAGGGCGCCTTCTACAAGATCATCCAGTCTGTGCTGGTGGCCCATCTGCACGGCAACGCGGCGCAGATCTCCGTCGAAATCGGCCGCGGCAGCGTGCCTTCCGAATCACAGCCGACCTTCCTGCAGATGGAAGAGGCGCTCAACAGTATCCCGAACGAGGGCTAGACCCGCTTCGGGGCTTGCATTTCCGTGGGTGCGGGCGCATAGAAGCAGCGCGTTTGGTTGCACTGCGATAGCGCTGGGCGCTTGAGCAAATTTCCAAGGCATAGTCTTGGCAATGGCAACTGCCGCAGCCGCTCATGCGGCGAATGGTACCGCCGAGGATCGCGCGGCGCTTGAGCGCATATCAAGCGCGCGTAAAACTCTACCGTTTCGCCCTTTGCGGCGGGTAGGGCGGCAGGGACTGCCGTTAGATTCATCCTTTCTGACGAAAAATAGCGCTTCGCTCACGATGGTGATCACAGCTTTGTGAAATACCCTCTTGCGAGACTCGCCCAAAATTGCTACGAAGCGGCATGGGCGTGGGAAGTCGATCCTTCGACGCTCTAATCGTTAGACATAAGGATCTGGATCCATGACCTCCAACATCGTCCGCACGGCGCTCATTGTTGCCGCTGCTGCCGCGGCTCTCTCGGTCGCTGCCTGCCAACCTAAGGCCGGCACGGAAGAGACGGCTGCTTCGGAAGCCGCTCCGGCTGACGCTTCGGGCGCCGCCATGATGGATTCGGCTGCCGCTACGGATGCCGCTGCTTCGGCGTCTCCGGCTGCTGCCATGGCTCCGGCTTCCGGCGCTGCTGCCAGCTAAGCTTATCGTCTACCGGCTGTTCCGGGCCACCGGCCGGCCAATCTTTTAAAAACCCAGCTAACGTTTAGACAAGGACCTGGACTCTCATGACCAAGCAATTCATCCGCACCGCCCTGATCGTCGCCGCCGCCGCCGCCGCCCTGTCGGTCGCCGCCTGCTCGAAGCCCGCCACCGACGCTTCGTCGGCCTCGGCCGCCGACTCGGCCGCCGCTTCCGACATGGCTTCGGACATGGCCTCGGACTCGGCTTCGTCCTGATAATTCGCCTTTTCAGGCGATATCAAATGTGGAAAGGGATCGCCTCGGCGGTCCCTTTTCTTTTTTTGTGCGCTCAAGCTCCGCGCAGGCTCGCGCAATGTGCTCAAGAAGCGAAGCGTTAGCACGCTTCTGTGGGCGCGGCGGCCATGACTTTTAAAAAGATTGGCGGCCTTGCCGAGTGCTGAAGCGTTCGGAGTTTGTGTGAGCCGTGACAGATAACGATCCGGGTTTGTTTTTTGCCGAAGACGGCGCCCCTCGGTCGGCGCGTTTCGGCGACATCTATTATTCGCTGCAGGACGGGCTGGCCGAATCACGAACCGTCTTCCTCGGCGGTTGCCATTTGCCGCAGGCCTGGCATGGACGAGAGCGGTTCACCGTGCTGGAGCTCGGCTTCGGCACCGGTCTGAATATCGCCGCCCTCTTGCAATTGTGGACCGCCGACCGGCCTGCCGGCCAAACCCTGCATATCTTCAGCATCGAAGGCTTCCTGATGGACGCCGCCGCCGCCGGCCAAGCGCTTGCCGCCTGGCCGGAGCTTGCGCCCTTTGCCCAGGCCCTGCTGGCCCAATGGCCGGCACAGCGGCTGGGCTTTCACCATATGGACTTCCCGCAATGGGGCGTCAGCCTGACGCTCGCGCTGTGCGACGTTGCCGCCGCGCTTACCGCGTGGCAGGGGGCGGCCGACGCCGTCTTTCTCGACGGTTTTTCCCCGGCGCTTAATGCGCAGATGTGGTCGGAAGAGGTCCTGGCCCTGGTCGGCCGCCGCTGCGAACCCGGTGCGCGGCTGGCCACCTTTACGGTTGCCGGGGCCGTGCGGCGGGGGTTGCAAGCGGCCGGATTTGCCGTCGAAAAGTGCCCGGGCTTCGGTCGCAAACGTGAACGGCTGGAGGCGGTGTTCACGCTCGCTCACGCCGGATCACGCACGGAAGACGCTTCGGCCAGGACGGCCAGGAGACCGATTCGCCGCATCGCCGTGGTCGGCGCGGGAATCGCCGGTTGCGCCCTGGTCTGGCAGGCCGGTTTGCTGGGGCTTGAGGTCGACCTGTTCGACGCCGTCGGGGAGGGCGCGGGCGCGTCCGGCAATGCCGCCGCCCTGGTGACGCCGAGGCTCGACGCCGGCGACAATGCCATATCGGCCCTGTTCGCCGACGCCTATGCCTATGCCGGCGCGCTGTATCGGCGCCTCTGTGCGCAGGCGATCATCGGTGAGGGGCTGAGCCAGGTCGCCGCGGGGCCGCGTGACGTGTCGCGCTTTGCCCGCATAGCGCGCCAGACGATTTTTGCGCCGGACGATCTTGAGTCTTTCGCCGCCGGCGACGAGCCCGATGCGCCGGGAGAGGCGGGCATCCATATCAACCGGGCGCTTTGGGTGCGCCCCCAGGCGGTTCTTGAGGCCCTGTTGCAGGGCAAGCGTGTGCAGGTACGGCGCGTATCTGAAATGCCGCAAGGCTATGACGCGGTCATCCTGGCCTGCGGCGAGGGTATCTTCGACTTTCCGGACATGCTGGGTCGTTTCGAGCTTGGGCCCGTGCGCGGCCAAGTCGAGTTCGCGGCCGCGATAGAGGGGCCGCGCCGAGCGCTGAGCTGGGGTGCCTATGCGGTACCTCTTGGCCCGAATGAAGGCTTGCTGTTCGGTGCCACGCACGATCGCGGCGACCGCGGCGTCGAGGTGCGCGAGATCGACCGGGTACGTAATCTCGAAAGCCTGGCCAGGATCATGCCGCATCAGGCGGCGGAGATACAGCCCGCAGCCTTGCAGTCGCGCGCCAGTATTCGCGTCACGACGCGCGACTATCTGCCGGCGATGGGCGAGGTCGCACCGGGCGTTCATGTGCTGACCGGGCTCGGTGCGCGTGGCTTTTGCCTGGCGCCCTTGCTGGCCAAGGCCCTGCTGGCCGATTTGACCGGCGCGCCGCAGCCCTTGCCGGCCGCCGCACAAAACCTATTGAACATTTGCCGCCTGGCGACGGATTTAACCATGTCGAAGCGTTCATAAAGCGCCATCAAGAGGCCCGATTTACAGTGTCACATCGTCGCGGGCGCTGGTTTTGGGAGAGGGAAACGATGAACAGGCAAGCGATTACGGCTGTATTGGGCATGGCTGTGCTGGGCGTCGTGCTGGTGGCCTGCGCGTCGGAAACGACGAACGGCGCGCCGGGTGCCGACGCAAAGGCGGATCGCTATCGCTGTTTCAGTACGACCTTCGTGCGCAACTTCGAGACGCCGAGCGACGACAAGCTGATCATCGAGTCCGACAACAACCAGGCCTATGAACTGGATATGGCCGGGCCGTGCTTCGGCCTCGACGATTCGCTGGCGCTGGGCATCCGGTCGCATACCGGCATGTCCCAGATTTGCGATCCGCTCGACGTGGACATCATTTTCCATAATAATGTGCTGGGTGGGCGTAGCGAGTGCCATGTCATGACCATGCGCCACCTGACCGGCGACGAAGCCGCCAAGTACCTGACGCCGCGGAAGGCGGCTGCGGCTGCAGCTGCAGCGGCGGCCGGTTCGAGTTCCAGTAGCAGCGCTCATCCATAAAAATATAGGGAGATACAGCCATGAAAAAGATCGTTCTTTTGGCCGCTGCGGTGGCCGTCGTCGCCGGTGGCGGCGCGCTTTGCCTGACCCACGCACCGTCGGCCAAGGCCGCTGATCCGGCGCCGGCCGCCATGTCGCCACCGCTGGCGCAATGTATCGATACGCATTCGCTGAAAACCAAGATGATCGTGTCGAAGAACCAGTTGGTGGTCGTCGACGATTTCAATCACGCGGCGCTGCTGACCCTGTCGCAGCCGTGCGACCAGATGGAAGACCTCGATCATGTCGGTTTCCTGATCGAGGGCGACTCGCGTCTCTGCCAAATTCATGATGTCAAAATCGAATATGCGCACCAGGACGATCACCTCCATCCGATGCTGCGCTGCCTGATCACCGATCTGAAGCCCTTGACCCTCGATCAGGTCAAAGCCTATTCCTACCCTGCCAAATCCCACTAAATTAAAGGCGCCCCGTTGCGGGCTGTTTTGAGGAGTTTTCCATGAAGCTGTATCGACTGCTCGCGACCGCAGGTGTGTTGGGGGCAGCCCTGGCTGCGGGCGGCTGTGCCGACAAGGACCAGTCGTCGCCGCTGCACAGCGTGGAAACGGGCAAGCACCGGATCTGTCTGAGGGAGCCGCTGGACACGACCAAGATCCTCGACGACAGCACACTGCTGATGATCGACGGCAGCGGCACGGCGGCGATCGCCCATATGTCGGGTTCGTGTATGATCGATCCGACCTCGCCGGTGATCATGAAGTTCCACGGAACGGATGAAATCTGCGGCCCGCTCGACGTCGATATTTCCGGCACGGTGACGGGCGGTATTCCGATCGCCTGCATCATCAAGTCGGTGGAACCGATCTCAAAAGCGCAAAGCCAGGTGCTTCTGAACGGCAAGCCCAAGCAGTAAATAGAAACAGCAAAGCCATTTCCATAGCGGAAATGGCTTTGTTGCTTTTGTGGCTGAAAGCTCCAGCCTGTAGAGTTGTTGGCGCCGGCCCATCCGTCTCCAGGGTCCGGGTCCAGGGTCCTTCGGACCCTGGCTAGTCGTTGTCCATTTTGAGGGCGGCGATGAAGGCTTCCTGCGGGATTTCGACCTTGCCGAACTGCCGCATCCGCTTCTTGCCTTCCTTCTGCTTTT
>FSZW01000320.1_pt1 | contig 14490 bp, 9 predicted proteins | sample 1638921 | NCBI WGS metagenome assembly FSZW01 (sample SAMEA3914812, study PRJEB12502) | metagenome | biome: forest; material: soil | place: Canada | collected 2011-07-07 | depth 0.1 m | reverse complement strand
GTATTCAGACCCCCTGGACAAGGCCTTTCACGCCCTGGCGGACGGCACGCGGCGCGGCATTCTCGACCGTCTGTCGCGCGGCCCGGCCTCGGTCAGCGAGCTGGCCAAGCCCTATGCCGCCTCGCTGGCGGCGATCCACCAGCACGTCCAGATCCTGGAGGCCAGCGGGCTCATCCTGACGCAAAAGCGCGGCCGGACCCGCGAGTGCCGGATTTCCAGCGAAGCCGTCCACCGCGTCGAGACCTGGCTCGGCGAGCGGCGCCAATTGTGGGAAGACCGCTTCGACCGGCTGGGCCAATTGCTTGAAAGCGGCGAGGACCAAACATGACGGCGACGATCCCGTTCTTCCACGGCACCTTCACGATCCGGCGGTCGTGGGCGGCGACGTCCGAACGCGTCTTCGCCGCCTGGGCCGACCCGCAGCTCAAGGCGCAATGGTTCACCGGCCCAAGCGATCGTTGGACCCTGGTCCGGCGGTCGCTGGACTTCGTTGCCGGCGGGACGGAGGTGCTGGAAGGCCGCTTTGCCGAAAGCGGCATGACGACGCTGTTTACGGCGCGCTATCATTTGATCGAGCCCGACCGGCGCCTGGTCTATGCCTATGATTTGCACCTGTCCGGCCAGTTTCATTCGACGACCCTGTCGAGCCTGACGCTCGAACCCGAAGGCGGGCGCACCAAGGTGTCCTATACCGAGCAAATCGTCTTCATCGACGGTGCGGACGGCACCGAAAGCCGCCGCCATGGCACCGGCCTGCAATTCGACACGATCGAAAACGTCCTGACTCTAAACGGAGCCCGTCCATGACCCCGGACCTCTACGGCCACCCCTTCGCCAACTTCGCCTGGAAGCCGCTGATCGCGCTCTACGAACGCGACGTCGCCTTCACCTTTCGCATGATCGACGGCGATCACCTGGAAAACATCGCGCGCATCGCCGAGCTGTCGCCGACCGGACAGTTTCCGGCCCTGGTCGACGGCGAAAAGGCGATCACGCAAAGCAATACGGTGATCGAATATCTCGACCTCTACCACGGCGATGCTCCGCCGATGGTGCCGGCCGATCCGCGTCAGGCGCTTGATGCCCGCATGATGGCCGATATCTTCGACGACTATGTCGCCGCCCCGATGCAGCAGATCGTCGCCGGCGCCATGCGCGCCGCCAACGAAGCCGATCCCAAGGGCGTCACCGATGCGCACAGGACGCTGGGTCGCAGCTATGCCTGGCTCGATTCGCGCCTGAAGGGGCGCGACTGGGCGGCGTGCGGCCGCTTTACGATTGCCGATTGCGCCGCGGCCCCGGCCCTCTTCTATGCCGATTGGGTGCATCCGATCGGCGAGACCCATCCGACGCTCGCCGCCTATCGGGCGCGGCTGCTGGCCCGGCCATCGGTCGCCCGCGTCGTCGACGAGGCCCGCCCCTATCGCCACTTCTTCCCGCTGGGCGCCCCGGACCGGGATTAGGCAATAGCATTCCCGCCGACAAGGCTCCGAACTCACCCGGCCCGGATGCGAAGGGCCCCGGAGGGGGCTCAATCCTCCGGGGTCCCGTTTGAAAACGTGGCGCGACTGAAGGGAAAACAGTCTTGCCACGATCTTCAACTGGTTTCAGCCGCCGCAAGTATCGTTCGGGCTGGAAGCGTCGCTACCAGCGGGCCACGCATTCATTTGAGCTCATCTGCAATGGTTTTTGTCCGGGATCCTGTGACGTCATCGTCATTCAGCGCCCACACATAGGCGCCGCGCAGCTTGTTCCGCTTGATGTAGGCGGTTTTCGCGGCGACCGAGGCTGGGCTGTCGTAAGAATAAAAGGTCCCGGTTGTTGGGTTGTAAAGTGTCGCCCCCTCTCTCGCCGCGTCGTACCAGGCCGTATAACCCTTGTTGTTTATAAGGTTCTCGATCGTCGAGTAGGTCAGGAACCCAGGCGTCAGCAAGGTGTCGCAACCCGGCGCGGGATCTAACTTGTTGGGATTCGGACAAGGTCCGGAGCCATCCGCCAGAAGAACCGGGGCGTCACCTGTCGTGTTCTGGTACAGGCCGTGGTTGGCGCTTTGAACGCCCGTCCAGCCAACGGCATATAACGGCAAGCCCATGGTGTATTTGTCGGCCGGCACGCCGGCTTTCAGATAGGCGCGTACGGTCGCATCGATCGAGCGGGCATCGCGAAGCACAGGATCCGCAGCGTCATCATAGAGCGAGGATGACTCATTGGTTTGCTTGTCCCTGGTGCCTGCATAGTCGTAGCCATCGATGGTGAGGAAATCCACTTGCGCCGCGGCGGCTTTCAACTCGATGTTGGCATATTTCCTGGGATCGGCGGGCGAGTCGAACGTCAAACTATAGTGTTGGCCGGTGATTTTTGTCAGGTCATCCAGCCGTGTGCGGAACGCTTTCAGCAGCGCTGTGAAGTTCTGCTTGTCCGCCGCCGCGGGAAACTCCCAATCGATATTGAAGCCGTCAAATAGGCCGGGCGCCTGGATCCCTGAGGCAATATTGCCCTTGATAAACAGGTCTATGCAGGACTCGGCCAGCGCGGTCCGGCCAGCCTCTGTGCTGGCAGCTTTCACGAACCCGTCGACATCTCCGGCTTGCCCGCCCAATGAGATCAAGACCTTGAGTTTGGGATGCAACGCCTTGAGTTGCTGGATCGCGCCAAAATTCCCGTAAACCGGCCCGGTATAGGCCTGGCCGCTCACACTGGGCACGGTCGGATCCTGATAGGCGGCGACCGGATTGGCGATGGCGCATGCGGGAGATGCCGTCGCGGTCACGAAGCCGAAGGCATAGATGAGGTGCGTCAGTTCGTCGGCGACCCCATTCTTTTGCAAATCGGCGATGTTGTAATGGGGATAGCCGACACCCCACTCTTCGAAATACCCGCCGAAAACCTTTTCTGGCCCAGCAACCTTGTCCGGACTATGCGCCTGCGCAAGACCCTGGGACGGGCATAGCGCCAGGGTCAGCAAACTCGCCAATGCTGTGCGGCCCAGAGCACTTCCCGACAAAGTGGACACTACTTTTCGGATAAGAAGTGCGACAAAACAAAAACCCAGAGCACTTCCCGACAAAGTGGACGCCACTTTTCGGATAAGAAGTGCGACAAAACAAAAGCCCAGAGCACTTCCCGGCAAAGTGGACGCCACTTTTCGGATAAGAAGTGCGACAAAACAAAAACCTAGAGCAATTTCTCCGATCAGCATGATCGGGAAATGCGCTAGTGTGACCAGGAAATTTCTGAACACAGCGAATTCCTCCCGCTTTTTAATAATCACATCGACACGGGAGACGCTCAGGCGATTGATCGGCCGTGGCGGTCAGACGAAAGTCTGAAATGTCCGGTGTCTTCTTCCTCGTTTATTTGCGTCAGCTTGGCGGATGCCCGACTGCGGGCACCCGCCAAGAGAGAATCGCGCTGAACGCGCAGAGGCCGAGGGCCTTTCCTTACATCTTGTATTTGCCGCCCAGGAAGAAGCGCGGCCCCACCTTCTCATAGGTAAAAGGCTGATTGGGAAATTGCAGGAAGGTGTGTTCTGCCGAGTCGCTCAGATTTTGCGCCGAGAAGATGATGCCAAAATGCGTATTGATGTCGTAGCTGATCTGAGCGTCCAACTGCCCATAAGGCGCCGAGAAGATCTGATAGACGACAGGTTGGTCATTCTGATCATGCATCGCCCAGGTCGACCCGACAGCGCCATCATTCACGGCCGTGTCCCGCCAGGAATAGGAGGCGCGCGCCGAGAAGCCGTTCTTCTCGTAATAGAAGGTGGCCGTTACAGCGTTTTTGGAGACACCGGGAATGCTGGACTTCGACGTGAAGCTCGTGGCCTGCTGCGAGGTCGACTCCGACAAGGTGTAATTGGCGGCAACGCCGAACCCGTCGAGCCAGAGGAAAATGCGCTTGTCGAAGGCGTATTGTCCGTTCAGTTCAATGCCATAGATTCGACCCCGGCCGGCATTTTCCGGCTTCGATACGTCGGCCGTACTGCCGCCGAAATCATCCATCACAAAAGTCGGGATATTTTGGGTTTCGACGAAATTATCGATCGATTTCCAGAATCCGCCGATGCTGGCGATCGCGCCCTTGGCAAAGTAATTTTCGTAGCTCAGATCGGCCTGCGTCGCGCGATAGGGATCGAGTTGTGTATTGCCGGAGGTGCCGCCCTCGAACTCAAAGCCGTCTTCCAGCCCGGTATGAACGTTGACGAAGGCCGGGTTCCCTGTCACGCGGCCGAACTGATAGGAATTGCCCAGACCGAGTGAGAACAGATCCTGAGGCGACATGACGCGCGCTGCGCCAAATCGGACCTTCGCATCGTCCGAGACGTCCAGCACGAAGTTCAGCGACGGCAGGATATCCGTGTAGGAACGATGGGTGACAATCGGAATATTGTTGGAGTTCACACCATTCCAGAAATCTGTGCCGTAGGTCGAAGGCACGGGAGCGGTTTGCGCATTATTGATCGTCAGGTCGGTCTGCACGACGCGGACCCCGAAATTGAGATGGTACCGGTCCGACGGTCCGCCCACATCCCCCATGACATAGCCGGAGGTGGTTTTCTCGTGCAGCCCGAACGAGCTCAAGGTATCGGTGAAAAGCGCCTCGGTATTATTAGGCACGCCGCCAACACCGGCCTGGCTCCACACGCTGTTCAGGAAGGTTGCGGGGTCGGTCATGCCGCCGGCTGACAGGCTTTTGACCAGAATATTGCCGGTGGCGAAATTCCTGACCGTCGTCGCCAGGCTGGGATTCGAGACGGCCGTGGAATAGGGAATGTTGAGATTGACCCCGGGAATACCGATACCCGGATCGAGATAATAGTCCCAGAGGCCGGTATTGGCGGTGCCGTCGGTGCCGGCGACTTGTCCGTCGGGCAATGTGCCATTGATCAGGTAAGAGCCGTAGGTCTGACGGACATCACGGGTGGCGAAGCGCACACCCGCAGTCAGGGTCAAATCAATCCCTTTGACGAAGCTCGGATCATAGGCGACGTCAAGCTTGATCGCCCTTTGCTGTTGCGACGTCAGATTGGCCCAGGCCCAGTTCGATTGAAAAGTGCTGTAGGCCGGGTTGTTCAAAATGGCCGAGAGATTGCTGACGGTCGGAAGACCCGACGTCCCGCCATTCGCCCAGGTGAATTCATAAGGCGCATTGCCGGTCCCCGGCGTGCAGGTCGACGAGTAGTTGTTGCAACCCGGCGCCGCCGGTGAGGTCAAGGCGCCGCTGGTATAGCCGTTATTGGTGCTGTTGACCACGGAACCGGCCGTCGCGTAGGCCGAGTGGGAAACATCCGCCTGATCGCCCTGCAAATTGGATGTCGCGTAGGCATAGGACGCATCCAAATTGACGCGCAGGGAATCGACAGGGCTGTAGGTGGTCCGCCATTGCAGATTGTTGGCGTTCGATTTGACGTCCTGGTAGAAGCTGTGGGTCGATGCGCCGGTGCTGACAAAAGTGGCATTCTCGACGACGCCGTTGGCGCTGATCGTGTAAGGCTTGGTCGGATCGATACCGGGGAACAGGGTTCCCGGCCCGTTACCCGCGGCGTTGAACATGGCATCCGCAGAATAGGTGATGGTGACCTGATCTTCATGCGAATAGAACCATAGCAGATCGGTCTTGATGGAGTCGCCGAGCTTGGCCGTGGCGCCAAGCGAAGCACCGATGGTTTGCTGATCGATATAACTGTCGAGGAACCCGAATCGCATCGGCTCCAGATAGTTGCCGCCATTTCCGGCCGATGTCGGCAGTGTCGTCAATTGCGCCGCGGTCAGCGGCGCATTGGTCGGCAAGGTGGCGGCATTGGTAATGATCCAATTGGCATCCGTTTCGGTCGCCTGCTTGCTGTAGGTATCTTCCTTGTCATAGGAAACGCTGCCGGTGACAGCGAAGTTATGATTGAACTTATAAGCCGCCACCAAGGTGCCGTTCGGCGTCCATTGCGTCACGCCGTCGCCATGGCTCTCCCGGAAGGTTCCGCCCAGGGACAGACCATTGGGGCCGGCGAGCGGATCGCGAGTCTTCAGGTCGAGGATGCCGCCGAGACCGCCTTCAGTCAGGGATGCCTTGGGATTTTTATAGACGTCGATGCCGCCGATTTCCTGGCTCGGAATACTTTCGAGGGAGCCATAGGCCGCACTGGCGCCGCCGCCGCCGCTGGCGCCGACACCCGACACATAAAACTCCCGGCCGGTCAAAAACACATCACCGTTCAGGGTGGTCAGATTCTGTCGCAGCCCATCGATGAGCACGGATGTTCCCTGGCCGCCCGTTCGGTCGATCTGGACACCCGGTAAGCGTTGCAACGCTTCGGCGACATTCTGATCCGGCATCTTGCCGATATCTTCCGCCTCGATGGATTCGATCGGCAAGTTGGAACGGCGCTTACGGTCCAGCGCCTGTTCCAAGGAGGCGCGGTAACCGTGGACAACAACAACGGTGTCGCCGCCCGGCGCCGGCGCCGGTTCGACCTGCTGAGCCTGGGCGGCGCCCGCCGCCATCAGGTAGGCCGAGGCCAGTGCCGACGCAAATATGCGGGTTTCGAGCCAGCCTCGCAGCTGCCCCCCCCTTCGCGCGCCCCTCAGACCGGCAACCCCACAATTCGTCCCCTGCATTTTCAACCCTTTCTAGAGATCTATCTAAAGAGTTGGCGCCACGAGTTTGCTGATTCTTATGCAGCATTACCCCCAAAACCAACACGGACTGTGGGCTCGATCGCAATTTCCCTCAGCGACGACCGCACCTGGACCCGGACGCTAACATCGCAAAAGCGATCGCTCAACATTTTTCTGTTATCGATAACTATTATTTTGTTATCGATAACCAAAGCGCCTGTTATCGATAACTAATTTGCCGATCATAAAAAGGATGCCGAATTATCTCAGGCAGATCAAACCGGGAACCGAGGCCTTCGTCGCCCGGATGGGTTCCTCCGCCCAAGGACAATCCCGGTCCGACAGGTCTGCTCGCGTCAAAGAGGGGAGGAGTGGGAGCCATCCGCTTGGCGTGTCTGATCGCGGGCGGACAGCACAAGCGCGCGGCTATCCACTGCGCCCCTTGAATGTTCGGAGGCCAATGAAGACAGGCTCAAAAATGGCTCGGCGGCGGCTGCTTTTGTCGTTGGCGCTCGTCGGCAACATCCATGAGTTATGGGTGGCAAGAGGTTGAAAATAGCCCAAACAACACTCCGATCCGACCCAAAATAAAAGAATGGCGTTCGCGTCCAATCTATGATGAAAAAGCAATAGAGCCTGGGCTATTGAGTGCTCGCTCTATCCAAATTCAGGGCGTTGCCGTGGCGCTTTCCCTGTCATGTTTTGTGGGCAGGGAGGTATGCCGCGATGGCCGTTAAAAGCGAAAACGGGCCGTCGAAATCCCAGAAAATCTTTCTCTACTTCGCCCCTTTGACATTTCTAGTCTATATGGTTTTACCGCATGGATATTTTCTGGATATTGCAACCAGCTATATCTTGAAGGATCACCTGCATGCCACTGCCGTCGAAGTTTCCACCTTCCATCTTTTAACCGCGGCCCCAGTCTATCTGTCGCTGTTTTTCGGCCTGACCCGTGACCTGTGGAACCCGGGTGGACGGCGTGATCGCGGCTATTTCATCATTTTCGCGACCGTCAGCGCGGCCCTGTTTGTCTGGTTGGCCCTTTCGGACCTCTCCTATTCCGGGCTCTTCATCGGCATGTTGCTGGTGATGTTTTCCTTCCGCTTCGTCGCCGCAGCCTATCAGGGATTGATCGCCCTGATCGGCCAGGAAAAGCTGATGTCCGGTCGGTTAAGCGCTTTGTGGAACATCGTGAACTCCGTCCCCTATATCATCGGGGCCTGCGCTTCGGGTTGGGTGGCCGAAAATTTTACGCCGCGCCAGATTTTCTCCTGGATGGCTATCGGGTCCATCTTGATTGCCCTTTACGGCTTTTGGAAACCTCGACCTGTCTTCGACCGTGCTTACGCTCAGCCCGCGGCCAAGGGCTGGAGCCTGGTTGAAGACATCAAAAGGCTGATGCGGCATCGGGCGATCTATCCAGCCGTCCTGCTGATGTTTCTCTTTCAATTCTCGCCAGCCCAAATCACGCCTTTTCAGTTCTACCTGACAGATACGCTTCACGCCTCCGACGCGGTCTATGGGTATTTTTCGGCCATTTCCGCTGCCGCTTTTATCCCTATGTTTTTTCTCTATGCCTATCTTTGCAAAAGGGTTCGCCTGGGCAAGCTGCTCTGGTGGGGGACTGTCATCGCCATGCCGAGCCTGGCGCCCATCCTGTTCATCCATTCGGCACAGTCCGCCCTGTGGGCGGCCATTCCTATCGGTATGATGGGCGGCATCGCGGCCGGTGCAATCTATGATCTGGCCATGCGATCCTGTCCGCCCGGCATGCAGGGGACATTGATGATGATGGTCGACAGCGCCGACCAACTCTCCAACCGAGGTGGCGACTTGTTGGGATCGGCTATCTATCACGCCAGCCCGTCAAATGGGTTTCTCTACTGCGTGCTGGCGACGACCGTCGTCTATGCCTGCATGCTCCCGGTTATTTTGTTGGTCCCCAAGAAACTGCTCGCGACTGCGGATGGTGAGCCGATACCGGACTAATCCGGATCTCATCCCGGCTCCCCAAGCCTTGCGGTAGAGTTCCTCGCCACCAATTCGAATTCGAACAATCTCTCCGGCATGGGATCCGGCCATCCGTTTCGCTTGGGGGAATGTTCGATAATCATGTCAGCGGCAGCCCACCCCATTGCCTTTACGGGCTGCCGGATGGTTGTCAGGCGCGGCCAGGTCATGCGGGACGCCGGGGAATCATCGAATCCGGTCACCGAAAGTTCATCCGGCAGGCGCAGCCCCAGTTGCTGGGCGGCTGAAAAGACGCCCACGGCCATATCGTCGCCGCTCGTGAAAATCGCAGTTGGACGATTGTCCGCCGTGAGCATCTCCCGTGCCGCGACTTCGCCGTCATAAAAGGAGAAATTTCCGTCCAGGACGAACTCCTGCAGAACCGGCAGATGATGTTCGCTCATGACATCGAAAAAGCCGCGATACCGGTCTTCCGTGGCCCGGTGACCTGGAGCGCCACGGATGAAACCGATGCGCTGGTGGCCATAGTCGAGCAAATGTTTGGTCATCGCCCGTGCTGCGGCATAATCGTCCATTCGCACGACAGGTGTCTTCCCGTTCAACGCGCTGGGCGCAATACGAATAACCGGAACCTCTTCTTCCTCCAGTCGGGCCAGAATCAACGGGTTGTCGGAATGCGGCGGCAAAAGAATCACAGCTTCCAGGCGCAATTGCCGCAACAACTTCGTGATCTTGTCTCCCAAATCCGAATCCTGGGCGTTCCACGGCTCCAGCATCAAGTGCATCCCGGCCTCGCGGCAGCGTTCGATCGCACCGGCCTGGAAGTCATATTCGTAGGAGCCGACAGCATACTCAACGAACATCCCGATCAAGGAAGAGCCGGCTCTCAGGCTGCGGGCGTTCATGTCGGGTTGGTAGTTCAGATCTGCGATGATCGACAGCACCCGGGCACGCGTCTCGGCGCTGACCCAGCCATTGTTCATCACGCGGGACACAGTCATGGTGGAAACATTTGCCAGCTCGGCAACTTTCCGTATCGTCACAGGCTTTGCAGGAATGATGGCCATTCAACCCAAACCCTCTTGAAAACAGCCACTTATACAATTCGCTTTGCCACCCCGGCAAGGGGTTCCAGGTTCAGACCCTCGAAATTCCGTACCCCCTTGAAAACAATAGGCTAGATTTTCCCCGGCGTCGCGACCGCGATGGCTGCAAAGGTTCACCACGGGCCGCTCCCGGGCCGCCGGGAGACGGACTATTCCCCGCGCAATCGAGGGCGCCGCGTAACATTTTTGATGAATCCCACGGTGAGGCGTCTTTTGACCGGAGCAAGGATTGACTTCGGCGGGTTTACCTCCAGTCTCGACATTTCATCGAAACTGGAAACAGTATGGACAAGACGAATGAGGAGCCGGCGAAGCTCGAGCGCGTCGTCGGCATAGGCGGGGTCGCCTTCAGTTCATTCAACTGCATCGTCGGCGCCGGCATTTTCGGCCTGCCCGGCCTGGTCAGCGGCATTCTCGGCCCGGCGGCGATTGTCGCCTATGTGGTCTGCCTGGTCCTGATCGGCCTGCTCGGCCTCTGTTTCGCCGAAGCCGGCAGCCGCGTTTCGCGCTGCGGCGGCCTCTATGCCTATGCCAATGCGGCCTTCGGTCCGGTGACCGGCGGCGTAACCGGCGCCCTCCTGCTGTTCGCCAATTCGATCGCCGGCGCCGCGGCCCTGGCGCGCTTCGTCCTCGATACGGTGGCCTCGCAATTTCCGCTGTTCACCCAGCCCTGGGCGGCGATCGGTCTGCTGGCGATGATCTACCTGGTCCTGGCGGTGGTCAATATCGTCGGCACGCGCGGCGGCGCGCGGCTGACGGTCGCCATCGGCGCCATCAAGTACGTGCCGTTGGTCGGGCTGGTCGTGGCGGGCCTCTTCCTCATCCACCCGTCGAACCTGGCCTGGCCGTCCGTGCCCAAGGCGCCGCAGGTGGGCGAGGCCACGCTCCTGCTGGTCTTCGCCTTCTTCGGCGTCGAAAGCGGCCTGAACGTCAGCGGCGAAACGCGCGACCCGGCCCGCACCATTCCGCGCGCCATCCTGTTGGCCCTGGTCATGGTCGGCGCGCTCTATATCGGCCTGCAGGTGACGGCCCAGGGCGTGCTGGGCGCGAAGCTGGCCCATGCACCGGCGCCGCTGGTCGACCTGGCTCGCGTGGTGTTCGGCCCGTGGGGCGCCACCCTGATGGTCGTGACCTCGGTGCTGTCGGGCGCCGGCTACATCATCGCCGACATGATGGTGTCGCCGCGCATTGCGTTTGGCCTGGCCGAGGCCGGGCAGATGCCGCGGGTCCTGGCCTACGTCCATCCGCGCTTTCGGACCCCGGCCATCGCCATCGGCCTCTATGCCGCAGCGATCGTCCTGCTGACGGCCTCGGGCACCTTCCAGCAGCTTGCCGTGCTGGCCACGGCCGGCACCCTGGTCATCTATCTGATCGTCTGCCTCGGTGTGCTGCGCCTGCGCGCCCGCAAGGTCGCCGAGGCCGGCACGCCCTTTGTCGCGCCGGGTGGCGTGGTCGTGCCGCTGGCGGCGACCCTCATCATCCTGTGGCTCCTGTCGACCCTGTCGCCGCCCGAATGGCTGGCGACCGCCGCCTTCGTCGCCGTCACCGCGCTGATCTATGCGGCCAAGGCCTGGCGCGACCGGCGCACGGCGCGGCTTATCCCGGCAGACCGAACGGCGTCGAGTTGAGGATGGCGATTTCCGCCTCGGTCATATCGGCGGGAATGTCGGCGAACAGCGGCGTCGACAGATAGCGCTCGCCGGTATCGGGCAGCATGCAGAGGATGTTGCTGCCGGCCGGCGCCTCGCGGGCGATGGCCAGGGCGCCGGCGAAGGTCGCACCCGACGTGATGCCGACAAAGATGCCTTCGTGCGTCGCCAACTCCCGGGAACAGCGCAGGGCGTCGGCATTGTCGATGGCCAGGATCTTGTGGACCCTGTCCAGATTGACCTCGCCGGCGATCTTCGGGATGAAGTCGGGCGTCCAGCCCTGCATCGGGTGCGGCTTCCACGCCGGATGGCCGGCGGCCGGCGAACCGTCCGCGTTGCGCGCCTGGGGCAGGCCGCTCTCGAACAGGGGCGCATCGGCCGGTTCACAGACGACGACCTTGGCGCCCGGCATCTCGTCCGCCAGGACGCGCGACACGCCGCTCAGAGTGCCGCCCGTGCCATAGCCGGTGACCCAGTAGTCGAGCAGGTCGCCCTTGAAATCCTCGACGATTTCGCGCGCCGTGGTGCGCGCATGCATCTCCGGATTGGCTTCGTTCTCGAACTGGCGCGTATAGAACCAGCCATGGGTTTCCGCCAGCTCGACGGTTTTGGTCAGCATGCCAGTGGCGCGGAGTGCGGCCGGCGTCAACACCACCTTGGCGCCGAGAAAGCGCATCAGCCGGCGGCGTTCGACGCTGAAGCTGTCGGCCATGACGATGACCAGGGGATAGCCCTTGGCGGCGCAGACCATGGCCAGGCCGATGCCGGTATTGCCGCTGGTCGCCTCGATGACGGTCTGGCCGGGCTTCAGTGCGCCGGACTTTTCCGCCGCTTCGATGACGCCGAGCGCCAGCCGGTCCTTGACCGAACCCAGGGGATTGAAGGCCTCGATCTTGACCCACAGGTTGACGCCTTCGGGCGCCAGGCGATTGATCTTGACGACCGGGGTGCGGCCGATGGTTTCGAGGATACTGCCGTAGCGCGCCATGATATCTCTCCGGATGGATTGTTTATCCCCCTGCCTTTAGGCACCTTACAGGGGATTTTATCCCGCCGTAATCCTGTTATTGAACGCCGGCCGCCGCACCGAAAAGAAAGACAAAGCCATGCCCGTCCTGACCCGCATCAGCAACGCCCATTTGACCGTCGACATCTCCTCGCTCGGCGCGGAAATGCAGGCGCTGAAGACGGCGGACGGCAAGGATTGGCAGTGGAACGGCGACGCCCAATGGTGGACCGGCCGCGCGCCCATCCTGTTTCCGATGGTCGGCCAGGCCCCCGACAACCGGCTGACCATCGACGGCCAAACCTACGAGATGCACCAGCACGGTTTTGCCCGCCGCAGCGAATTTACCCTGCTCACCGCGACCGACACGCTGTGCCGCTTCGAACTGGTGGCCTCGGAAGCGACACGCAAGGTCTATCCGTTCGCCTTCCGGCTGGTCGTGAGCTACGCGCTCGATGGGGCGAAGCTCACCGTCTCGGCCGAGGTCGAGAACGGGGATACACGAACCATGCCCTTCGGCTTCGGTTTCCATCCGGCCTTTCTCTGGCCGATGCCCAGCGCGGCCGGCAAGGCGCACACGGTGACGCTCGACAACGGCGCCGAACCGTTGATGCTTCGGCTGGACGGCGGCCTGGTCAATCCCGAAAAACTGCCGTCGCCGTTTCAGGCCGGCCGGCTGGTGCTGGACTCCGCCCAGTTCGAAGCGGATGCCATGATGTTCCCCGAAGGCGCGGGAACGGGGCTGACCTACGCCGCGGACGGCGGTCCGGCCCTGAAATTTGCCTTCGACAACCTGCCGAACCTGGCGATCTGGCAAAAACCCGGCGCGCCCTTCATCTGCATCGAACCCTGGCACGGCACAGCCGCCGAACGCGGCGGCTCGGACGACCTGGCGAAGCGGCCCTACAGCACGATCCTCGCGGCCGGTCACACGGCGCGCTTTGCCTTCTCAGTTGAACTTCCAGCCTGACCGGATCGCCTGCCGCAACATAGACGGCGACAAGCCTCGCAAATATCATACAATGGGCCGCCGCGATAATGACGGCCAAAACGATAAAAGCGGGAGTCCGGCTTTGCAGCATCTCAACACGAACAGCGGTGGCGCCGCGCTGTTAAGCCTGGCCATGGCCTCGGCCAGCCTCAGCCTGGCGCAACCGGCCTCGGCGCAAACAGCGAACGACGGCGCGCTCAGCGGCGCGACGGTCCTGCAACAGATGGCGCCGGGATGGAATCTCGGCAACAGCCTGGAAGCGATCGGCCGGGGCACGGCCCCCGAGGCCGCGTCGCAGGAGACCCTTTGGGGCAACCCCGCGACGACCCAAGCCCTGATGGACGCGGTCAAGGCGGCCGGCTTCAAGAGCGTGCGCATTCCCGTCGCCTGGAGCCAATATGCCGATAGCGACGGCACGATCAGCCCCGCCTGGCTGGCCCGCGTCGGCGAGGTCATCGACTATGCCCGCAAGGATGGCCTCTACGTCGTCGTCAATGTCCACTGGGACGGTGGCTGGGTGCAGCCGACCAAGGCCCAGCAGGCGGCCGTCGATGCAAAGCTGACCCGGTTCTGGACGCAGATCGCCACCCGCTTCAAGGATGACGACGACCACCTCCTGTTCGCCGGCACCAACGAGATCGCGGTCACCGGTCAATATGGCGCGCCGACGGCGGAAAATTGCGCCGTGCAGAACGGCTTCAATCAAACCTTTGTCAATGCCGTGCGCGCCACCGGCGGCAATAATGCGACGCGCTTTCTGGTCGTCCAGGGCTACAACACCAATATCGATTATACGGTGGCGTGCAATGCCCGGCTGCCGGCGGATACGACCTCCGGCAAGCTGATGATGGAGGTGCACTATTATGATCCGTACGACTTCACGCTGAACACCAAGAACAAGATCTGGCAGTGGGGCGCCAAGGCCACCGACGCGTCCGCCACCCAGACCTGGGCCAACGAGGCCTATGCCGACGGCCAGTTCCGCAAGATGAAACAGGCCTTCGTCGACAAGGGCGTGCCGGTCATCCTGGGCGAATATGCCGCCAGCCTCCGATCGGAATACGACCCGACCGGCAAGTATCGCACCTATTGGGACGCCTACATCACCCACGCCGCCTACAGCCACGGCATCGTGCCGATGTATTGGGACAGCGGC